>ERZ1026878.1693-NODE-1693-length-12550-cov-3.296919_pt1 | contig 12550 bp, 26 predicted proteins | sample MGYA00380169_ERZ1026878 | MGnify/ENA primary metagenome ERZ1026878 (study PRJEB33269, sample SAMEA4719805) | human gut metagenome | biome: human-associated habitat; feature: organic feature; material: feces | place: Cameroon | collected 2013-10 ...
AGTTTGATTCTAAATATTTTAAATTATTCAAGTTTCGGTAACCTTTGATTAGGTTATAACGATTATCTATTCGATCGTCCGAAGCGGATTAGCCTCAGCCCCGAATAGAATAAGGGAGCTACGTTAGGAATGAATGTATAGGCACGTCAGAATGTTCGTCCAAGTTCTGACCACTGCGGTTGATTATTAAAATGAGCGAAAGCAACGGTGTTGTCAGCAAAAACCATTCTATAACATTGGCGATGGGCGCACAACCCCATTTCGGTGGGAGATTTATTAATTTTATTAATTGAGTGAATATGATTTACGTAAGGAGTAAAGATGGGAAGACATTAATGCCAACGGAACGTTGTGGTAAGATAGGTTATCTTCTTCGCCACGTCAAGGCTCATGTGGTTAGTCGCGTTCCCTTTGTCGTTCAGTTGGATTATGAAACCTCTACCTATACGCAAGATGTGAGCCTTGGCATTGATGCTGGTTCAAAACATATCGGCGTTTCTGCAAGTTCTGAAAAGAAGGAACTGTTTGCGGCGCAAGTTGAGTTAAGAAACGATATCGTTAATCTGCTTTCCACGCGCAGAGAATTAAGGAGAACGAGGCGAAACCGCAAGACTCGCTACCGTAAGAAAAGGTTCGACAATCGCAAGCGAAAAGATGGTTGGTTAGTACCCAGTGTTGAGCAAAAGGTCGAGAGTCACTTAAAGGTTGTCCGTTTGGTTCATGGCTTATTGCCGATAACGAAGACTACAATCGAAGTCGGTCAGTTTGATACTCAGAAAATCAAGAATCCAGGCATCAATGGTAAAGGATATCAGCAAGGCGAGCAGATTGGCTTTTGGAATATTAGGGAGTATGTTTTGGCTAGGGATGGGCATAGATGTGTTCATTGCAAGGGTAAAAGCAAAGACCTTATTCTAAATGTTCACCACTTAGAGAGTAGAAAGACCGGCGGAGATTCTCCTGGTAATCTTGTAACGCTTTGCGAAACATGCCATAAGGCTTATCATCGTGGAGAGTTTGAGTTGAAAATTAAACGTGGAATTTCTTTGCGTGATGCTGCGGTAATGAACGTTATGCGCTGGGCAGTCTATGGACGAGCAAAGGCAGAGTTTAAAAACGTTCACCTGACCTACGGATACATAACCAAGCACACGCGCATAGAGAATGGTGTCAACAAAACCCATGCGTCCGATGCCTTCTGTATTGCGAATAATGTACACGCTAGGCGATTGAGTTATTTCGTCATGTGTCGTTGTATCCCTCGTCATACAAGAGCACTACACGTTGTCAACCCGAAAAGAGGCGGCATTCGCAGGTCTTGTATTGCCTCACACAAAATAGGTAAGTCACGCTTTCAGCGTTTTGATATGGTTCGATGGAAAGGAAGGGAGTGTTTTATCTTTGGAAGTACTCACGGAAGACCAGTATTACGTGACATCGAAGGCTATAAAATGCACGAAAACGCTAGCGTGAACATCAAGACGATTAAGTTTTTAAAAAGATTAAGAAATAACATTTTAATGGAAGAAAAGGACTTCCGAAAGTTTAGTAAATTATGGACAAAGACAAGATTTTAGTCAGTGTAGTAATTGGCAAGCAGGCTCTTATTGACAGAGCATTCGACATCTCGAAGACTCATTCTGAGTTCAATGAGCTTAAGAAGGTTATCGACGGCAAGAACCAGTTTACTCGTGATATCGACGATATTGATGATGAACGCAAGAAGGAGAATAATACGAACCTTTTCGCCGACGTAGCATTGGATACCATCCTCTGTGACAACCAGGAACTGGGAATCACCAAGCGTTTCAAAGCGCTTAATGACAAGAAGGATGCTTACCTCGACAAGATCAAGAAGCTCGATGAGCTCAAGGAGAAAGTAAAAAGCGGAGAGATGCCCGGCGTTGAAGGTCTCCGTGAGTTGTTGAAAGTAATGGAGGAGGGCGAGTAATGAGAAGTCGTTCAGCATCTTGGTTCGAAACCAAGATTAAGTATCAGAAATGTATGGAAGACGGCTCTGAGAAGGTCGTTACCGAGTCGTACATCGTGGAGGCTCTGTCTTGCACAGAGGCAGAGACATCTATCATCAAGGAGATGGCTCTTTATAGTCACGGGGAAACCAAGGTTCCTAGTACAAAGAAGGCCAACTTTAGTGAGATTTTCTTCTCCGATAAGGATGATGACGACAAGTGGTTCTCGGCAAAGCTTCAGTTTATCACCATTGACGAGAAGAGTGAGAAGGAGAAGCGTTCTAACGTGGTTTATCTGGTTCAGTCTAAGTCGTTGGCTCGTGCCTTGCGTTATATCGACGAGGTGATGGGCAAGACCATGATTGATTACGATGTCGTAGGACTTAACGAGACAAAGCTGATGGATGTCTTCGAATATAAGTCAGCTTCCTCTCCGGAAAACAAAGAGAATCAGAATGAGTAGAATTAACGAAATCATCGCATCTATGCCGCCGGGAGTAGCAGCTGCCGTGGTCCATCTTAGAGAGGTTCATTCCTGTCTGATGGAACTCGACACAAATCATGCTAGAGCTCTGGCGGCTAGAGCTATCTACCTCGACTATATGGAAGGCGAGGGTAGAAAGCTCGGTAATATTCCACGGCATTACGAAAGAATCGCTTCTGACGGCAAAAAGGTGACCGTGGAAACTTACTTTAGTTATATTGATAGAGTACATTAAATCTCAAAGCTATGGCAAACAGTAAAGTCGCTACATCCTATAAGAGGAGCTATCATGATTGCATCCTGCTAGGGCTATGTGATGACCCCAAGGCCAGTAACTCGGGTGATTATGTTTGCAGGCATTGGGATTGGAGGTACGAGTGATTAATTTTTAAACGAAAAAATAAAATGCCAATTATTAAAAAGGATGACGTTACCCCAGAACGTCCGGTTATTATTGTTCTTTATGGTCAGCCTGGTTCATGTAAAACATCTGTAGCAACTACAGCAGAGGTTCCTTTGCTCGTAGATACGGACAGGGGATATGACCGCAGTGTTCAGCGTGTAGATACTCTCGTGGCAAACAGATGGGAAGACATCTTGGGCGCTCAGAATGATATGAGCTCATACAAGACAATCATCGTTGACACCGCAAAGGCTACGCTTGACGACTACCTCTCAACTTATGCGGTTCAGACGGACTACAAGCTGGCGAAGAATACATTGAAGAAGTTTGGCCGTATGGCTGATGACTTCAAGGCTTTCGTCAACGTACTTCGTCAGAATGGTTCGGATATCATTTTTATCTGCCACGACAAGGAGCAGTCTGAGGGTGATATTATCAAGCACTCACCAGATTGTACCGGTCAGTCAAAGGATTTGCTTCTCCGCATTGCGGACCAGGTAGGCTTCATCTCTCTTATTAACGCAAAGCGCACTGTATCGTTTGAGCCTAACGACAACTATGTCGGCAAGAATGTCGCTCAGATTCCTATGACAGAGATTCCTGATGCTACAGCTCCAGAGTTTGCTACATTTATGGCTGACATCATCAAGAAGGTGAAGCAGTCCATCCAGTCTAAGTCTGAGGCACAGCGCAAGGCAAATGAGCTTATCACCAAGTTGCGTGGAGAGCTTGCGAAGGTCGAGGATGATGAGTCTGCTGCCAAACTCTTGGCTGATTGCAAGGAACTTCCACAGATTATGAAGCAGCCGTTCTTCAACGAAATCAATACCGCTCTCACCGCAAAGGGATTCGTCTTCGCCGACAACAAGTTCACTAAGCCTTCCGAGGACAAGAAGTCTGCCGCCAAGAAGACAGAGAAGAAGGAAGAGGCTAAACCTGCTGATGATGGAAAAAAGTAGCAAGCCACTCATCAGAGTGACGACTATTGAGGCTTTTCGAAGATACATCGAACAGAGTGAACATGACAACTTTGAGATAACCGAACAGAGCGTTATTGATAACATTGTCGGCGAGTTCCAAGGCAATGAGTACACTAGGGTTGGAACTGCGTTCCATGCAATCGTCGAGACCGGTTGCCAACCTTGTGTTGTCGCACCTGCCGGTTATCGAACGTTTACCTACTACGGAAAAGAGAAGCAGGAACCTGTACCGGAGGGTAGAACTTTTGATATAGAAGGATACCCGGTGACTCTTGATCTGTCACAGATTAAGGTTGCCCTTGATTACCGCTACCAAAACATTGAGGCATTCCACGAGATACGTAAGTATAAAGACTATGGTAGAGCTGTAGTAACCGGGTGTGCCGATATGGTAAACGGATTGCAGCTCCGTGACATCAAGACAAGGTATAGTGCTCCTTCTGATAGCCAGTACTACGACTCTTGTCAATGGAGATTCTATCTTGATATGTTTGGTGCAGATATCTTCGATTTTGACCTCTTCTGTTTCGAGGGCTATAAGCTCGAAAAGCACGGGTATGATGTTCGTGGTCTTCCGCTCATACCTTACACTCCAGCTATCCGTGTTTACAGATATGACGGGATGGAGCAGGACATTCATAACCTACTAGACCAATTCTTGGATTGGTGTGAACTCAGAGGTTTAACTCAGTATTTATATAACACAAAAATTGATTAAAATGGAAATGACAGGTGTCGTGATTGCCATTCTTCCGGAGCGTTCGGGAACGTCGCAGCGAGGAGAATGGAAATCACAGTCTTTTGTAATCGAAACTCAGGAGCAATATCCAAAGCATCTCTGTTTCGAAGTTTTCGGTGCTGACAGGATTGCACAGTTCAATATCAATGGTGGCGAGACAATCACCGTTCAGTTTGATATTGATGCACGTCAGTACCAGGATCGCTGGTTTAACAGTATCAAGGCGTGGAATGTTATTCGTCCGGGTCAGCAGGCTCCTATGCAGGGTGGCTACAACATGAATCCTCAGGCAGGCGCCCAGGCTGCATATCAGGCACAGCAAGCAGCTATGGCCGGAGCACCAAACCCGATGAATCCAAACAATCCGTTTCCACCGGCGCAGCAGCCAGGAGCACCAGCAGGGCAAGCCGAGAACCTCCCCTTCTGATCTGGCGGTCAAGCTGAAGCTGATTAAAGATACATTCAATGCTGAAATAGTATGATGTAGTTGTGGTTTGATGTAGGAATCAAAACGTATGATGTATAACACGAAGAATCCTCTTGAAGTTCAGAATCTCAGACTGAAGATAGAGAAGCTGATTGAAAAGCAGAGTATGGTAGAGGTCGTTGAAAAGAAGGCGAAAACGCTTCAGCAGTTGAAGTACCTTCATACGATCCTCGCTTACTTTGGTTTGCAGACCGGGAATACTCTAGATGAAGTCAAGACCTGTTACTTTAAGAGGATTGTCAATAGAGATTTGTTTGTGCGGCAGAAGCACGACGATCTGCTCGGAACTGATAGGGAATACGTAATATCGACCGCAAAGCTTACGAAAGAAGAGTTATCTGAGGCAATCGAACGTTTCAGAAACTGGTCTAGTAATGTCGCCGGCATATACATTCCTTCTTCTGAAGAGTACATAGCGTTGTTCCATATCCAGCATGATGTCGAACGAAACAGACGCTACCTGTAGTGGTCGTTGAATAATATTCATTTTTTACACAATGGATTCTTTTAAGATTAGCAAAGAACAATATTTCGATTTGATGAAACTTGATAGGGTAAATGCCGTAAACTTGTTTCTTTATCTCCTTGCAAACGCAGATGATAACGGAACATTGATTGTTAGCATCCGCAAGATTTCGAGTGAACTTGATATAGGTTTGCGAACTGTGAGGACCATACTTAAAAAGTTGTATGAAACGAACATAGTGACACACCTAGTGACACACAAGGGTAGTAAAGTAACTATCAATAACATAGATTGTTATAAGATTCTGATTCCGAAAAGTGACACACCAAGTGACACACTGGAAGCACGGAAACATGCATTTGGTGAAAAGCTTATTCCGTACATAGAACAATACGGAAAAGTGCTTATCCGTGAGTTTTTCGATTACTGGACTGAGCACAACGAGAATGGTAAGAAAATGAGATTTGAGAAAGAAAAAACTTTCGAGATTTCACGGAGGCTCGCGAGGTGGAGTAAGAATAATGGTAGCAACAATAAATCTTCAAGATCAAGTCTTCCTGTTGGAATGAATCTTCAAAATAGTAACAATAGCGAAAGATATAAGCTCGATGATAGATGGAACAAATAGATAACGAATATTTCAGAAACCTTGTATCTCAAATGCGAGATACCGGTTATCCTCAGGAAATTGACAGGGTACAAATAAACATTCCTAACGCAGAGAAACGTCTGCGTGGAGGCTTACAATACGTAGTCAACATGAAGTCTGGGTGTAATGCCGAATGGAATGAGCACAATTACCGCCCTATTGTTGATTGGATGACAGACAACAAAGGGAAAGGGTTATTGATGTTCGGCGGTTGCGGATTAGGTAAGTCAGTAATCGGAATGTATATCCTTCCTCTTCTTATTAAAGACGTACATAAAAAGGTGGTAAACATCTTTAGCGCGCAAGAGTTGAATCAAAAGATTGATGAAATTCTCAAACTTCACATTATCTATATTGATGATATTGGTACAGAGGACAATCTTAACTCTTACGGCAACAAGCGTATGCCATTCGCTGAACTTTGTGATGCCGCTGAAAAGAAAGGAAAATTGCTTATCCTTACCACAAACCTCAGTATTGATGAGCTTACTCAGAGATACGGAGATAGGGTTGTTGATAGACTGATAGCAACAACAAAGGCAGTTCCTTTTGTTGGTGATTCTTTAAGAAAGTAATTATGGCGGACGTAAGTAAAATGGCAGAGGACTGGCTCAGTGAGCATCCTGATGCAACAAAGAAAGAAATATGGTTGGCTGGTTATTGGAAATCTACAGATAACTGGTGCAACCGAACCAAATGAATTTTAGAATTATGACACAGAAAGAACGTATTGAGAACGCAACCACCAAACAAGCGGTAGTGTTCATCGGAGTTTATTCTTGGGTTATCGTGAGAAACCTGGGTAGAGCAATCAATAAGGCAGTACACAAGCTGCCTTGGTTGTTCATCGTGATAACGGTAGTAATCTCGTTTATCATTAGCTTTATCTTTATATCTAAGGCTAGAGCAGAACGAGATAGCTACAATCAGAAACTAGTTCACGCAACGCAGCAGCTTGATAGCTTCTATGCTGCATACGGAAACATTAAATCAAAGTAAATATGAAGAAATACAAACATACAATAGTGATGATTCTGCTCGTTATCGCAGCTGTCATCGCAGGTTACGGATTTATCTGCTTTATGGTTGAACACGTTTTCCTTTCGCTCCTGATGGTATTCTGTATCAGTTGCGCTTTGGCTGTAGAAAGAGAGGTGTAGCATGCAGACTGGATGGAACCCGAATTTCTCTAGACCTGTGTTGTGCGGAATCCCAGTAAAGGTTCCCACAGAGGAGCAGGTGAATCGCTTCTATATGCTCTTCTATTCCATGGTCGGCGGTTTTGCCACAATCGTTCAGACGCAAATCACCGATACATACAATCTCATCAAGGAGAACAAGAAAATCTTCCGCTTCGAGGCTAAGAAGAGAATCACGGAGGCAAAGGAGTGCTCAGACGAACTCATCGATGTCTTTATGCACTATATGAAGGAATGCGGTATGTCAGAACTCTGGTTGGATATGACTGATAACATCGAGGATGACTTGAAACTGGACGTACAGAAATGCTTCTATGCCATCGACAATCAGTTTATGAAGCATCACGTTAAAGAGCACAAGATGTACACGATGCTCCTCATGTCGGAACTGATGAGCAGTATGCTTGTAAGCTCAGTAGAACGCTTTGCTGAGATGATGGATAAGTATAATGGTATTCATGCCGTCAACATCGCAGAACGCTTCACGAATCATATTCGAGGAGTTCATGCTCGCATGCGCAATGCTATGGAAATTCTCTACCCGGTCAAGGTTGACAAGGAAGTCTTCTCTGAATGCCCGGACAAGTTCAACCTCGGCTTCGAGATTATCGGTCAGAAGGTACTCGACTGGAAACGTGCCGAGAAAGCTCTGGCGAATGCCTGTATCCTCAACGGCTTCAACCTTAATGCTGACGGCGAATTCCTGGAGAATGAGCAGGACAATACCGGTACTCCTTGGAACGAGACTCACGTAAGGGCTTTGAGGGTCGCTTATTCTAACACTTCGAATAAACAGATTGCCAGGATCCTCGGCAGAAGTGTTTACGAGGTTACAAAGCAAGCTAAGAAACTCGGATTGAAGAAATCTGAGGAGTATCTTAGAGAAACTAGAATAGCTAACTTAAAACGTAAGAAAAATGAAAAAGATTCCAACGCTGTACACAAAGAACAGTAAAGGTCGCTATCAGGAATACAAGATTCCTGAGAACGACATATCAAATACCTTGTATGGTAAGGTAAATGGCAGATACGAGCCTGTGTGTATGCGTATATGTCACGAATTAGATGAAGGTGTATGGGTAGTAACAAAACGCCCGTCAATTTGTGGCGTTATTCGTGGCACTTATCTTCGTGAGAGCTTCCATCTTGACAAGGCTGCCGACATTGAGCGTTTCCCTCTGTCTAAGATGGGGCACATTCAGAAGGTTGCTGAACGTATTATTGATGAGCTGAGGCTTGGTAATACTGACACAAGAGTTATGACGAACAATGAGCTTGTAAAGTTGGTTGTCGGGCTTGTCTATAAATACAATGATGAGGTGTAACTAACTGTAGCGCAAGCACTAGAAAAGATGGAAAGAATGTTCAATTCAAAAGGGTAAAATAATATGGAAGAAAAGATTAACATAGCGGAAATCCTAAAGGATAAGCAGCAAGGAACAAAGTTGTATTCTATTCTATCTGATGGAGAATGTTTTCTAAACGAGGTTTCTGAAGATAGTATTTACATTGATATAGATAACAGAAAACGGTTTTGGTGTTTTACTGTCTATGGTTCTACTCATTCATTTCCAAATGGATGCGTGTTATTGTTTCCATCAAGAGAAATGCGTGACTGGCACAAATTCGCTTGGAAGAAGGGCGATGTCCTTATCAGCAATGATGGTAAGAAAGAAGTCTTCTTTAACGGATTCACAGATGATACCTATGCCTTATTTAAGGCAAAGCACGGATTTGAAGTCTTATCAAATGGAAATACTATATATCTTGCAGGTGAAGATGGTATTGCAACGAGTGATTACACTCTCGGAGACAAGGATACTGCTCAGAACTACATCAATACTATTGAGGAACGTTTGGGCGGCAAGCTCAATCGTGAGACTTTGAAGGTTGAACCTGCTCAGCCAGAGTTCAAGGATGGAGATATAGTTACCATTATACCTCGCATTGGAGATAAGCTTATCTATCTCTTCAAAGCAGAAGATAATGGGAAGTATTATGGTCATGCTTTCCTTGACGGAAACATAGCCATTGTTAATGAAGATAGTTATTGTCAAAAAGACTTCAGTACAGCTCGTCCATCTACAGAAGAAGAGAAGCAGCAGCTCTTTGAAGCTCTTGCAAAGAAAGGCAAGGCTTGGGATGCTGAGAAGAAAGAAGTTGCCGATTTGAAGCCAAAGGTTAAACCATTTGATAGGGTGTTGGTTAGAGATAGTAAATCAGATAATTGGCGTGCAAATTTGTATGGTTTCATAGGCAAAGAAGGATTTTATTGTTGCGTTTATGCTAATTGGATATATTGCATTCCTTACGAAGGTAATGAGCACTTGTTGGGAACAACTAAAGATGTGGAGGGCTAATTATGGGTAATGAAAATTTAATGGATTGCATACCTTGGTATTGTCCACCACACTTTAAGTGTGAAGATATGCAAGATGGTAAGACGCAAAGAAGAATGCGTAGAAAGAATCAACTTAGAAAAAGAAAGGGTAGATTATGATAGACGATAAGAAAATAGGAAAAGCCAAGGAAGAAATCTTTGAGGATAGATTCTTGTTAAATGGTACAGATGTAGTATTCGACAATGATGATAAAGAAGAAATGTTCTACAAAGAGGACATCAAAGAAGCTATCGGGTTAGGTGCTAAGTGGGCTATCAATGAATTCTTAAAAGATTTGCTTCACCCTGCTAGCGAAGTTCCACGGAATGACAACGGTAAGATTCTCGCATTCTCAAAAGTGAATAGTAATATTAAGCTCTACGATATGAACGCTATGTTAAATGAAACAGCTTGTGACACATATCAAGAAATGTGGGAAATTAGAGTTAGATATTATACTTTTACTGATTGGGTATTCGTGGAAGAACTACTTGATTTAATCAAGAAAGGAGATAAAAATAGATGTAAGAATGGGTAAAGGATTTGAAAAAGGCAAAAAGTACGAAGTAGTTGATGCCGAACAGGGAGATTGCGTAGGGTGCTGCTTTAATGAAGATGGTTGTACCTTAGATATATCTATTCCCTGTAGAGAAGGATATATTTACAAAGAGATTAAAGAAAGTGACAATGAAAGCGTTTAAAATTATTATGACTTCTGTTTCCTATTTACTAATTTGTGTATTGGAAGCGCATTGCTACTATTTATTTAGGGCTGATGCAATTATGGCTCTAGCTGTAATTACTCTATTAGGGTTCGTTGTGACTTTTGGAATTGTGGCAATAAAAAAAGAATAAAATGAAAGAGCTTAAAGATTTGGTAGTTGGAGACAAGGTTGTTGTTTACGACAAATACGACAATAAAAAAATTGGCATTATTAAAAGAGTGACAAAAACTTTGGTTGTTGTAAACAATATTAAATATCGGAAGCATGACGGTCTTCAATATGGAGTATCTGGATTGTTCTCTGGTAGAATTGAAATTCCTAAAGATGAGGAGCAGATAAAGGCAATAGAATTAGAATACCGTAAGCAAATTATCATTCATAGAATACATAATCTCAATCTGAATGACTATCCGTTAGAAGTATTGGAAAAAGTTTATATTGAATTAGGAGGAAATTAAATATGAATGGATTATTATCAATGATTGGTATGCAAACTGAAATGGAGTATCAGATGAGTGATTTCCCTTTTGGGCTTCCAAGTTTTAGATTCAATGTGCCGAAAGGAAGTGTTCCTTCTGATAAGCAGAAGTGCCAGCCAAAGGCGCAGCATGAGTTTACTATCAAAGGCATGAAGATTATGGCAGCTTCTAAGAAGGATGCTATCAAGAAGTATAATCATCGTAAAAAGTAAAGAGATATGTTGTACGAAGTAAAACAAGGAAGTAAGGCTTACGAGTTTATCAAGAACACTCTTGAAGCCGAAGAGAAAGAATACAAAGCTTACCTGGAAAGAGTAAAACTAGCAATAGGCTTTGATTTTGAGAAGTATCAAGGTTATCTGCCTAACCGCAGCCTGCTGCGAGAGTATCAGATTACCGCCATTTGGATTCTTTCAGAGAAATACGAAGAACTCGATAAGAAAGTTTGGAGAAAAGTAGATTCTATGCGTATGGAAGATGGCTATTATATAGCTGTTGCACCTAACAAGCGATATAAGCAAGGCAAGGAAATAGCTGCTGCGCTTACTTCCTATAAAGCTACAGCTGACCATTTTCAGGTAATAAGAGAATTGGGCGTAGCAGTACCTGAAAGTAGAAGTTTCTCCATCACGCAACTTCTTCGTCATGGTGATTATATCTTTGTTTATTTGGATGATAGCATCCGAGCTGAAAAGAAAAATTCCGATTTGAAGGAAATTGCAATGGGTGAATACTGGGATATTGTCAATAGTAACTCAGAAAATGAGGTGTAGGTATGGGAAATGAAGATGATATGATGCTAGGATTGATTCTAGGAGTATTGATATTCCTCACAATAGTTGTATCGGCTATTGCTATAAAGATTGGTGTTTAACGCCTTCGGGCATAAAAATATATATTATGATTATAGTTAATAATTCATCAAAATCATCGATAGGCGGTATCCATGGTACTACCTACGTAAACGGCAAGAAGATAGACGGAGCGCAATCTATATCTATCACTGACGATGGAGTGTATGTTAACGGAGTGTTGCTGAATGATCTCGATAAAAAGTCTATCGAGATAAAGGTAGAGGGTAGTGTTGATAGTATTAATTCTACAAGTGGTGATGTATCCGTAAACGGATACGTTAACTCCGTGAGCACAGCAAGTGGCGATGTTCATTGCAAAGATGTCAAGGGCAATGTGCATACTATGAGCGGAAATGTCACTTGCGGTGACATCACTGGTAGCGTGAGCACAATGAGCGGTAATGTGTATAGAAAGTAATATAAATTGTAATATGAATAAAAAAGTAATTGAGATTGTACGTAAGTATGTTGAGGAGCACTTGGATAAGAGTGACCAAAAACAAGAGTTTGAGGTGTTTGTAGTATGGCAGTGCTACATTCTTGGTAATGCGAAGTGGTTGTTATCAACAACGCTTCCAGATGGTATGTACTACGAGGTGACATACAACAAAGTCAAGAATGAGTTCTATCTCGATGCTTACAAGAAATTTGAGAATCGTTGCATTCAAAACAAGTAATGAACCACCCTCTCCTGTAAAAGGGAGAGGGTAAAAAAGAATTGAATATGAGATTAA
>ERZ1026878.1697-NODE-1697-length-12538-cov-193.137948_pt1 | contig 12538 bp, 9 predicted proteins | sample MGYA00380169_ERZ1026878 | MGnify/ENA primary metagenome ERZ1026878 (study PRJEB33269, sample SAMEA4719805) | human gut metagenome | biome: human-associated habitat; feature: organic feature; material: feces | place: Cameroon | collected 2013-10 ...
ACATCAATCGCTATCGTGCTATCATCAAGGCCCTCGGTCTTCGTAAGTAATCAGCTTAGGCAGACACATTGCTTAACAGAACAGAATCCCATCGTTCGCAAGAGCGATGGGATTTTTCTTGCTTACTCATAAATAAAAAAAGAATATGATTCATTTCTTAGAACAGCACTTTGTAGAACTTGTAACCATAACCAGCATCATCTATCTGACGCTGGCAACCATCCTGTTGCTCTACCAGACACCTGATACGGCCGTTTACAAAACTTTCCGCAGATCTAAAAGACTGATGGCAGGCGGAATGATGCTCATCAGCCTGAATATATGGATCTGGATAGCTTCATTTACAGGAAGCTGGACGGAATATAACAACTGGGTTCCCTGTTTCGACATCATCCTCTTCTATCTGATGGGCATCTGCTTCAGCTTCTCGCTCAGCAGTCTGCTCGACCCTCATTATATCTCCCGGAAGCGCTGCAGGACGATAGCCGTAAAGTTCACAATGACGGCTTTCTTCGCCCTTATCGCCATGACAGATGCGCTGAAGGCATACCAGATACCCCTGCTGCTTATCGCCCTGATAGGACTGCTGGAGATGCTCATAGGACATATCTACTACTTCAACAAGTGCTATCTGAGAAGCAACGCCCTCTTCGAAAACTACTTCTCGAACGAGAAGAGCCATTTCATCAGATGGCTCAAGGTGAGCCACTGGCTCTTCTACGGCATGCTGATACTGGGCGTGATATCCATCCGTACGGGTGCCCTATTCAACTGGCTGGTGCAATTCTATGTGGTAGGCATGAACCTCTATATTCTGGTAAACATCATCAACTATGCCTCTGAATACGAGACGCTGATGAAGGCAGACTGCGATAAGACGGAAGAAGAAAAGAGCGGAGAAGCCAGCCCGAAGAAAGCCTACATCGAAACGCTGCGCCCTAGAGTAACGGAATGGATTCAGGAGAAATCGTATCTGAAGGACCAGTTCACGATAGATGATCTTGCCACCAGGCTGTATACCAACAAGACCTACCTCTCCTCCTTCATCAAGGAAGAATTCGGCATGAACTTCAGCAGTTGGATAGCGAGTCTGCGCCTGGAAGAAGCCAAGAAAATGATGAGCGAGCATCCTGATGCCAAGCTGAAGGATATCGCCTACAACGTAGGTTTCTCCTCGCTGCCCTACTTTTCGAGCGTCTTTGCCAAATCAGAAGGTATTACTCCATCTGCCTGGATGAAAGAAATCAGCAAGAATAAAGAAAGATAAGAAACAGAAAACGGGCTGGGAGCGAAAAAGCTCCTAGCCCGTTTTTGTATACTTGCTAAAAATAAATTACTTAAGTATCTCCTTCAGCGGTTTCATCACGAATTCACGCTCCTCCATCAACGGATGTGGAACCTTGAAATCGGGCTCATCTATCACCAAGTCATCTATCATCAGGATATCAATGTCGATGATGCGGTCCTGGTATTCGCCATCCACCGACTTCATAGTGCGCCCCATTTCGCGCTCTATGCGCTGCGTAGCCTCCAGCACCTGGCGCGGAGCCATCGTGGTGAGAACCAGCACACAGGCATTGATATAGTCGTTGGGCGATGAATACCCCCAAGGCTTGGTTTCGTAAAGAGCAGACTGGCGCTCTACCACACCAATCTGCTCTCCTATCTTTTCTATTACCTCGCGAATGTTGCGCTTTCGATTGCCCAAATTCGTACCGAGACTTAAATATACCTGATACATACTTATTCACACTTTTATAAAATTGTGGATAACTAAGCTAAAACCCAGAATATCAACAACTTCTATGTGTATAAAAACTGTTTATACCGCTGTTTAATCTGGAAGCATCAACAAAGAATCACCATAGCAGCCAAACATATAGCCATTCTTCACAGCCATCTTGTATGCCTCGTAAACCAGATCGTAACCGCCAAAGGCTGCAGTACTCATCATCAGGGTTGACTCCGGATGATAGAAATTGGCTACGGCACAGTCAGCAAGACCGAAATCGTATGGAGGGAAGATGAACTTGTTGGTCCATCCATCGAAAGCCTTCATCATACCATCGGTGCCTACAGCCGTTTCAGTTGCCTTCATCACACTGGTACCGATAGCACAGACGCGATGGCCGGCAAGCTTGGTCTTGTTAACCAGATCGCATGCCTCCTGGCTAATCATCATCTGCTCAGAATCCATCTTGTGCTTGGTAAGATCCTCCACCTCAATATCGTGGAAGTTGCCCAAACCGCAATGCAGGGTGATATAAGCCTCGTTGATACCGTTGATTTCCATACGCTTCATCAGCTCGCGTGAGAAGTGAAGACCGGTAGCAGGAGCAGTAACAGCACCCTCTACCTCAGCGAAAACACACTGGAAATCATCCATATCATCCTCTGTAGCGTGATGATCCTCACGTGCATCGATAACGTAGCGAGGAAGCGGAGCCTCGCCCAAAGCGAAGAGCGAACGCTTGAAGACATCATGATTGCCATCCTCATCATAGAGGAAACGGAGGGTACGGCCACGGCTGGTGGTATTGTCGATAACCTCGGCAACCATCTCGTTGACATCATCGAAGAAAAGCTTGTTGCCGATACGGATCTTGCGGGCAGGCTCTACCAATACGTCCCAAAGGCGCATCTCAGGATTGAGCTCACGGAGCAGGAACACCTCAATCTTGGCATCGGTCTTCTCCTTGGTACCATAAAGACGGGCTGGGAAAACCTTGGTATTGTTGAAGATGAAGGTATCGCCCTCTTCGAAGTAATTCACGATATCCTTGAACTGCAGGAATACTGGATTACCATCGGCATCAACCATATCCTTGCCGTTTTCATCTTTCTTGTACATCTCGATGGTTTCTGACTTCTTGTGGAGAACCATGAGTCGGGACTCATCGCGGCGAGTAATCTCGAATGTACGTTCACCACTAGCCGTTTTTACCACGTGCTTTGCCTTATGTGGATAAAGTGCCACCTGATCTTTTGGCAACTTAAAGTTAAATTGTGATAGCTTCATGTTATATTTTTTATTACTTGGATGGCTGAAGGCTGTCTTCGAGAGGCTGCTCATCAAGCCATTCCTGGAAATGTTCAAAACTGATGCAGTTTTCTACTGCGAAACTTCCTGCCTTGGTACGGCGGAGGGCGGTAAGGTAGGCGCCACTATCGAGAGCCCTGCCGATATCACGGGCGAGGGAGCGGATGTAAGTACCTTTGCCGCAAACCACACGGATGCTGGCGGTCTTCTCCTCATCGTTATAATCGGTGAGTTCTATCTCGTCTACACGCACGGTCTTCGGCTTGAGCTGAACCTCTTCGCCTGCTCGGCGCAAGGCATAAGAGCGGTCGCCATTCACCTTTACGGCGCTGTAGGTAGGCGGAACCTGCTGAATCTCGCCCACAAACTGTTTGAGCGTTTCCTCCACCAGCTGGCGGGTGATATGCTTCGTAGGATAGGTGTGATTCACGCTGTGTTCCTTATCGTAGCTGGCGGTAGTAGCACCGAGCTGCAGGGTAGCTGTATACTCCTTGGTATGGGTCTGCAGCTGTTCTATCTGCTTGGTACATTTGCCGGTGCAGAGCACCAGCACGCCAGTGGCAAGGGGATCGAGCGTACCGGCATGTCCTATCTTCACCTTAAAACCGAGCTTCTTGCTGAGCAGATAGCGAACATGTGCCAGGGCTCCGAAACTCGACATGCGATAAGGCTTGTCGATGGCAATAATTTCTCCTTTTCTGAAATCCATAGTTTATGTTTAGTCAACCATCTGCATATCTACACCGCAAAGGCCGCAGATGATAATGATAAGTCCTACTACGATACGGTACCAGCCGAAAGCTGCAAAACCGTACTTGGTGACATAATTGATGAAAAACTTGATGGCAAGAATGGCAACGATGAATGCCACCACTGAGCCTAATATCAATGTGAACAGGTTGTTGCCCTGGGTGAGCAATGAGCCGCCGCCATGGCTGATGAGCTTATAAACCTCGAGACAGGTGGCGCCAAACATGGTTGGCACTGCCAGGAAGAATGAGAACTCGGCTGCTGCCTTGCGGGTAAGACGCTGGGACATACCACCCACGATGGTTGACATGGAGCGCGATACACCAGGAATCATCGCTATACACTGGATGAAACCGATAATCAGGGCACGCTTGTAAGTAAGCTTGGTCTGTTCGCTGCCTTTATTGAATATCTTATCGCAGAAGAGCATGAAAATACCGCCGATGACAAGCATCCAGCCCACCAGCTGTACATTGCCAAGGTTTGACTCGATGAAATCATTGAAGGCAAGACCCAAAACCACGGCAGGCACGGTACCTACAACCAGACGGGCATAGAAATCGAACATCGCCTTCAAATAGGTCTTCTCACCGGTCTTCACAGCCTCTGGATAGAAGAATCTCTTCCAATACAGACAGATGACAGAAAGGATGGCGCCAAACTGGATGATGACAGTAAAGGCGTTGACAAACTTATCCTGGATATCTACACCCAGCAAATTTTCTGCTATAATCATGTGGCCCGTACTGGATACAGGCAAGAACTCGGTCAGTCCCTCTACGATAGAGATAATGATAGTCTGAATAAAATCCATCTAATAATAATATGTATATTAATTATAAATTATTCATTGTCTTTCGGTTTATGAATCACCGCATAGATGATTGAAAGGAAACCTATCAATGTTACGGTTGGTGCTACAACGATACGACGGGTACTGAAAATATCAGTATCGAAGGTATGCTCGTTAGAACCGGCGCCACTCATCAGCAGAAAACCGATGATGATAATCGCCATTCCGATGCCTAACAAGATAAAGTTCATCTTGTCGAATGCTAAATTCTTCTTATCCATTATTTTTAATGTTTAATGTGTAATGTTCAATGTTTAATAAACCAAGAGAATTCTTCACTCTTCCCTTATATTTTATACAAGTCTCCCGCCTTCATCTTCAGGAACTTATTGACCGAGATGCAGGCGCAGAAGGCGGTGATGATGATACCGAAGAGGAAGACGGAGCCGCCGGTGATGGCAAGTTCCTGCCAGCCCAAAACGTTCATCAACTCAGGTTCGTGGAGCGACCATACATAGAGACAACCGCCCAGAAAACCATCTGCCAGCAGGGCTGAAACAACACCCACAAGCATTGCCTTGCGCAGGAACGGACGGCGGATAAAGCCCCAGGATGCACCTACCAGTTTCATCGTATGGATGGAGAAACGGCGGGCATAGATGCCCAGACGCACCGTATTGTTAATCAGCGAGAACGAGATGAAGGTGAGCAGGGCTGCTACAATCAGCAATCCGATACTGATCTTTGCCAACGAATTGTTCACCTGTTCTATCAGGTCGTGCTGATAAGTAACCTCGGTAACACGTGGGAATGCCTTCAGTTCCTTGGCAATCCACTTCAATGAATCATTGTTCGCGTAATCTGCCTTCGTCGTAATCTCTATGGAAGGCTGGAAAGGGTTGACACCGGCAAACTCGCTCGGGTTGGTACCCAAATCGCGGGTAGCTTCTTTCAGTGCCTCTTCCTTGGTGATATAAGTCAGCGTATTGACATAAGGTCTTGCATTCAGGCGTTTACACATCTGCAATCCCTCCGGGTTAGTCATATCCTGTTCGAGCATCACCTGTACCACGAGATTCTCCTTCACATAGGAAGAGAGATTACGTCCCATGAGGACAGAGAAGATAACTAACCCCAACAAAATGAGCACCATAGCGGTACTGATACACAAAGTAATGACCTGCAATCCACGATGATTGCTAGGCTTATATTGTTTCTTTCTCATTTTTAAAAATCTTTACTAACTTAAAACCAAAAGGGCACAATGACCCAAATTGTCTGCAAAGATACGCATAAACGAAGAGATAACAAAATAAAATTGCATTTATTTACATTTATTCAATTAATTAATCGAACCACAGGCGAAAGTTAAGTTCAATTGAAAAAGGAAAAGGGCCAACCTCACGGCCAGCCCTTCACATAATAAGTAAAATTCAAATAGGTATGACTTGAATTTACTAAATGAAAATTTACTATTCGGGATGGTAAATCCCTTTATGTACATTCATTACATCTTAGTGATGACACCCTTCTCTGAACTCTCCAGGAACTGGATGATGTTCTGAATCTCCGGTCCATCTGGCACCTGATCCTTGATCTGGTTGATGGCATCGAAGAGGGATGTCTGACCATGGAATACCAGTCGGTAGGCATTCGCAATGTGCTTGCGAACCTTCTCGGTAACCTCGGCTGCTTCCATGATGATGGTGTTAGGACCTGCATACTTCACAGGCTTTCCACCGGCAATGATATAAGGAGGAATATCCTTAGAGAAGGTAGTACCTGCCTGAATCATCGCCAAGTCGCCTACTCTAGTCTTGGCGTTCTCTACTACGGATGTTGAGTAGATGATACCATTACCAATCACGCAGTCGCCTGCAATCTTGGTACCATAACCGAATACGCAACCGTTGCCGATTACGGTATCGTGAGAGATATGGGCACCTTCCATCAGGAAGTTGTTGTTGCCCAGAACGGTCTTGCCACCCTTGTGAGTACCACGGTTGATAACCACGTTCTCACGGATGGTATTGTTGTCGCCAATCACTACCTCACTCTCCTCACCGGTAAAGTTGAAATCCTGTGGGAGGGCAGCGATAACGGCTGCCTGGAACACCTTATTATTATTACCCATGCGAGTACCGTTCATGATGCTCACGAATGGATAGATGGTACAGTTGTCGCCGATGACCACATCGTCCTCGATATAGACGAATGGATATATCTTGCAGTTGTCTCCAATCTTAGCCTTTGGAGAAACCTCTGCCTTTGGACTTATTATACTAGCCATAACTATAAACTATTAATTATTAACTATAAACTACTTAGCTCCTCCACCCAATGCATAGTAGAGATTTACTACTGCCTGCATCTTGTTGAAGTCATCAGCTACCTTAGAAAGCTGTACGTTGAGGAGTGAAGACTGTGCCTGGATGATTTCAAGGTAAGAACTGCCTGCAATACCCATCAATTCCTTGGTAGATTCTACATTCTTCTCGAGTACTTCTATTCGCTTCTGCTCTATCTTGCTCTTCTCATCAGAGTAGTTGTAGAGAACAAGCGCATTGCTCACCTCGCTACCAGCCTTCAGCACGGTATTCTGCCAGGTGTTGTAAGCCTGCTCATACTGCATCTTAGCCACCTTCAAACCGGCAATGATACGGCCGTTCTGGAAAATTGGCTGGGTAAGAGAACCTACAGCTGAGAGCAACCACTTACCTGGGTTCACGATACCTGCACCACCTGAATTGGTGAAGGCACCTGTACCGGAAATGGTGATAGATGGATAGAACTTGCTGCGGGCGGTCTCTATACCATAGAAGCACTGGGCAAGATTCATCTCGGCTGCGTGGACATCAGCACGGTTGTTGAGCAACTGGATGCCTACACCGGTTGAGAAATTAGATGGAAGACTCTGGTTATCCAACTTGCCACGGGCGATGCTATGTGCCTGGTCGCCGATGAGCAGACTCAGAGAGTTCTCTGTCTCACGAATCTGGCGCAACAGATCGGTCTTCTGGGTCAATACAGAATAGTAGTTAGACTCAGCTGACTGGATGGCTGGTGTACGGTAACCCAATCTGAGATCGTGCATCTTCTGCATAGTCTCCCAAGTATCCTTGGTCAATCCTTCCATATTGTTAACCAACTCCACCTGCTTGTCGAGCATCAACAGAGTATAATACATGTTGGCGATGTTGGCGATGAGGTTGGTCTTGACAGATACCTGATAATCCTGCAACTGGAGCAGCGCCATCTGGGCACTGCGCTTCTGAGAGAGCAGATTGCCGAAGAGGTCTACCATCCAGCTGGCTGTAACAGGCATCGTGTAAGTCTTGGTAGCAGCCTGTCCGTCCCATGAAGCGATGGTTCCCTGAGGAGTGAAAGCCAGAGAAGGCACGAAAGCCAACTTGGCACACTTCAACTGCTCTTCAGCCATCTTCACGTTCAAAGCCGCATTGAGGAGGTTGACATTGTTGTTCAATCCCTTCTCAATGATCGACTGGAGCTGAGGGTCGGTGAAGACGCTGCGCCAAGGGATGTTGGCGAAGGTAGTAGTATCCTTTACAGCCAAAGTATCTGTATCAGAAGCTACATCGCGAACGATACCGCTGGTCTTCACATCAGGACGCTCATACTTTCCGTAGAGAGTCTTGCAGCTGCTCAGAGAGAGCGCTGCGAGACCCAATATGATGATATTTAAATTCTTTTTCATTGTTTCCTTTGAAGTTACATTGCGTTATTACTTCTTCTCGATACCCTTCTTGTGGTGAGCAGCGTTGGCATACTGCACCAACTCGGCAGCAGCCTCCTCGTTCAACTCATCCTCGAACTTCAATGGAGTCAACTTCTCCTGCAACCACTGGAAGACTGCGAAGAGAGCAGGAACCACGAAGATCTGACAGAGAGTACCAATCAACATACCACCTACTGCGGCAGCACCCAAAGTCTGGTTACCATTCTTACCTACACCAGATGCGAACATCAGAGGCAACAGACCGATAACCATCGCCAGAGAGGTCATCAGGATAGGACGGAGACGGGCACCGGCACCCAGGATAGCTGAGTACTTGATAGCCATACCCGTACGACGACGCTCGAGGGCGAACTGTACAATCAGGATGGCGTTCTTAGCCAACAGACCGATCAACATAATCAACGAAATCTGCATGTAGATATCGTTAGAGTGACCGAAGAGGTTGGTGAAGATGAACGAACCTGCCAAACCGAATGGGATAGACAATACCACAGACAGAGGCAAGATGTAACTCTCGTACTGGGCACTCAAGATGAGGTAAACGAATACGATACAGAGTGCGAAGATCAAACCTGTAGAGTTGCTTGATTCAGCCTCAGAACGGGTCAAACCAGAGTACTCATAGCCGTAACCCTCTGGCAATGTCTCCTTGGCAACCTCAGCAATCGCCTTCATACCGTCACCGGTAGAGTAACCGCTGTTAGGAGTTACAGATACATCCATAGAGGTAAACAGGTTGAAACGTGTGATGTTAGACGGGCCATAAATCTTCTTCAGGGTCACGAACTCGCTTACAGGCGACATGGTGCCATCAGAACAACGAACGTAAATCTTGCTCAGATCGTCTGGACGCATACGACTCTCAGGACCAGCCTGAATCATCACACGGTAGAGCTTACCGTAGGCATTGAAGTTTGATGCGTAGAGTCCACCGAGGTAACCCTGCATTACACCCAATACTGAAGATGGAGAGATACCAGCCTGCTTGGTCTTGGCAACATCTACATCTACCATATACTGAGGGTAGTTAGGGTTGTACTGAGTCTGGGCAGTCTGAATCTCAGGACGCTTGTTCAACTCAGCCAGGAACTTCTTCACATTATCAAAGAACTTATTCAAGTCGCCACCGGTCTTATCCTGCATGGTCATGGTAATACCATTCTGCATAGAGAAACCGGAAATCATAGGTGGAGCGAAGGCAAGAACCTGTGCATCCTTGATGGCAGCAGTCTGCTTGTAGATCATACCCAATACAGAGGTATACTCCATAGGGTTGACAAACAGCGCCTCGATACCGCCACCGGTACAAGCCTCCTTGATACGGTGGAAGAATCCACCCGGACGCTCCTCGAATGGCTTCAGCTTCACGATGATGGTACCCTGGTTAGAACCGGCACCACCGATAAAGCTATAACCCATGATGGCGTTACGGGTTGCGATGGCTGGGTTGTTAGCCAGCATCTTATCCACCTGCTTAACTACCTCGGAAGTACGTTCCTGAGAAGTACCAGGAGCTGTAGAGATACAAGCGAAGATAGTACCGGTATCCTCATCAGGCACCAGACCCGTCTTGGTAGTACCCATCAGGGCAACCAGACCTACGATACTGACAGCCACGAGGCTACCAGCGATGATGCCATGGTTGATAACCCACTTGACACCACCCTTATACTTATTGGTAATCTTATCAAACTGATAGTTGAATCCTGCGTGGAATCGGTCGATGAAAGACATCTTCTTCTCGTGACCCTCCTCGTGTGGCTTCAGCAACACGGCACAGAGTGCAGGAGACAAAGTCAACGCATTGATAGCCGAAATAACGATAGATACAGCCATGGTTACACCGAACTCACGGTAGAAGTAACCGGAAGTACCACCGATGAATGATACAGGAACGAACACGGCAGACATCACCAATGTAATAGAGATGATGGCGCTGGAAATTTCGTTCATCGCATCGATAGATGCAGTAAGGGCACTCTTGTAACCCTGGTCGAGCTTGGCGTGAACCGCCTCGACCACCACAATGGCATCATCGACCACAATCGCAATGGCCAGCAGCAGGGCTGACAGCGTAAGCAGGTTGATGGAGAATCCGAAAATCCAGAGGAAGAGGAACGTACCGACCAGAGCCACAGGCACGGCAATCATAGGAATCAGCGTAGAACGGAAGTCCTGCAAGAAGATATACACTACGATGAACACCAGTACCAGGGTGATGATCAAGGTGAAGATAACCTCCTCGATAGATGCGAACAAGAACTCGGTAACATCCATCAGGATGACATTCTTCAACCCTGGAGGATAACTCTTCTCCAGTTCATCAAGCGTTTTCTTTACGTCGCTGGCAATCTGGGTAGCGTTGGAACCGGCAATCTGCTGAACCATACCCATCACGGCAGGCTGACCATCATTGAGCAGGTTTACGTTATACTGCAAACCACCCAACTCAACCTTGGCAATTTCGCCGAGGCGGAGAGTCTGACCGGAAGTATTGCTCTTGATGAGGATGTTCTCATACTCCAATGGAGTCTTCAAACGACCCTTGTAACGCAAGGTATATTCATACTGCATATCAGAGCTCTCACCAAAGCTACCAGGGGCAGCCTCGATATTCTGCTCTGCCAAAGCCTGAGAAACATCAGAAGGAACCAGTCCGAACTCCTTCATCTTCTCTGGCTTCAACCAGATACGCATAGAGTAGTTACGGGTAGAAGGGCTCTGCACATCACCCACACCATTGATACGCTTCAACTGAGGAATGACGTTGATCAGGGCGTAGTTGGTAACAAACTGGTCGTCGTAACGGCCATCGTCTGTGGTCAGAGCGAACATGATAACGTTAGAACTCTGACGCTTGGTTACGGTGACACCCACCTTGGTAACCTCGGCAGGCAACAGAGACTGCGCCTGAGACACACGGTTCTGTACGTTGACCGCAGCCATATCAGGGTCAGAACCCTGCTTGAAGTAAACGGTGATCTGAGCAAAACCAGAGTTAGACGCAGAAGAGGTCATATAAGTCATGTTCTCCACACCGTTGATACTCTCCTCCAGCGGAGCAACGACTGAGTTCAACACCGTCTGGGCATCTGCACCCGTATAGGTAGCAGTTACCGTGATGGTAGGCGGCGCGATATTCGGATACTGCTCGATAGGCAGCGATACCAAGCCGATAATACCCAGCAAGACGAAGAAGATGGAAACCACCGTCGAAAGTACCGGGCGCTTTATAAAGTTTGTAAATGACATAATCTTATTTTAATTAAGAATTAATAATTAACAATTAATAATTGCCACAGGCCTATTAATTATTCATTATACATTATTAATTATACATTATATTACTTCTTTCCGCCCATAGCAGTAGCGAAGGCATGAGCGTTATCCTGAGACTCAGCCAACTTGGCAGCCTCAGCAATCTTCTGATTGTAACGCTCCAGAGTGATAGGCTTGATCTGCTGACCATCGGTCAACTTGGTGATACCCTTCAATACGATGCGGTCGCCTACATGGAGACCAGAAGTTACGATATAGTTCTTGCCATCATCCTGTGGATTTACCTTGATCTCAGAATACTTCACCTTGTTATCCTTGGTTACTACGTAAACGAAGATCTTATCCTGAACCTGAGAGCAAGCCTCCTGAGGGATAACGATAGCGCTGTTATGATCGTTAGGAACAACGATAGAACCTGCACCACCACTCTTCAGCAACTTCTCTGGGTTAGCGAAGTGAGCGATGAGAGAGATAGAACCAGAAGTTGCATCGATGACACCACTCATCTTGACAACCTTACCTGGATGATTATAGATAGAACCGTCTGCCAACTGCAACTTAACAGCTGGGAAAGAAGCAATAGCAGCCTGAACGCTACCATTGGTCTTAGACATATTCAGAATCTGAGACTCAGAGAGTGAGAAGAATACCTCCATAGTGCTGATGTTGGAAACAGTAGTAAGAGCCTGACCAGAAGCGCTTACCAGAGCACCTACCTTGAAAGGAAGACTACCTACTACACCTGCTGAAGGGCTGGTAACGGTACACCAAGCCAACTGCTCGCGGGCTGAAGCCAAAGCTGCCTCTGTCTGAGCTACCTGAGCCTTAGCTGTTGCATAGCTGTTAGCTGCTGTAGAGAGTTCGTATTCACCGATAATCTTGCTATCATACAACTTCTTGTTGTTCTGATAAGTCAACT
>ERZ1026878.1701-NODE-1701-length-12505-cov-13.167631_pt1 | contig 12505 bp, 13 predicted proteins | sample MGYA00380169_ERZ1026878 | MGnify/ENA primary metagenome ERZ1026878 (study PRJEB33269, sample SAMEA4719805) | human gut metagenome | biome: human-associated habitat; feature: organic feature; material: feces | place: Cameroon | collected 2013-10 ...
ATTTAACGATGTCTTCAAGGTAGCTGTTGGTCATTATCATCATGTTACGGATTTCTACGACCGCCCCATTTGTTGATATTCCAGTGGCCACTATTGTTTCCATCTGTGCTACGGTGGTTACCATGTTAGCGGAAATGTTCTCTCCTGCAATCTGTAGGGCAGTGAAACGACCATTTAGTTCATCAGCCGTTTCTTGTCCCATTGACTGCCATCCTCCGCTTGTAGCAGACTGGGATGATGTTCCAGTGAAGCCGGTCACCTTAGACCATTCATCCCTGCGCTTAATTCCCTCCGAAACGATGTCTTCATATCGTTTGTTGAAGTCTTCGATGTCTGCGTCAGTAAGCTGACCGTTTTTAGCCTTCATGAGAGCTGCCCAATCATCATAGAGCTTCTTCAAGTCACCGTTGATAAGGTCTTCCATTGAGTAAGAAAGAAGAGCCTTCTGCATCATTTCTGCGAAATCGTCTGCGAAGTCTTGTGCTGACTTATTCATATCCATGAGGTCAGAGATAAAGCTTTCCTTCATGCTGTCAAAGGAAATCTGAGTAAGATTCTCCTTCATCTTGTCTGTCAGCTCTTCTAACTTACCTGCTTGGTCTATGTAGTCATTCAGCTTTTCTGTCAAGCGACCGCCATAGTTACCCTTACCAGTATTCTCTATATGTTCCCATATAGCGACGTTGCCACGGAGAAGTTTCATTTCTTCAGGACTGAGGGAGAAGAGGTCACCATTAAAGTCAGATTTGACGTTCTTCTTGATCCACTCCATTTCATCTTCATCAAAGCCACTCCAATACTTGTTCCAAGAACCGTGAGAGGCATGATAGCTTGCTTGTGCCTTTGCAATGTCGAGGTAGTTCTGATTTGTCTCCTGCTGATTCTTGTAGGCTTGCTCGTAGTATGAGGTTGCCTTAGAACCGTAGGTGTTCTCCATTGCGTCGGTTAAATCCTCGATGGATTGTTGCAGGAGTTCATTTCTGTCTGTGAGCCTTTCGATGGTGTCGTTTACCTTCTTTGCATTTCCGTCTCCACCGAACAGACTATTGAAACCACCGAATGAAAGCGTGTTGAGGATATGAGAAACGAAGTTCCCGATACTCTTCATTGGCTTCATAACGATGTCACCCGACAAAACATCATCAAGAATGCCCGTTACTGCGCCAAAGACCGTCTCCATGAGGTCGCTTATGAGTGTTCCGAAGCCATCTTTCAGAATATCGAGGATGCCGAGTACTGCGGAGATTATTTCACCTGCCATACCGCTATCCCCAAGTGCTTGCGTCAGAACCTTGGCTGCATCGCTGTCTTTACCGAGCAATCCTTGGATGCCCTTAGCAATGGTATTGGCTGTATCCTTCTGCATACTACCACCAAAAAGCTTGTCAAGGCTAAGAATGGAGTTTCCTATGCCTTTGAGTGACCCCGACGTGAGACCTTGCAATCCATCTTCAAGCTGTTGGAACTGAGAGACAGCCTTCTGAGCTGACGTTTGTAAGTCTGAGGTTGCCTTCTGTACTGTAGAACCGAACGTTTTAACATCGTCAGTTGCTGTAGTAAGATTCTTTTGTGCTAAGGCAAGATTTACCTCTGACTTGTCTATCTTTGTTTTGTCTCCGCCCTTCTTTGCCTTTGCGAGGTCTTCTTGAGCCTTGGTGACTGCTTCTGTTGCTTCTATCTCACGTTCCTGGGCATCAATATAGCCTTGCATGGCTGACTGATAGGTGTTGATGTCGTCAGAGACCTTCTTGAAAATATCGCTGTCCCAAACAGTGGCAGAGCCTTGTAGCTTGGATATAAGCTCCTGTATGGTTTTCTGCTCATTGACATCTGAAGTGTTCTTGGAAAGCTCCTGCAGCTTCTTGATGGTTGGCTCCAGTTGGTCCTTGAACATAGCTCCGAAGTCTCCGAAGATGCTTCCCCAGTCAATGTTCTGCCTAATAGCGTTTATCTCGATGGTTTGGAGGTCCTTCTTCATCTGCTGCTGAAGGGAAAGCTTTTCGCCCTGCGTCTGAGCCTTGGCTATCTTCTCTTCATATTCCTCGGCTATGGCTTGCTTCTGCTGATAGAGCGAACCATACTCCTTCAAGTAGTCGCGCATAGAGGTGAGGGCTTCCCTGTTGACATCATCAAGCTTCTTGTTGTACTCTTGAGTAGCGAGGTCTCTTGCCTTATTGAGCGCATCGGACTGAGCGGAGGTAAGGGATACTTTTTTGCCAGCTTCCTTGTTCTTCTTCTTGAACTCGGCTTCCTGCTTGTCAATCTCGGCTTTGCGCTTTGCGTAGTCGTTCTTGATTTCAGCAAGCTTCTTCTCCGTGCCTTCCTGCATAAGGGAGATAGTCTCGTCAGTATTTTTCTGCTGCAAAGCCTTCAAGCGGTTGTTTAATTCCTCCTGGACTTTGATAGCTTTGTTTTCTTCCTTGATGCGAGTCTTACGTGCTGTGACTGCCGCTTTCGCTGCCTTTCCACTCACATCACCACCTAACTTCGAGTAGGCGTCCTTGGCTGCTTTCAAGTTTTGTGTGGCGGTTTCGTAATCAGTAGCGGTGTATTTGCTCTTATTTTTCTCCATATCAGCAACCTTCTTCTTGGCTGCATTGTATTCACGCTGTGCCTCGTTGTAGGCTTGCTGATAGGTTTGCGTAGAACCAGTGTTAGCCAACGCTTGCGCCTTTGTTTTGGCTTGATTGAGGGATTGTTTGGCGGTGTTCCATTGAGCCTTGAAAATCAAAGGAATGGTCGTAGCGCCAGTGACCGCCCAATTACGCTTCATAGCTAAGAGGTTGTTCAGAACCTTAGTTTTCTCAGACTCCTGCATACGGAGATTCAGATCAGCAGGATTCTTCTTGATGTCTTCACGAAGACCTGCTATCTCTTTCTGAGCTTTATTGATGAATGCGTCCAGCCTACTTTCGCCAGTGGCATAGTTAATGGTTTCGTTAGCAGCCTGCCAGTCATTAGCCAAAGTGATTGCTTCATCGTAGAAATCAAAGATTTCTTGGCGTACACTTTCGTTCTCTTGCGCTTCTTGCAAACGAACTTCGATAGGTTTTGCGTTCTCTGCTGCTTGGTTTCGAAGCGAAATGATATTGGTAAGCCTATCTTCTGCCTGGTCTAAAGCTGCTTCTGCTTGCTCCAATTGGCTACTGAGTAGTATTCCTTGCCCTCCTCCGTTGTAGGTAGCATCACTTGATAATAATTGTTGGAGTTTCCTTACTTCATCTTTATATTTGTCTACATCTTCTACTGCCTTGTCGTATTTTGACTCATCCATGCTTTCAGCAACTTCCTTTTGCGCCTTTGAGAAGTCAAGGGTTGCTATAGCTGCTTGGTCGTACTGTTCTGTAAGCTGAGGTGCGAGGTTGGAGAGTTTTTGGTAAGCTTCTGCCTTCTCGTATTCTGTAGCTGTCTCGGACTGAATTGTTCTGATAAGGCTTTCGATATTCTGCTGACGTTCCTTGACCTTATTGTCGAACTCGTCCCATGCTTCATTGGATTTCCTAACAGCCGTTTCATGTGCTGATTCTGCTGTGGCAAGCTTATATACGGCATAGGTTACTGCTGCGATGGTGGCAGCTATCATAAACAGAGGACTAGAGAACATAGAAGCATTCCATGCCCTCTGTGCTTTCTCGCATAAGAGAGTAACCTGTGCCCATATTCCTTTGGTTGCGGTATCGCGAGCTGTCGCTGCGGTATTCAAGCCTTGGGATGCGGTATTGGCATTGGTTGCAGCCGTTGCAGCTTTCTCTCTTGCTGCTTTAAGTTGGTTTGCTATATTGTTTCTTTCGTTTGCTGCCGTATTGAGGTTTGTTGCTGCCGTATCTCTGACTTCTGCTGATACATAATCGTCAAGGGCATCATAAGCATCTTGGAGTGATTGTACTTCGTTATCTTGTAGCGCAAGCTTATTCTCCAATACATGAACCTCGTCTTGCATAACCTTTGCCTTGGTTTGCAATTCGGCAACGTAAGCCGCAACCTCTTCACGCTTGGATGCTACCAATTCCGCCTGTGCTGCTGATAACTGACCTTTGGCTACTGCTTCTTCAAGGTCTGTCTTCTTTACTTCTTCCTTCTTTGGAAGTAATGCGTCAAGGGCTGACAACTCAGCCGCATAGCCTACATTTGCTGTAGCTGTATCAAAGGCTGCTACACTTACTGCCATTGCCTTATAAAGACCGATGGCAGATGCGGCTGCAAGGATAACCTCACCTATCTCCTTCCAATGGTCGATAACCTTGGATGTAATATCCAAAGCATCATTCATTAAGCCTTCTGTTTGTGTGCCGAGGTCATTGATAGCCATTTCGATGGTGTCTTTGATATTGCTTATCTGACCTGTAATAGAGTGAGATTGCTTTTCCATCAATCCACCGAACTTACCACCCTCATTGGTAAGGCTTTCGATAGCCTTCTTGACTTCGGGGAAACCAACCTTACCTGCGGTCACCAATTCCGAAACCTTATCCTTGGTAACTCCGAACTGCTTGGCAAGTTCCTCTGTCAAAGGAATACCGCGACTTGTAAATTGCATCAAGTCTCTTGTGAACAATCGACCTTGCACCATCGTGGTACCATAGAGCCATGTGAGGTCTTGAAGGTTCAATCCCAATCCTGCAGATACATCACCGAGTCTTCTCATGGTATCGGTAATCTCGTTGGCTGCAAATCCGTATGCAAGGAGCTGCTTTGCTACATCTACCACACCCTTCATGTCAAAAGGTGTAGAAGCAGCAAGGTTGGCTAGGTCCGAAATCATTCCCTTTGCCTTCTGCCCGCTACCGAGCATGGTTTCAAAGGCAATCTCAAACTGCTGAAACTCTCCTCGGACAGTACCCAGTGTGCTGATGATTTCCTTTGCCGTGAATCCAGCAAAAGCTACCGATGCAACAGACTTGATGCGATTGAAAACATTCTCAATGCTCTGACCCTGCTGCTCGACTACTCTTGCTGTCTGTGCCACACCATCCTGCACACCCTTAAAGGCTCTCAGTACAGCTGAATTATCTCCTGTTATGTCAAACTTTAAACCTGGCATTTTTTTATTCTGTCAATTACGTAAAGGTACACCTCCTTATCCAAACCTTTATTCTTGGCTTTATTGCTGTTTGTGTTGGAGGTTAAATTGGATTCTCTTCGCTCTGTCTGATCAGCTCCATGATGTCCTCTTTGTTATCTCCGCTAAAGACCTTCTCTGTTGCCGATGGAATGTGAGCCTTCTTTCTTTCCTCATCGGATAGATAGATGGAAGTTATCTTATCCTTCATCATGAGTGTGAGGTTGTTATATGATATTTCCCACAGAACATAGTCAAGGGTCCACTTGTATCTCTCGCAAGCAGCATCAATGAGAGAGCCCCAAATGGTTCTGCCACCAAATATATACTGATTACTGGAGTCTTTGGCTCTGTTTATTTTCTCCATGCGTTGTGCTTGCTTGTCTATACCACATTCTGTGATAATGTCATGAAGTTTGTTGTCTGAGAGTATGGTGATGAGAAGGGTAGCTATATCATCGTTATCACAGAACTTGAAGAAAATGTTTTCCCTTGCCTTCAGTATGCGTGAACTTAGCATATCGGATTTCTTCTGAAGGGTATGATAGGCTATTAGCTTACAGCAGATACTTCGGTTCTCACTTACTACACGGAGTGCTTCTATGAGTGGATTCAGTTTTAGGTTATCATCTTTGATTCCTATCTGCTTAATCAATGGAGCAGTCAAATACATTTTGCCTAAAGTCTGAGGGTAGATAAACATGTGTCTTCTACCTACCTGTATGCCTATAGGTGTATCTGTTAACACCATGGCTATCTTTGTGCCAATTTCGATGTCATTCTTCATAAGCCAATAAAATTTGTTAGCACCCAAGGCAGGACTCGAACCTGCGTCTCTCAACCATCTTTTTAAAGACCAAGTGGATTTTACAGGACAGGATTTGGTCTCGCTCTAACCAACTGAGCTACTTGGGTAGATTGCCGACTGATAACCCTCAATCGGCTGAAGGGTGAGAAGAAATCATTAAACGTCACCTTCGACCTGTCCGTTTGTTGGAACGGTTATTTCCGTTGATGTGTCTGTAGCACCTGCAGGATGCTTGAATGTAAGAACGTATTCGTCTGTCTTTCCCTTAGCCTTCTTGGCTGTGATGATGCGCCAACGGAACTGACAATATACGGTCTCACCCTTATTATTGGTGGTCTTTGCTACTTCGTCACCCTCTGGTACAAGAGCCTTGTGGGTGTACTGCATCAAAGCACCATCCGCTGAAGAATATGACTCCTCCACGCTTACGGTTGACTTGCCGATATAGCAACCAGGGTTCTCTGCATCTTCCGGCTGAACAGCGATAGCGTAGTTTCCTTCGATAAGTCCATCAATGGTATGGAAAGGCTGAGGTAAGCCCTTCTTGATGAACTCTTGATAAACGAGTTCGTAGGTGGACTTAGCTGTCTTGGAATCGACAATACCGCCACCTTCTTCCTTAGCTTCTGTTGTATCACCCTTGGTAGGGTTCAACTGAGTAGTGTCCTCCTTTGGAGTATCAAGCTTCTTCCAGTTATTTGTCTCAGTACTAAGGTCGCGAACATAGATGGATGGTTTTCCCCATGTAATTACTGACATAATCTTAATCGTTTATGGTTTGGTACAATAATTTGTTATTAATGATGTGCTCACTTGTGCCCTCGCAAGCTATTACCCTCTGTTCGTTCATGGATAAGCGGAAATCAGACCCATGAACCGCTTCGAAGGTAGAGAAAGAGAGTTGACATAACTCACGAAGTCTTGCCGTGTTCTCTTCCTTTTGGATATTGCCTTTCTTTGTGGTGGTCTGGTCTTGAACGTAGATGTTTACATTCACGAAGGCTTCTTGTATCTGCGAAGTTCTGTTAGCTAAGATGGAGATACAAATATCTTCCTTGCCAGTCTTACCTGTGCCATTGTATGGTCTTCCTCGCTTACAAAGACTACCTGTTACTGCAGTCTTTAATTTCGAAGAAGAGATAATGTTGTACACATCATCCTTAATATCAATATCCGATTTCATAGCTTAATCTGATTGATTCTACTTACGGCTTTTTCCACAGCGAGCTTTAGTTTTCCATCAACGACGGAGCGTGCCCATAATTCTGTAGATGCAAGCACATCCTTATTTTCTTTAGCTTCTACAAAGTCTGCATAGTTCATAGCCGCGACTACTACCAATGCGTAAACCTGTGAGTATTCCTTTGCTAGGTCAGCTATCATTTGTCTTCCTTCTTGTGAACCATTAGAACCATTGCCTATGGAAGCGAAGGCTGATTCTACTTGTTTCCTTCCGTAGTCAAAGATGGCATAACCGATGGAGCTTCGTAGGTTTCCTGTATGGTCTATCCAACTTTCCTCTGCCGAGCGGTCTCTTATCCTTGCATTACATTCTTCTCCCAACTTGGCAAAGGCAATGAGAATCTCTTGCTTTATTACAGCCATAGCGGTCTCGAAAAAGTTATTCAGCGCAGACTGAGAGGTTGAGAGTTTTATACCCATATTCTACATTGCAGTTGGTAACGGTGAAAGCCGAGCACGGTAAACTCCTTCATCTCGTACCCGAAAAGTTTAACACGGATTTTGTCTCCGTACTCGAAATTTCGGCATGTTCTTGGAAGGTTGTAGATGGTGTAGGAATAGTTCTTGACAGAACCATCGGGGATAGTGATAACGTTTGCCTTGCCAGCAGGTACAATATCACACTTACAATAGTTCTCCACCCATTCTTCTGAGCCTTGAACATAGTCTCCGTTATCGTCTTCGTACCCATCAGTTACGTGTAGGTAATCTATGGTATGAGCAGCGAAATCCAATACAGCCATATCTTAACCTCCTATAAAAACCATCGGTTGACCTATTGCAGGGGATTCACCGATGGTTTTGTATAAAGCATTTATTCGAACTAACAGCCTTTCCTTATCCTTGTCAGATAATGTGCCTATGCTCTTGTCTGACTCGGATAAGTTTACAGCTTGTATGAGAGAGTACAGACAATCTGCAAGCGCACCTTTCCATTCCTTGGACTGGGCGACCTCGAATGTATATTCATCATCACCATTAAGCTGACGTTCTATCATCTTATTCTCCACGAATCCTAAAGGGATAGGGTAGTGGATTTCATCAATCAATGCTTGCTTTATTGTCTTCATTGTAATTCAAATTTACTGTTCAGTTAACTGTGAAAGCAGAGCCTCCTCGTCTTCATCACTAAGTGCGTTCAGTGCCTTTACCAAAGTCTCATCCGTAGAATTTGACTTGACATTTGCACCTACAGCTTTTAAAGCTGAGATAAGGTCGGTTTTCTTGTACTTTTTACCTTTATAGGTGGTGTACTCGTCGGAAGTGTCGGTTTTCTCTGCTTCCTCATCCACCTCTTCTGACTTTGTAGATAGCATATATATCTGGTCTACGTCTTCGATAACAGGAAGTATGAGAGCCTGTCCTGATGTTACCTCCTGCAAAGAAGGCTCATTCTTTGAGTACTTAGAGATAAGCTTGTACGAATCTACGGTGCTGTACTTTACACCTTCTACAGGGTTTGTGGATTCTGCGAGTGTACTCCATACAAGTGAACCTACCTCTTCGTTACATATAAAGAGAATATTGTTCTCATTCCAAGGCTTTACTGAATGCTGTTTGCCATTCTTTTCAATGACAACCGTTCGGTTAACTGTCTCAATTGAAGCACCGAACTCGTCCTCAAAGGCTTCTGAGAAAGAGCTTTCTGATGGGGTTTTCAACTTGGCGTCTTCTGTGTATGTCTTGCCTTCATAGTCTGCAACAAGTTCCTTTGCCCACTGTTCCTTACGGATTTTCTTCAACTGATTCTTTGCAAGCAATACCTTGATGATGGTGTTGCCATCCGCATTAGCTTTCTCGAAGATTTTCTCGAAGTCGTCTCTTGAGGTTACTCCATTTGTTGCTGTACGGAAGCTGTTAGCTGGCAAATAACCATAGTTGACACGGATTGCCTTTCCCGAATTGTCCTCGTCCTCAACAGCTATGATACCATTGGAGAGACCTGCCAAAAAGTTCAATTCGTTACGTTCATCTATACCTACAGAACAAGCTACTCCATCATTCATAAGTTTGTTGATGATACGAGCTTTTGCATTATCTGCTGCTTGTTTTGCTGCCGCTGCTTGCTCTACAAGACCTTGCGCTTGGAGGGTATTGGCTTTCGTTACCAAATTCTCATACTGCGCTTTCATAATGTTGACACTATTGATGTCTGACTCCAAAAGAGTCTTTTTCATGGCAATCTTCGGTAGCTTGCCATTTGATGTGGCTATAGAACCACGTTTCTTCAATGGCAAAGGAGAATCCATCTCCACAATGTCAGCAGCAACATAAGTGGTTTTTGCTGATGTTCCTTCCCACTTCTGGTCTGCAGAGTAGACCTCACGCAACATCTTCTTGTATAGATATGTACGGTTTTGAGGGGTCTCCTTTTCCTTTACGTACAGGCTGAGCTTAGGAAAGATTGCCCTTATAAACTGAATAAAAAGAGATTCATGCATACTTCTGTGCATTTATTGATTTAACACTTGAGCACTATTTAATCGTGCTCGAAAATAAGATTAGGGAGAGCTGTTTTGAAAGCTGTTCTCTGGTCTTCGTCCTTAAACTGATAAGGCATTGCAACGTCATTAACACGACCATCATCCATGATTGCAACAGCCTCACCATTTAATCGCGAACGCACAACAACACCTGCAGGTACAGTACCGTCAGCAGGAATGGCTTGGTATTTCCCCGTACTCGTTTCGACAGCGAGAGGTTTATACTCATATATACCATCGACTTCCTTTTTTACCACAAGGTGACCAGCCTTAATAACCTCGTCATTAAAACCAGTATAATCAAGGGCACGACCACCTGTAATTCCACCGTTATATTGGCGGATTACTACAGCATCCATACCCGAGTCAACCTTCTTTCGCTCTGGTTCGTAATTTTCGTAAACTGACATGTTTGCTTTTTAATGATTAAACAATAGATGATTACATCTGAGCCAACTTTTTGACGTCTTCATCTGACATTAATTCGTCCTCCTTGTTGTTGTTTTGATTCTTGTCTGGAGCAGGAATATTTCCGAGCTTGCCAAGACCACGATCGGCTCGTTCTTGATTCTCCACCTCGATGTCCTCTTTTAGGTCTTCGAGATACTCTTCAAATTCCTCTTCATCCTTGAAACTCATACGAGAGAAGGCTCTTAGCTGTCTTTCTCCGAACTTTCCGGTGTCAGTAAGTAATTTCTCTACTTTTGCGCGTCTGCTGTTGGTTGTGTTACCTGTTTTAAGGGTATTAACTTCACCTTGCAAAGCTGTGACTACTTGCGTAAGTTCTTTGAGTGCAGCGAGGGTAGCGGAATCAGCATCATCGCTATCCTTTTTGCTCTTAGGATTCTTCTGTGATGGACTCCTACGACTCGGCTCTTTATCGTCATCATCGTCATCATCATCATCTTCTTCTATAGAGCGTTTGTAATCTTGGACCTGGCGGTCTACTGCCGACTGAGTGAGTTTCAGTAATGGCAAGACATCATCGATTGCACTACTGATTGCTTCACTGACATCTTCGTCAGTAGCATCTTCTTCGAGTTTCAGTTTATCGGCAACATTGGCAGCGATACCCTTTAACTCTTTACGGCTGAACCCCAATGCCTTAATGTCCTTGTTGGTTTTCAGCATTTCAAGAACCTTTCTTAAATACTTATTCATTGCTTTTGTGATTAAATAAAATGGTCTGCGAGCGTTAATGCAGGCAGACCATCGTTTTTAGAACCCGATATAAATTGAGCAATGATTACGAACGGTTCTGTCACGTGCATCTTCACACGCTTTTGTTTGCAAATATACTAAAAACTATTTGAATAACAAATAGTTTTTAATAAAAATATCCAGTTTTTTTTTATAAGAACTATATTTTACCCTCTTCCGAATAGCTGTAATACCCAGAATCTGTAACTATTATATGGTCAATTAGGTATATACGCATGGTATCACAAGCTTGCTTTAGTTTGCTTGTTATTCTATCATCTTCCGCACTTGGTCTTTTATTACCACTTGGATGATTATGTGCAATGGCTATCACTGTAGAATCATTGAGAAGTGCTTCTTTTAAAATAACACGCACATCAAATGCAGCTTCTGTTAGTCCTCCGCTGCTTATCTTTTTTACCTTCTTTAGATTTAAGGCGTTATTCATTAGCATTACCCAAACTTCTTCATGGTCTAATCTACCTATTCGTGGCTTCATGAAGTTGTATATGCCATATGCACTACCGAGGTTGATATTATTATTCGATTCTTCTATTTGTGCCCTGCGCCCGAGTTCGCAAGCTGCAAGAATAGTATTAACCTTTGACTCTGTGAAATTCGTAACTTCTCTTATTTGTTTAGTTGTAAGTTTAGAAATACCTCTCACCTTACCATCTGTAAGGTTAAGAATATCCCTTGCCTTTTGAAGGGTTGATGTCGAACTCTTGCCGAACAACATTGCTAATAATTCAACTGATGTAAGTGATGAAAAATCTCCACTTTCCTTTATCTTATATTCTGGTTTTTCCTCTGCAACCAAATTACTTATCATATCCATTGCTCTTATTTTTTATTTTACATTCAAGAATTTAGATACTTTTTGGGTCAATCCACTGGGTGATGAACAATGAGAAGCACAGTCTACAGCTTTATCCTTTCCATCTTCCCAATATGTTACTTGTATCTGAAGCTTATTGTTTGTATGATAATATGATACTCTCGCATAACGATTTCCGTTTCTAATTTCACCTTCAAAGTAATTATAACAACCTTTACAGAATTGGCTTGTTACTGCTGCTTTAATCTCTGCTTTGCTTGATACGTTTATTGTCTGCTTCATTGCTCTTATTTTTTATAATTAAATACTAACATTACCATTTGACTTGTAACTAATACCATCTTTAGTTACTGTTGGCTCCCATTGTGCGACTACCTTACCTTCCCTCCAGGCTTTAACTGGAGGAATAATACGAGACGCACCCTTGGAAACAATACTGTTCACATATTCACAAGCTTCATTAAAAGAATGGAAGGTATGAGCTAAAACTGTATATTTAGTCTTTTTTGAAACGTTGTTTTTATTTTCCATTGTTCTATACATTAAAATGTTATATACTTATCAAGTCTCATATCCTTAATATCTTCCTCCGAGTATGAATCTCCAAAGAAAGCCGCACTTGTATGATACTTTTGCATCAACTTTTTATAAACCTCTCTACCTTCATCCTCTGTGAAAGCAAAACTATTGTATTCGTCATTTGAGAGGTCTGCGTAAGAAGCAATTGCTTTATCCTTAATAGTATTAAGGATTGCTTCACGTTTTTTAATGTCATATTCCGACGAAATCAAATAATATCTTTTCATTGCTCTTTAACTTTAAGTTGTTATTGTTTTAATTATCTATTGCAAAGGTAGTCATTTTTTTTGAATTGA
>ERZ1026878.1709-NODE-1709-length-12447-cov-3.000081_pt1 | contig 12447 bp, 11 predicted proteins | sample MGYA00380169_ERZ1026878 | MGnify/ENA primary metagenome ERZ1026878 (study PRJEB33269, sample SAMEA4719805) | human gut metagenome | biome: human-associated habitat; feature: organic feature; material: feces | place: Cameroon | collected 2013-10 ...
TTCTTCTGACAAGGCACAAAATCCAAACGGCGGAGTCGTCAACAAATATTGCTATTGGTTTAACGCCAAGTATGTTAAGAAAATCATAGATAATGAAATATAGTGAATTAGAATATATAGAATTCCCAGAGGAGTGTATGTTTGCAGAGCCGATTGTGGCTTATTCGCGAGATGCGCATAACCGAGTCCGACAGCTTGGTTTGTTCGATACACAAACGTGTGGTACAGAGGCTGGTGATATTCGGGTTGTTGAATTGTTTGCTGGAGTCGGAGGATTTCGGGTTGGAATGGAACGCGCTTCAAAGTCTTACAAGGTGGTTTGGAGCAATCAATGGGAACCATCGACAAAACGGCAAGACGCAAGTTTGATTTATTGCCGCCGTTTTGGGTCTGATGGACATTCGAATGAAGATATATCTGCAGTTCCCACAGCGGAGATACCCGACTGCGATTTACTATGTGGAGGATTTCCTTGTCAGGATTATTCTGTAGCAACAACATTAAGTCGGTCGGGTGGAATTGATGGGAAAAAAGGTGTTCTTTGGTGGCAGATATATAGAATTCTTGAAGAAAAAGGGGAGAAGCGTCCAAAATATCTTATGCTGGAGAACGTTGACAGACTTCTGAATTCTCCTGCAACACAAAGGGGTCGTGATTTTGCAATCATACTTGCGTCGTTGTCGGATCTGGGATATACGGTGGAATGGCGTGTGATAAATGCAGCTGAGTATGGTATGCCTCAGCGCCGTAGGCGCACATATATAGTGGCATATAAGGACGATACAAATTTGCATAGACAGTTTTATGTTGTTGAAAATAAATTCTTGTGGGTTTTGCACGATGGAGTTATGGCACAGGCATTTGCTTGTGAACAAAAAAACGCACAAATTTCAGAATTTGAGATAAAAGGAGATTTGGTTGAGGTCTCAAAATCATTCAATGTTGGAATGAAAACAAGTCCGTTTGGAAATTCTGGAGTAATGAGTGGCAGAAAAGTTTACTCTTTAGATACAACCCCGATTTATAACGGACATTATATTTCTCTTGGAGAGGTTCTGGTCGATGATGAGAGCATTCCGGATAGCTTCTATATTTCAGAGGAAGACCTTCCTAAATGGGAATATCAAAAAGGGCAAAAATCCTTGAAACGGGTAAACAAAACCACGGGTTATGAGTATAACTATAGTGAAGGTGCGATGGCTTTTCCAGATGCGTTGGACAAAGCATCGAGGACAATAATAACTGGAGAGGGCGGTGCAGGGCCGTCTCGCTTCAAGCATATTATAAAAACAAAGTCTGGGCGATACCGTCGTCTTGTACCTGTTGAATTGGAACGTTTGAATATGTTCCCTGACAATCACACGTTTGGGGCAAGTGATATGCGCCGGGCATTTCTGATGGGAAATGCTCTTGTCACGGGCATTGTTGAGGATATTGCATTGGTGCTGAAAAACAGAATGTGATGTTGTCAAAATAATATGGCCAAATCGCCAAGTAAAACATGGCCAAATCGCCAAGTAAAATATGGCCAAATTGCCAAGTAAAAACGTGTAAATGCTTGTTTATGTGTGGATTGGAGGGTGTGCTTACGTGGACGAAAAATGGATGAAAAAAGATTAGTATGGTTGACACAATGACAGCCGAGCAACGGCATCGCTGCATGTCGCACATCCGCAGCCGCGACACGCGTCCGGAAACGATGGTGCGCCACTACCTGTTTTACCGGGGATTCCGCTATCGCAAGAACGTGCGCGCTCTGCCGGGCACGCCCGACATTGTGCTTGGCCGCTACCGTACGGTGATTTTCGTAAACGGATGTTTCTGGCATGGGCATGAGGGGTGCCGCTATTTCCGCCTGCCGAAGACAAATGTCGGCTTCTGGCAGCAGAAGATTGAGCGCAATCAAGCGCGCGATGCCCGGGACCGGATGGAGTTGAGGCGTATGGGCTGGCACGTGATCCAGGTGTGGGAATGCCAGCTGAAGCCTCGCGAACGAGCCGCTACGTTGCGCAGCATCGAGCAGACGCTCTGTGGCATCTATCTCGACGACAATGCAGTGGAGCGAACCGACATTTCCCTTGCCGCCGAGGATGAAACGCCGTATAATAATTCTCTCCACAATAAATGAGTTATTTTATTTTGCATTACCTTTGTAGAGCGAAACAAAAAAACGTACATACTATGTCAACAGAATTGAGAGCCCAGGAAGGGCATAAGGCTAATTTGCCAAAATTGGACGGTTTCAGCGTCGGAATTGTCGTGGCTGAGTGGAATCCACAAGTGACGGAGGCTTTGTTGAAGGGCGCGCTCGACGTGTTTCACGCCGAGGGTTACACCGACGACAATATCCTCGTTGAGCATGTGCCGGGCACGGTGGAGCTTACTTATGGCGCGGCGTGCATGATCGACAATGTCAATGTCGAGGCTGTGATTGTGATTGGCTGCGTGATTCGTGGCGGCACACCGCATTTCGACTATGTTTGCGACAGTGTGACTCAAGGCGTGGCTCAGTTGAATGCAAATGGCGAGGTGCCGGTTGTGTTTGGCGTGCTTACCACCGACAATGAGGAGCAGGCGCTCGAGCGTGCCGGCGGTGCGCTTGGCAACAAGGGCGCGGAGGCTGCCGAGGTGGCTATAAAAATGGCTGACTTCACTCGCCGCATGCGTCAGGAATAAGCGGAAGTGACAAAGAATTTAACGAGGCGGAGGCTCATTTTTACGGGCTGCCGTCTCGTTTTTGTTTTCAGTGGAAAACGATGTCGGAGATGACGTCGGCTCCTGTGATTTCATTCAGGCGTTTCACCAAATGGCTGCGGTTGAGCATCAGCTCGTTGCGCAGCGGAGCGGAAACGATGACCACATGCAGCACGCGGTCTTTTATCCAGCGGCGCACCGTCTGCCGGTTGATGTATTCGCCCACCACATCAGGCCAGAAGGCCACAAGGCGTTGCTGGTTGGCATTGTCGTCGAGAGCCGTAGGGTCGAGAAACTGGCGCATCACGTCGCCTAAGAGCACGGGGTCGCGGCGTTTCATTGCATGCCTCCTTCCTGTCGGCACACACCGTTGTCGACCGTGAAAATGCGGTAGTCGCTACCCACCGCCTCCACAGTCTCGTCGAGGTGCTGGCGGTTGGTGTCTGACACAAAAATCTGCCCGAAAGCCGGTTCCGACACGATGCGCATAATGTTTGCCACGCGGTTTGCGTCAAGTTTGTCAAAAATGTCGTCAAGCAGCAGGATTGGAGTCTGTCCGCATTCCGTTTTCAGAAAGTCGAACTGGGCGAGGCGCAGCGCGATGGTGTAGGTCTTGCACTGTCCCTGCGAGCCCGTGCGGCGCATCAGCTCGTCGCCGAGCATCAGCTCGATGTCGTCGCGGTGCACGCCCATCGACGTGTGTCCAAGCACGCGGTCGCGTTCCAGATTCTGACGCAGCACTTCCGCCATTGTCTGAGTGTTGAGCACGCTGCGGTAGTCGAGCCTCACCTGCTCGTTGCTGTCGGAGATGGTGTTGTAGTAGCGCATGAAGATTGGAGTGAACCTTTCAATCCATTGCTGGCGAGCCTTGTGGATGGCTGCCGCTGCCTGGCAAAGGAAAGTGTCGACGGTTTCGAGCAACAGAGGGTCGGCGATGCCCTGTTTCAGCATCGCGTTGCGCTGTTCGAGCGCACGGTTGTAGCCAATCAGCTGCTCCAGATATTCGTGGTTTCCCTGCGATATTATCCGGTCGATCAGTCGTCGCCGCTCCTCGCTGCCGCCGGCAATCAGATTCCAGTCGCTCGGAGTGACCATCACAAGCGGGAGCAGCCCGATGTGTTCGCTTTGCCGTCGGTATTCCTTCCCGTTGCGTTTCACGGATTTCTTCTTTCCGCGCTGCAGCGCGCACGAAATCTGCTCCGTCTTCCCGCTCCGCACATACTCGCCCTGCAGCAGCATGAACTCTTCGCCGTAGCGCACGGTTGTCGCGTCGGTTCGCGCGAGGCTGCTTTGACAGAAACTGAGATAGAAAATCGCGTCGAGCACGTTGGTTTTGCCCATACCGTTGTTGCCCAGCAGGCAGTTCACCTTCGGGGAAAATTCGAGCGTTGCCTCGGCGATGTTCTTATAGTTCAATATCGACAGTTTCGACAGTATCATAAGTGCAAAAATAACGATTTTTCCGCAACCGTCTGCAATGCCGTGTCGTTTTTAAATTGATTTTGACTGTGGAAAGCGAAAAAAAAGTTATCTTTGTCATATGGAAAGTTATATAGTATCGGCAAGAAAATACCGCCCTTCGACGTTCAAGTCGGTGGTGGGTCAACACGCTCTCGTCAACACGCTGAAAAACGCCGTCAAGTCGGGACGTCTGGCGCATTCCTACCTGTTCTGCGGGCAGCGCGGTGTGGGCAAGACAACGATGGCACGCATCTTTGCGAAAGCCATCAACTGTGAGCATCTGACGGCCGACGGCGAGCCTTGCAACGAGTGCGAGTCGTGTCGCGCGTTCAACGAGCAGCGGTCGCTCAACATCATTGAGCTTGACGCCGCGTCAAACAACAGCGTCGACGACATCCGCCAGCTGACCGACCAAGTGTTGGTGCCGCCAGTCACGGGCCGCTACCGCGTGTTTATCGTCGATGAGGTCCACATGCTTTCCGCTGCGGCGTTCAACGCCTTTTTGAAGACGCTTGAGGAGCCGCCTAAATACGTGATTTTCATTCTTGCCACCACGGAACGGCAGAAAATTCTGCCAACGATTCTTTCTCGATGCCAGAAATATGACTTCCAGCGTATCACGCCCTCCGACATCGCCGAGCAGCTGAAATATGTTGCCGACCATGAGGGTTACACAACCGAGCCGGAGGCTCTTAACGTGATAGCGCAGAAGGCCGACGGCGCTATGCGCGACGCCCTGTCGATATTCGACCAGGTAGCAGCCGCATCGATGGGCAACATCACCTATCGTGCCGCCATCGACAATCTCAACGTCCTTGACTACGACTATTATTTCCGTCTTGTCGACGCTTTTGCCGACAACAATGTCGAGCAGTCGCTTCTCGTCTACAAAGACGTGCGCGACCATGGTTTCGACTCGAGGGTGTTTATCAACGGTGTTGCGGCTCATCTGCGCGAACTTGTCGTGGCCCACTCGCCAGAACTGGTGCCGCTGATGGAGGTGACAGGCGATATAGCGGAACGCTACAAGCAGCAGGCTGCACGCTGTCCGCTCGGCAAGTTGTATCAGGCGATGGATCTCTGCAACACGTGCGACCTGAACTATATCAATGCAACCAACAAGCGTTTCATTGTCGAACTTACGCTTATCAAGATATGCCAACTCTTTGGCGGAGAGACAGCCGCTCCGACCGCTCCGCAACCGCTGAGAAAGGTTGCTCCGGCATCTCCTGCTGCACCGGCACCGCAGCGCCAGGCAGCTCCCGCGCCAGCGCCGCAACCGGTTCAGGCGGCTCCGCAACCGCAGGCGCCTGTAGCGCAGCCCGCGCGTCCGGTGCGGCCAGCACCGGCACCACGCCCTCAGGCAACGCCCGGCGGCAAGGTGGCAGGCTTGTCGTCGGTGTCGATAAAGGCACCTATTTCCGGCACTGCCGTGCCACAAAGTCAGCAGCCGTCAGGCAACAATGCCGCCGAGGCTGAAAAAAAAAATGACATCCGGCCGCTGAATTCTCCGCGCAGTGAGGCTTATACCGACGACGCTTTTCGGGAAGGATGGCGCGAGTTTGTGCGTCAGCATGAAAAAGAGGCGATGCTCTACAACGCCATGATCAAGGGATTTCCGAGTGCCACAGGCGAGCCTTTCCATTATGAGTTTGTTGTCGACAATCCGGCGCAGAAGGATAAAATCGAGTCGTTTATGCCCGACATTCTCCAGTCGCTCCGCAACTTCGTGAGCAACGACAGCGTCATGCTCTCGGTGAAGGTGAGAGAGCGTCAGCCTGGCGAAAAAATCTGGAATCAGACAGAGCTTATGAAAGAGGCTGCGGAACGCAACCCCAAAGTGCTCGAGTTTATAAAGAAATATCAACTAAGCCTCGCCTAATCGATGGCGTGGCGGCAAACAACATAGAATGACAAAAAAGGTATTGGTCACAGGCGCCGGCGGATTTATCGGCGGATTTATTGTCGAGGAGGCGTTGAGGCGCGGCTACGACGTGTGGGCGGCGGTCAGAGCCACCACATCGCGTGAGTTTCTGAAAGACAGCCGCATCAATTTCGTGGAACTCGACTTTACCGACGGGGATAAATTCAAATCCACCATCGAAGCCCAGTTGCGGCAGCATGGCGCGTGGGACTATGTGGTGCACAATCTCGGCGCTACCAAATGTGTCAATTTCAACGACTTCAACCGTGTGAACTACGGCTGCCTGCGGCTGCTTGTCGACACGTTGCGCTCGCTCGATGCCGTGCCCGACGGATTCGTTATGATGAGTTCGATGGGAGTGCTCGGTGTGGGCGATGAGAAAGGCTACACGCCCTTCACGGCTGACAGCATACCGATGGCAAATACAAAATACGGCTTGTCGAAACTCAAAGCCGAGACCTATCTGCAGTCGATAGCTGGCTTTCCGTATATAGCCATGCGCCCTACGGGAGTCTACGGTCCGCATGAGCGTGATTATTATCTGATGGTTAAGTCGATAGCGCAAGGCTTTGACTTCAGCGTAGGCTACCGTCGCCAACTGCTCACGTTTGTCTATGTCAAGGATCTTGCGTCGGCGGTGTTTGACGCGCTGGAATCCGGCGTGCGCCGCAAGTCGTATCTGCTCACCGACGGCAAAACATACACCCAGAGCGAATTCCGCAGCATCGTCAAGCATCTGCTTGGCAAGCGGTTTGTGGTCCCCGTGAAAGCCCCGTTGTGGATTGTCGGGATAGTATGCGCCATTGCCGAACGCATTGCCGCTGCAAAGGGCAAGGCAAGCACACTCAACCGCGACAAATATAAAATCCTGCGCCAGCGCAACTGGACGTGCGACATCACGCCCGCTGTCAACGACTTCGGCTACCATCCGCGCTACGACCTGCGTCAGGGTCTGGAAGAAACCATACGCTGGTATCGCGACAACGGCTGGCTGTAGACACTCAATCGACTTTTGCCATGGAAATGCTGATGCAATATATGTGGGAACACCGTCTGTGGGGCGCGCGCGAGCTCGCAACCAACGACGGACGCCGTGTGCGTGTCATCGACCCGGGCAGGCGCAACACAGACGCCGGCCCCGACTTCTTCAATGCCAAGGTGGAGATTGACGGCTGTCTGTGGGCGGGAAACGTGGAAATCCACTATCGCGCCTCCGACTGGCACCGCCATGGGCACGACGACGATCCAGCATACGATACCGTTGTGCTGCACGTCGTGGCAAAAGACGACGCTCCGGTGGTGCGCGCCAACGGCGAGCGCATCCCGCAAATGGTGATGGAATGCACCGCAGAAATCGCCGACCGCTATGCCGCGCTCGTGAATTCCACCGTGGAACTGCCATGCCGCCAGGTGATACGCGAAATGACAAGTCTCGATGTGGCGGAATGGGTGCAGTCGCTCATCTTCGAGCGGCTTGCCGACAAGAGCCGCCGCGTGAAGGGCTTGCTGGACCGTTTCCACGGCAGTTGGGAAGACACCTGCTACGTCACGCTCGCACGCACCATCGGATTCGGCACCAACAGCGATGCCTTCGAACTGCTTGCCAAAAGCCTTCCGCTCAACCTGCTGCACAAGCACGCCGACTCATTGCTGCAGCTTGAAGCGCTGTTTTTCGGGCAGGCAGGACTGCTCGACCGTCCAGCCACCGACCGCTATCAAGAGCAATTGCAGCGCGAATATGCGTTTCTCAGCACCAAATTCTCACTGCGCCGCCCTGAAGGACTTGTGTGGAAGGCATTCCGTATGCGTCCGCAGAACTTCCCGTGGCGCCGCATCGCCCTGCTTGCCCATTTTGTGCACAACGGCTTCCGCCTGATGGCAGATCTGCTTGATGCCAAAGGCGACGAGCAGCGCCTACGCGAGCTCTTCAGCGTGACGCTCACAGGCTATTGGAGTAACCATTACACGTTCGGTCGAGAGAGTCAGGAGACGCAGGCAGCCCTTGGGCGCAGCAGCGTCGACATCGTGCTAATCAACACCGTCGCACCGCTCTACTACACGTATGCCGAAACCGCCGACGACTACGATTGGACGGAACGAGCCGTTGCCCTGCTTGAGAATCTAAAACCAGAACACAACCATGTCACCACAATGTTTGGCAACGCCGGCATGAAGATTGACAATGCTATGGTGTCGCAGGCGGTGATACAGCTGCGCAACGCCTATTGTCTGCCCCACAAATGTCTCTATTGCCTCGCCGGACACAAGATGCTGGCCGCAAAATAGTCGATTAGTCGTATTTCTTGGCATATTGGTCTTTTGGTGCTGAACAAAAAAGCCAATGGGATGTTTTTTGGACATAAGACCAAACTAAAACAAAATTTTATGAAAAAATTTATCTTATCAGCGATTTTAATCGTAAGTGCAGTGATTGGAATGAACGCGCAGGATGTTGCGTTGAGTATAAATGCCGGAGTAGGCACATCAACATGGGTTGGCGACCACTCATCAGGCACATCTCCACGTTTCGCCTATCGTGTTGGCCTTGGCGTGGATATGCCGATTCAGGGACGCTTCGGCTTCCGCACAGGTGTGAACTTCGAACAGATAGGAACAAATGTTGATACAAAGGACATTGCCAAAGATCTTGACACACACGTAAACCAAATGTATCTTGAGGTGCCATTGATGGGAACAATGCGTTTCGGTTTGAAGAACGCCGATGTGGTGTTTAATGCCGGTCCGTATCTCGCAGTCGGTGTAGGCGGCAAGACAAAAGCGTCTTATCGTGGTGAAAGTGTGTCGGAGAAAACATTCGGCGACGACGGTTTGAACCGATTTGATATGGGTATGGGCATCGGCCTCGGATTGGAGTTCGACCGATTCCTTGTTGGACTTGACACCCGCTACGGCTTCCTGCATATTGCAGACAACACAAAGGCTTACAACATTGCCTTGTTTTTCAACGTAGGATATAAATTCTAAAAAATAAAGACATAACTTTTTCCCGGGTGGACAGGATGCCTGTCTGCCCGATTTTTTTATGCCTACGGCTGGCGTTTTTGCCAACTGGGGAAACGAAAATGCGCCAACTGAGGAAACGAAAACGCGCCAACAGAGGAAATGTATAAAAAAATAATTATATTTGCAGTCTAAATCAGTTACTTATGGAGATGGAATACAAGCATAGGATAGCCGATGGCATTTTGGAGAAAAAACTTAGGAGTAAAGGTGCGGTTCTTATAGAGGGCCCTAAATGGTGTGGTAAGACAACGACCGCGGAACAACAGGCACGAAGCATCCTGTATATGGACAATCCAGCCTCGTTTGAATCCAATTTGCAGATGGCTGAAATAGATCCAGGCATTTTGCTTGAAGGGGATACGCCAAGGCTTGTTGATGAATGGCAGTTGGCTCCAAAATTGTGGGACACCATGAGGTTTGAGGTTGACCATAGGCATCAGGTCGGACAATTCATACTTACGGGTTCTGCCGTTCCTTCGGATGAAGAATCCATGAAACATTCCGGGACAGGCAGGTTCAGCTGGTTGACGATGCGACCGATGAGTCTATATGAGTCGGGCGAGTCAAATGGAAAAGTAAGTTTGTCGCATTTGTTTGAGTCGCGCGAGAACATTGTTGCAACGAATAGCCTAAGAATAGACGACATTGCTTTTTTGATTTGTCGTGGAGGATGGCCTTTCGCTTGCAGCTTGCAAGGAGACGCCGCGCTTGCTCAAGCGTTTGACTATGTTGATGCCGTAATAAAAAAAGATGTGTCGCGGGTTGACGGCACAAACCGGAATATAACAACAACGAGATTGTTGATGCGTTCCTATGCCCGGAACCAAGGTTCGCAAGCAACGATAGGCACAATCGTTGCTGATATGATGACAAATGATGAGAATGAAATAGGAATCAAAACGGCAGGTAGTTATTTGGATGCTCTTCGAAAAATTTTTGTGATAGAAGATAGCGAAGCGTGGAATCCGAATTTGCGCTCAAAAACAGCCATACGCACAGCAAATACCAGATATTTCATAGACCCATCAATTGGAACGGCTGTCTTGGGTCTTGGCCCGAAAGACCTAATCAACGACCTAAATACGATGGGTTTGTTTTTTGAAACTCTTTGTGTGCGCGATCTCCGTATATTTGCCGATGCTTTGGATGGACAGGTGTTTCATTATAGAGACAAGAGTGGGCTTGAATGTGATGCCGTAATACATCTTCGCAATGGTCGCTACGGTCTTGTGGAAATCAAGCTTGGAGGAGACCGATTAATCAACGAGGGAGCGTCGAACCTTCTTGCCCTTGTCGATAAAATAAATACAGACAAGATGAAAGAACCATCGTTCTTAATGGTTCTTACTGGTACTGGCGATTTTGCCTATCGTAGAAAGGATGGTGTTTATGTTGTGCCAATCGGATGCCTTAAAGATTGACCAAAACTGTTTGTCTTGGCTGGCGTTTTTTGCCAACTGAGGAAACGAAAACGCGCCAACTGGGGAAACGAAAATGCGCCAACTGAGGAAACGCGGTTGGTTTATGATTGATAATCAGATGTTTGCATTTTGATGGAAAATAGCGGCAAAAACTGAGATTTTGCCTGTTTTTTTGTGGCTGATTTTGACCGCGAGTGCGCCGGGTTACGACAAAGAGTCATCGCTCCGCGGTGATAGCCAACGTTGCCATTGTTTCAAAGCGCAAAATACGGCATATTCCGCCTAATTGATAAGAAAGGCTGCGGTTCAGAAAAACATTTTCAAACAAGTTTGAATGTTTTTCACTCGAATTGCACGGTTTTTCACTTGATTTGCACTATCTTTGAATCAGAAAAAATAAGAAATATGAGTGACGTATTGTTAGGTATTATGGGTATTGGCAGCGGTGAGGTTATAATCATCGCTTTGGTGGTTCTTCTTTTGTTCGGAGGGCGTAAGATTCCAGAACTGATGCGCGGTATCGGAAAAGGTATCCGTTCCTTCAAGGATGGAATGAACGAAGTGAAGGAAGAAATCGACAAGCCAGTCGACAATAATACCGATAAGAAGAAATAACAGGCTCGCCTATGGCGGAGACTGACAAAAGTTTTTGGGGACATCTTGACGACCTGCGTAAGGTGCTGTTCAAGATGGCTGGAGTGCTTGCCGTTTTTATGGCCGGCTTCTTCTATTTTATGCCGTGGCTTTTCGACAACGTCATAATGGCGCCGTGCCACGGCGATTTTGCCCTTTATCGTCTGTTTGCCGACATTACGGGCAGCATTCCCGGACTTGAGGCGTTTTCGACCAGCGATTTCAACGTTGAAATCATCAACTATAATCTGACGGCTCAGTTTTTCACACACATCAATCTGTCGTTGTGGCTTGCCGTTGTTTTTGCGTTTCCCGTGCTGCTTTATCTGCTGTGGACGTTTGTCCGACCGGCACTTTACGAGAAGGAGGTGCGCGGAGCGCGAATCGCGTTCGCGCTTGGCACGGTGATGTTTTATCTTGGTGTTGCGGTGGGCTATTTCCTCGTGTTTCCCATCACGATGCGCTTCCTCTTCACATATCAGTTGAGCAGCACGATCCACAATCAGCTGTCGCTCGACTCTTATATGGACAATTTCTTGATGCTCAACCTTGTCATGGGACTTGTTTTTGAGCTACCGCTGCTGGCATGGACCCTGTCGGCCATCGGCATCCTTCGTCGTAAATTTTTCAGCCGCTACCGCCGCCACGCCGTCGTGGTGCTGCTTGTGCTTGCCGCCGTGATAACGCCAACCGGCGACCCGTTCACGCTGATGATAGTGTTCTTGCCTCTGTATCTGCTGTTTGAGGTCAGTGCGCTGATTGTAAAGAAATAGAATTATGACAAAAAAGACACTGTATATATCAGACCTTGACGGGACACTGCTCAACAGCCAGTCGCAAGTGTCGGCAACAAGCCGCGACATGCTCAACCGTCTCATTGCCGACAATGACATCAATTTTTCAATCGCCACCGCGCGCACCCCTGCCACCGTGGTGCAGCTGATGCACGGCATCGACAGCCGTCTGCCGTATATCGTTATGACTGGAGCCGCCATGTGGCAGGACGGTCTTGTCAACCAGACTTATATGCGTCCGGAGGAGGTGGAATGCCTGTCGGAGTTGAGCCGGAAGTATGGTATCCGTCCGTTTTTCTACACATACAACGGCAAGGTTATAGAGTCCTACCATCTGCCGACGATGGACGACTATGAGCGACGTTTTGTGAGCCAGCGCCGCAACTCTCCATACAAGCGTTTCCTTTTTCAGAACTCAATGCCTGTAGCCAAAAAGGAGCATACGATGCTCGTTTTTGTAGCCGGCGACTATGAGAAGATGGGAAATGTGTACAAC
>ERZ1026878.1710-NODE-1710-length-12445-cov-5.804520_pt1 | contig 12445 bp, 12 predicted proteins | sample MGYA00380169_ERZ1026878 | MGnify/ENA primary metagenome ERZ1026878 (study PRJEB33269, sample SAMEA4719805) | human gut metagenome | biome: human-associated habitat; feature: organic feature; material: feces | place: Cameroon | collected 2013-10 ...
AATAAATTTATGAATTTCAAAAGAATTTCGGCTTCATGCTTTTGTCTGTTGCTGGCTGGAAACTTGGCAGTTTCAGCCCAGACTGTGACACTTGGCTCTAATAAGGTCTCTCTGAAGGCTGCATTTGAGAAAATCGAGAAGGCATCTAAGTATAAGATTGCTTACAACTCCTCGACAATCGACGCCAGTCGTGTGGTCACCATCAGAAAAACCAAAGGCGACGTGTTGGAGATATTCAACCTGCTGTTGAAGGAATGTGGTTGCACTTATGAGGAAAAAGGCAATTATCTTATTGTGAAGCCTCAATCGAAGAAACAATCCAACAATCAGAATGTGAAGCGTGTGACAGGTCAGCTTATCGACGAGTTGGGCGAACCGATGATAGGTGTTACAGTCATGATCAAGGGCACTACAACTGGTGCTGTGACCGATTTGGATGGAAAGTTTTCTATCGACGATGTGCCGGCAGGCGCTTCCGAGCTACATATCTCATATATAGGCTATGAAGCCAAGGATGTGCAGATTTCATCTTCTGCCATGCAGATAAAGATGAGTCCCGACAACGAGTTGCTTGACGAGGTTGTTGTGGTTGGTTATGGAACTGTAAAAAAGGATGACCTCACGGGTTCGGTTTCTGCCATAAAGCCAGATGAGTTCAATCGTGGAGCCAAGTCGAGTGCCCAGGACGCCTTGGTTGGCAAGGTGGCTGGCGTTAATGTGGTGTCAAGCTCAGGCGCTCCAGGCTCAGGTTCAACCATTCGTATTCGTAGTGGCGCCTCGCTTTCTGCATCCAACGATCCGCTGATTGTGATTGATGGTGTTCCTGTGGACAACTCTTCCATCGAGGGAGGAACCAACCTTATTGGTGGCATCAATCCGAATGACATTGAGACCTTTACGGTTTTGAAGGACGCTTCGGCTACAGCCATTTATGGTTCGCGTGCATCCAATGGTGTCATCGTGATAACAACAAAGAAAGGCACAAATGGCAAGCCTAAGTTCAACTATTCTGCCAACTTTGCTGTAAGCACCACAGCAAAGCGTCTGGAAGTGTTGACAGCAGACGAGTTCAGGGCTTTTGCGCCTACCGTGACGGGAGTTCCCGATAATGTGGAAATGGGCAAGAGCAACACCAACTGGCAGGATGAGATTTATCGCACAGCCTTTGGTATGGACCATAACATCTCCATGTCGGGCAGTATCAAGAAGAAGACACCCTTTCTGGAAGAAGTTTAACGACACCACTCTTTCGCCAGAGGGTGAGGAACTGTTCTCGCCGAAGCACTCAGAGTCGGAGTATTATCTTCTGTCTATGTATGGACGCTTGAATTATGGCTTTGCAAGCAAGTATATGGTCACAGCCACTTTGCGTGCCGATGCCTCTTCGCGTTTTGCCAAGGGCAACAGATGGGGATACTTCCCTTCTGTGGCGTTGGGATGGAAACTGTCTGAGGAGAAGTTTCTTAAGGACAATAAGGTGCTTACCAACTTGAAGTTGCGCCTGAGCTATGGTCTTACAGGTCAGCAGGATATCATCAACGACTATCCTTACATGACAACGTTCTCCGTGTCCTATCCAGAGTCAAGCTATCTCTTTGGCGATAAATGGTATAACACCTACCGCCCAAACGGATATGACAGAGACATAAAATGGGAGACTACAGAGACTTGGAATGCCGGATTCGACTATGGTTTCCTCAACAACCGCATCTACGGTTCGCTCGATGTCTACAAGCGCCATACCAAGGATTTGCTGAACACAATTCCTGTGATTTCGGGTGTTAACTATTCTGCTGTATTGACCACCAACATTGGCGAGATGGACAATAAAGGAGTGGAATTCTCAATCAACGCAGTACCAATCGACACAAAGGACTTCACATGGTCGGTAGGAATGAACTACACTTGGAATGATTCGGAGATAACGAAGCTGAACGTGTCGGACAGCGAGGGCTCTTATGTGGAGACAGGTGCTATTTCGGGCACAGGTAAGTTTGTGGAATGTTTTATGGTGGGTAAACGCCCTTATACATTCTATTTGGCAAAACAGGCGTATGATGATAATGGCAAGCCTATTGAGGGTAAGTATATTCAGCCCGATGGCTCCATTTCTTCTACCGAGACACGTTATGCCAATAAGTGTGCGTTGCCAAAGTCGTATCTTGGTTTCAACACTCAGATATCTTACAAGCAATGGGAGCTTGGCATTACGGGTCATGGCTCTTTCGGCAACTACATCTACAATTACATCGAGGCCGACCAGTATCAGCAGCAGGTGTATAGCGACCAGGGCAGTTTCTCGAACATCCTGAAGGTGACAGCCAATAAGGGATTCCAGCAGCAGCAACTCTACACAGACTATTTCTTGCAGCGTGGCGACTTCTTCCGTATAGACAATATCACGTTGGGTTACACGTTCAGAAAACTGTGGAACAGCAGTTCCTCGCTGCGTGTGTCGGCGGCTGTTCAGAATGTTTGCACATTCTCCAGCTATTCGGGCATCGACCCTGAGATATACTCGGGTATCGACAGGAATGTTTATCCGCGTCCTCGCACCTACTCTTTGTCTTTCAACCTAAATTTCTAAACGATTACAATAACGACAGGAATATGAAAAAGATTATATTTAAAGTATTGATGTTTATATTGATGGGTAGCTTGACAACTTCATGTTTCGGCGACCTTGACACTATGCCTATCGACGATACACAGTTGGTTGGCGAGAAGGTTTACAACACAGCTGACGGCTATACAGGCGTGTTGGCAAAATGCTACGGCTCTCTCATCTTGACAGGTCAGAAAGGTGGAGATGGTGGCGATGGCGACATTGAGGGAGCCAACGAGGGTTATTCCAGCTATATGCGTCTGATGTTCTATATGCAGGAATTGAACACCGACGACTTCCTTATGCCTTCCTCGTCAAATGGCCTGCGCAAATGCCTTAACCTTCAATGGGACGCATCCAACGCATCGGTTATCCGTTGGACTTACCAACGTCTGTACATGACTGTGGCTTATTGTAATGAGTTGTTGCGTGAGTGTACTGAGGAGAAGTTGAAGTCGCGTGGTCTTTGGGATCAGTTGGGTAGCGAGTGTACGTCCTATCGCGCAGAGGCTCGTTTCATACGTGCTTATTGCTATGCAAGCCTTTGCGACATGTTTGGAGCCGTACCTTATATAGATGAGAATACTGGAGTGAAGGACATTCCAACACAATGGTCGCGCAAGCAAATATTTGAGTTCGCAGAAAAAGAGTTGAAGGAGATACAGAACGACCTGAAGGCTCCAGGAGCCAATGTCTATGCTCGTGTGGACTGCGTGGCAGACTGGTTCCTGCTCTCTCGCATGTATCTTAATGCCAAGACATGGATTGGCGAAGACCGCTATGACGATGCCTTGACCTATGCGAAGAAGGTTATTGAGGACGGTCACTATCCTTTGGCCTCGGACTATCGCCACATCTTCCTTGCCGATAACGACGAGTGCAAGGAAATCATCTGGCCTTTGGTGCAGGATGGTTTGAAGGCGCAGAGCTCAGGCGGCACCAACTTCTATGTGAAGGCTTTTGTAAATGGTCCGATGAACGAACTCTATAATACAGGTATTGGTTCGCGCGGTTGGGGTAATGTCAGGGCCAAGACAACTCTTGTTGACGCCTTTGATGCCGACGACGTGATGTTTGACGTGAACGACCCTTGGGGCAACAACAAAAAGGACAAGCGTGCGCAGTTTATGACAGCTCTGCCAAATCAGGTGAAGGAAACATGGGATTCTAAGGATGCCATGACAAGCACATACACATGTGGATACGGATACATCAAATGGCGTAATGTCACCAAAGACGACCAGATTCCGGCAAGTGGCGACGCATATACCTCTATTGACTTCCCACTCTTCCGTACGGGTGAGGCTTACTTGACTGCTGCTGAGGCTATTCTGCGTGGCGCCAAGGGTAGCAAGGCTGAGGCTCTGAAATATGTTAATGAAATTCGCGAGCGTGCTTACATGAGTGGCAAATATGCTAAGGAAGGTGTCCGTTCTGATGTTTCCGGCGATATTAAGGAGAGCGAGCTTACTCTTGATTTCCTTATGGCAGAGCGTCAGCGTGAGTTGGCTTCGGAGTTGGTGCGCCGTACCGACCTTATCCGTTTCGGCAAGTACACTAAGGGATACAACTGGGATTGGAAGAATGGCGAGCGTCTTGGTACTGATGTGGATGATCATTACCAGCTGTTCCCAATTCCTCAAACAGAATTCTCAAACAATCCACAGTTGAAGCAGAATACTGGTTATGCAAACTAAAAAATCATATATGAAAAATCTTAGAATTAAAACTTTGGCCTTTATATTGGCTACTTGTGGTTTGGGCGTGAGTGCCCAAACCACATTTGAGGAAATTAGTGCGGATTTGAATAAGGCGGGTGGCGTTTATTTGGCTTATCCAAAGGTGGAAGCCAAGCAGACACCAGCCCCTAAGGGGTATAAGCCTTTCTATGTGAGCCACTATGGCAGACATGGTTCACGCTATCTGTTGGGCGACAGAGATTATCTCTGGATCATCCAACTGATGCAAAAGGCAGATTCCTTAAACTGTCTTACGCCTTTAGGCAAGGACGTGTTGAAGAGATTGACGTTGGTGTGGCAGGAAGTGCAAGGACGTGCAGGCGACTTGACTCCATTGGGTGTTCGCCAGCATCAAGGTATTGCGGAGCGAATGACAAAGAACTTCCCCGAGGTGTTTAGAGGCAAGCGTTCTGTTTCAGCCCGTTCTACTGTGGTTTATCGTTGCGCTATGAGTATGGCTGCTTTTGGCGACCGACTTAAAGGGTTGAACCCTCAGCTCGACATCAGTTATGAGATGAGCGAGAAATACATGTCGTATCTCAATTACCATACAGATCGCTCCAATGCCTTCACTCATGGCGAGAAGGGACCTTGGGTTGAGGAATATCGCAAGTTTGAGGAGCAGCAGGTTAAGCCCGACCGTCTTGTGAACACTTTGTTCTCCAATGCCGACTTCATCAGATGTGAGGTGAATCCTAATAATTTGATGTGGGGATTGTATTGGATTGCTGTGGACATGCAGGACATAGAGACTCCAGTATCATTCTACGATATCTTCACAGCCCGCGAGATGTTCGACTTATGGCAATGTGTCAACTATCGCTTCTATATAGGCAACGCCAATCCTCTGGCAAGCAAAGGTATTGTGATGGCTAATGCCAAGTCGTTGGTGGAGAATATCATCGAGTCGGCAGATGCAGCTATCAAGGACCGCTCAATAGCTGCCACTTTGCGTTTTGGTCATGATGGCAATGTTATTCCTTTGCTGGCTTTGCTTCAGATAGAAAACTTCGATGTTGCTGTGGCAGGACCTTCCGAGGTTTATAAGTATTGGTGTGATTTCAAGGCTACGCCTATGGCATCCAATGTGCAAATCGTGTTTTTCGAGAATAAGAAGGGCGATGTCCTGGTGAAGTTCTTGCACAACGAGAAAGAGGTACATATTCCGGTTAAAACAGATAATTGGCCTTATTATCATTGGAATGAGGTAAGAGACTATTATCAGAAGCGTCTGGCAGGAATGTAGTCTCTTTTGTGAGGTGCATCAGTAATATGGAGTGATGTAAATCACTCCATATTACTGATGCACCAAATTTTTTCCCCATAATTACCTTATTCCGCATCCCGACGGCTTGTTGTCGTGCTCAGCCTTAACAGAGCCGCCATATCTTTGGCTGAACTCCAGATGTATTTCAGCCAGTTCCTTGCGGCCAAAGATATAGTCGTCGTACATGTCGTCCATGTCGATTCCCTCACATTCTCCGTCGCCAAAACCCTTGAGCGCCTCCTTCACGATGTCCATGCGCTCGTCTACTGTAGTGTCCTTAATAAGTAAACTTTTCATTGTTTGTAATATTTTTATTTCTAAACATTTTATTTTGTGTGTAAAGTTACTACTTTTATTGGGAAAAAATGTTAACTTTGCAACCGAAAATAATATATGACGCATTTTAATGCAATTTAACACATGGTTGTGGGCTGATGCTTAGCTTTGGCTCATAGGCTATTGCCAAATGGTTAGCTTGCTTCTGGGTAGAAAAGTTAATTATTAAGAATCGATGAATGATGGCAGTCAAATTTTGATAAAGAGTAGTGAAGAAACTACATGCGTTGGGGTTGCGCCCAATGCTCCCTCCAATGCTCGAGACAACACACAAAACGAAAGAGCACACATTGGGGTGTCCACCAATTATGCCCATTGGTATGCTCTGCGCACCACTTATGGCAGAGAGCGAAAAGCCTATGAATACCTTGTGGACAAAGGCATAAAAGCCTTCCTTCCCACTATTAATAATGTGAAAATAGTTGACGGCAAGCGCAAGACCTTTGTTGAGTCGCGTCTGCCCAATATCTTCTTTGCCTATGGCACAGAGGACCAGCTGAAGACTTACGTGTATGACAACGTGAATCTTCCATTCCTTCGTTTCTATTACCGACGGTTTTCTATTGGCAGGGACAAGCACAGGAAAGAGCCTATGATTGTGCCGCAACGACAGATGGACAGCTTGATGATAATCTGCCATGCAGAATCGGAAGACACGTTTATGGCAAGCGAGGAGATACGCAAGTTCCGCAAGGGACAGCTCGTACGGATAACATCAGGCGAGTTTGCTGGTGTTGTGGGTAGGGTTACGAGGTTTAAGGGTCAGCAGCGTGTGGGAATATACATCGACGGACTGCTCACTATTGCCACGGCATTCGTGCCAAGCAAGCATCTTGAATTTATAGAGGAAACAGATAAATACGAAATAGGAAAATGAAACAATCACGACATAATTATTTGGTCAGCTTAGTGCTGATGATAGCTGTGGCATGGTTTGCCTCATGCTCCACCCCCAAGGATGTGGCTTATTTTCAGGATGCCTCGGCGTTGAATGGCATGGCCACGCAGGCAGAGCAGCAATTGCGCCTGCGTCCTGAGGACAAGATAAACATAGTGGTGAACAGCTCCAACCCGATGCTTGAGCAGCAGTTCACGCTCACCACAGCCAACACATCCCGCACGCTTGGTCCGGCTATAGTGGCACGATCTACGGCAGGCTCCAGCTCGGGCAACACGCAAGTGATGGCTTATACTGTCGACGAGCAGGGCACCATCGAGTTTCCTGTGCTTGGCAAGATATCTGTAGGAGGAAAGACACGCAAGGATGTGGCGCAGTATATCAAGCAACGCCTTATCGACCGTGAGCTTGTGAGCGACCCCATCGTTACTGTGGAATATGTGAATATGGGTGTGAATGTGCTTGGCGAGGTGAGCCATCCTGGCCGCATCGACATCACCAAGGACCATTTCACTATTGTCGACGCTTTGTCGTATGCAGGCGACATGACCATCAACGGCAACCGCCGCAACATACTTGTGGCGCGTCAGGTGGATGGAGCCAATCAGGTTTACACGCTCGACATGACCAACATGCAGTCGGTATTGACCTCGCCCGCATACTATCTTCAGCAGAACGACCTTGTGTATGTGTCGCCCAACAACAAGCGCAAGCGTGAGGCCAACGCCACAGGCAACACATTCAACAGTCCGTCAATATGGATCTCGATAGCGTCGTTGCTCACCACGATAACAGCACTTATATTAAAATAATGTAGCGAAAACAATCATTAGGTATCAATCATCATAAGGTATGGACAACAACTATAATGTAGCGCGCAAGTCGTCAGACGATTTCATCACCATTCCTGATTTGTGGCATCTGTGTGTAGCCCGTTGGAATTGGTTTGTGGTGTCGTTGATAGTGTGTGTAGCTTGCGCCTCGTTCTATTTGATTAAAACCACAAAGATGTACTCGCGCGAAATGTCAGTACTCGTGAAACAGGATGCGCAGGGCAAGAGTACGACGCAGAACGTGACCGACAACTCCTTTAACGACATAGGACTCGTGGCGCAGAACGTGAACGTGCAGAACGTTCAGCGGCAGTTCACATCGCTTGGCATCCTTGCCGAGGTGGGTCGACGCGTGATGCATCCGGCTAATGACCGCGAGGTGCTGCGCAAGGCTGAGAATATTAAGTCGCGCTTGAAGGCTGAGATAGAGAGCGACAAGTCGACCATCATCAACTTGAAGTATACCGACAGCAATCCTCTGCATGCCGAGAGGGTGCTCTCGGAGATTGTGAGAGTGTACAACGAGAAGATGGTTGACGACAAGAAAAAGATTACGGCAAGCACATCACGATTTATCGACGGCAGATTGAAGCTGCTTGAGGAGGATCTTGATGTGGTGGACGACAGCATATCAAAGTTCAAGACACGCAACAAGATTACCGACCTCTCGCGCGTGAGCGACATGTATCTGCAGCAGCAGAGCCAGTCGGATGCCGAAATCATGCGCATCACAAGCCAGAGAACAATGGCTAAGTATATACTCGATCTCCTGCGCAACAAGTCGGCTCGCCAACAGCTTCTTCCCACCAACTCGGGCATCAACAACCAGGTGGCTGAGGCGCAGATAACGCAATACAACTCGTTGCTCCTTCAGCTGAAGAACAATATGACGGCAACATCCACTCAGAACCCACTTATTATCAAGCAGCAGGCTGAGCTTGACGACGTTCGCCGCAATATTCTCGCTACTGTCGACAACCAGATAAAGACTCTCGACATTCAGCTCCAGGCCCTGCAAGGCTATTATGGCGAGGCTGACTCAAAGATTGTTTCCAATCCTACACAGGCTAAGCATCTTGCAAGCGTGGAGCGTGAGCAAAAGGTGAAGGAAGGCTTGTACCTATATCTGCTGCAAAAGAAGGAGGAGAACGAGATAAGCATGACCTATTCGTCGGTCAATACCGAGATTATCGACATGCCTCATGGTAGCGACGCTCCTGTGTCGCCCAACAGACGCATGGTGATATTCGCAGCTGTGCTCTTCGGTTTGCTTCTGCCCACCATCTACATCTTCGTGACTGAGAGCATGAGCACCACCGTGCGCGACAAATACGACATAGAGCGCAAGACTACTGTGCCATTCATCGGCGAAGTGCCGTTTATAGAACCGAAGAAGTCGAAGAACCCGTTTGTAAAATTGTTCAGTAGAAAGAAGAAGAAGCAGAGAACGCAGAACATCGTAGTGGGACTGGGCAAGCAGGACATCGTGAACGAGGCATTCAGAATGCTCCGTACCGACCTCGAATTTATGACCGGAAAGCCCGGCGAGAAGAATGTGTATATCGTGACCTCAAGCTACGAGGGCTCGGGCAAGACGTTCGTGGCTACCAACCTTGCTGTGTCGCTCTCGCTGAGCGGAAAGCGTGTGCTCTTCGTTGACGGCGACTTGCGCCATGCCTCTGCCTCAAGAGTGTTCGGCACATCGCACAAGGGACTGTCGGACTATCTTGCCGAGAACGAGGACGACCTGCTCAACATTATCCACCATCTCGATGCGTATCCCACTCTTGACATCATCACGGCTGGCACCATCCCGCCTAACCCAACAGAGCTGCTCTCCAACCGCCGACTCCTGCTCATGCTGCAGGAGTTGCGTCCGCTATATGATTTTATTGTAATCGACTGTCCGCCAACAGAAACACTTGCCGACACAGGACTTATAGAGCGCAATGCCGACCGTACTCTCTTCGTAATACGTGCCGGAATGTTTGCGCGCAAGAAGGTGGAGGACCTGGAGATAGACTCTATCAACGGAAAATACAAGAATATAGGCATCATTCTCAATGGCACAAAATCGAAAGGACGCTACGGCTATCGCTATGGCTATAACTATGGCTACCGTAACGGCTACCACTATGGCTATTATGACGAGAAATCAAAAACAATAAAAAGACAATGAGGAGTGCTAATCGTCGCATAGCCAAGAATACGGCGTTTATGTATGTGCGTCTTCTCACCACAATGGTGATAGGACTGTATGTGTCGCGTCTTGCGTTGGAGATACTTGGCGTGTCGGACTACGGATTGTTTGCCGTGGTGGGTGGAGTTCTTGCCATGTTCACCTTTATAAGCAACTCATTGGCAAGTGCCACGTCGCGCTTCTTCAATACTGAGATGGGCAAGAAGGATGGCGACGTGAACGCTTCGTTCAACATCAACCTGCTGCTGCACGTTTGCCTTGCCATCATCATCTTCGCTCTTGCCGAGACAATAGGTCTGTGGTATGTCTACAACAGGCTCAACGTGGAGCCGGGCAAATTGGCAGATGCTGTATTTGTCTACCACATAAGCATCATTACGGCTTGTCTTGGTATCGTCAACGGACCCTACCAGAGTCTGTTTGCTGCCCATGAGCGTTTTAAGTTTATGGCTGTCATGGACATAGTCAATTCGCTTGTACGCTTGGGTTGCATCCTTATGCTCAGTCTTTATCATGGCGATTATGCCTTGCGTGTCTACAGCATAATATTCTCGCTCACCACAGCCAATACGTTTGTGGTGTATCATTGGGTGGCTTACCGCAATTGGGCACACATTATTAAATATAGGTTCGTAGGCGGATGGCAACGCTATCGCGAGGTGCTGAGCTTTGGCGGATGGAATGTGCTTGCCACTATGGCATATATGGTGCGTTCGTCGGGTAGCGACCTGCTGCTCAACAGTTTCTTTGGCACGGCTATGAATGGAGCCTTCGCCATAAGCCGCACGGTAAACCAGAGCATAATGTCGTTTACGGGCAGTTTCGATAGTGCCTCGGCTCCGCAGATAATACAGTCGTATGCTGCGGGCGATAATGCCCGATGCACATATCTCTGCAACAAGATAGGGCGCATAAACATCCTGATGTTCGAGCTTTTGTGCATCCCTTTGCTCATAGAGCTTGACTTTGTGCTTAGGCTCTGGCTCGGCAAAGTGCCGGATGGGGCATATATGCTCACCTATCTTAATATATTGGTAGGAGGAATGTCGTTGACATGTGGCGGCATCTTCAATCTGATTAATGCCACAGGCCGCATCAAATGGTTTAAAGTCAACACCAGCGCCTTCTTCATCGCTTGCATCCCCGTTGGCTACATATTGTTCGACAATGGCTTTCCTGCCTACAGCATCCTTGTGCTATTTCTTGTGGCAGACGTGCTTCAGCGTGGCGTGCAGCTTTATCTAATGCATCGTTTGCTCGGCTTCGACTCTTGGCGATATGCACGCGAGGCTTACGGACGCCCTATGGTTATCGGAATCATAGCAGCCGCAGGTTTCTATCTCCACTCGTTCTTGAATATAGAGAGTGCACTTGAGAGTATTGCCACTATCGGAGCAACCGCAGTTCTAACCATATTGCTGATTTATGGCATAGGATTGACGGGGGACGAGAGAGCGGCTATAAAAAGAGTGTTAAACGCAGGTAATAATTGTTGGTTTAGGTAACATTAATAAGCAAATATATGAGGATACTACATATAGCCCTGACAGATGGTGGCACTCCGTATGAGATAGCCCAGGCAATAAAGCGAGTGCTTGGCAATAAATACAACCAAACAGAAATACAGTCCTTTGCCAGTACCACATAAGTAACACTCCAGTACCACATAAGAGAAACTCCAGTACCACCTATATGAAACTCCAGTACCAGTTGGATGGTACTGAAAACGGTACTGGGAGCGTACGTCAAGCTTATTGTAATAAATCAGTACTTTTGTAATATATAAAAACATAAATTATGGAAGGTAGTCCACGCACACATGAAAGTGATGTAATGCAATTCTGCATTATAGCTATAGAGACAGCAGCAAAGAAAATGGAAATCACTCCGACGGAACTTGTTCGTAGGTTGGAGCGACAAGGACTTATCGACGGCAGGCTTATCAAATACTATGATACGCTTCATACACAAAGTGCCGAATACGTTGCTGACGATATTATAGAAACACTCTACAACTATGAACATGAGCAAGAATGACAATATACTCTATCATGGAGCAACAATACAGGTTGCTGAACCTCTAACTCATGTTGGGCGTTCTGCTGTTGATTTTGGTCCAGGTATCTATGTCACCAATGATAAAGAGCAGGCTATAAATTGGTCTGTGACTAAAGCGTCACGTCATAGAAATTCTAAGGCTATTGTCAATGTTTATAGTATTGATATGGAAAAATTTTTGGAAGATAATAAGTATAAAGTAAAGATTTTTCCTGAATATAATATAGAATGGCTGAATTTTATTGCGCATAGCCGTAAACAGCAGAAGCCTTGGCTTGGATTTGATTGGATAGAAGGAGGAATAGCCAACGACCACGTTATTTCTACTGTTGATGCTTATATTGATGGTTTTATGACAGCAGAAATGGCAATGGACAAACTTGTCAACGAGCGGTTGCATCATCAAATATGTATTAGTAATCAAGAAATTATCGACAGATACCTTAGATTTATAAAGTCATTTGAAGTTGAAACTAAGTAGAATTCCATTATATGAAAGATTATATACT
>ERZ1026878.1713-NODE-1713-length-12426-cov-7.502223_pt1 | contig 12426 bp, 7 predicted proteins | sample MGYA00380169_ERZ1026878 | MGnify/ENA primary metagenome ERZ1026878 (study PRJEB33269, sample SAMEA4719805) | human gut metagenome | biome: human-associated habitat; feature: organic feature; material: feces | place: Cameroon | collected 2013-10 ...
ATAATTCTTGTATCTTTCTTGTAATTGTCCCATTATTAATAGGTGTACTTTATTATTTTCAATTGTTTCAGGGTGCAAAGATACAAAAAAGAACTTATAAATCCTATTTTTTTCTAAGAAAGTTACATTTTAGCGTTTTTTTATGTGATAAAAACCAGTTTTTTGGGGATTTTTGCTAATTTTGCAAGACCATATTACAAAATTATTGCATTGGATGAAGAAAAAGATAGTATTCATAATGAACCCTATTTCAGGCACCAGCAGCAAGGCTGCCATTCCAAGTCTGATAGAGTCAACATTGAACAAAGAGCTTTTCGAGTACGAGATAAGGATGACAGAAAGAGCTGGACATGCTTCGGAGATTGCCACCGAAGCTAAGAACAACCATGTGGATATCGTTGTGGCTGTAGGTGGCGACGGAACCATCAATGAAGTGGCTCGTTCCATCGTCCATTCCGATACCGCTTTAGGCATCATTCCTTGCGGTTCGGGCAACGGATTAGCACGCCATCTCCTGATACCGATGAACTTGAAGAAAAGCATTGAAATCATCAATCATTGCGAAATTCACGACCTTGACTACGGAGTCATCAATGAATATCCTTTCTTCTGTACATGCGGCATGGGATTTGACGCCTTTGTCAGCATGAAATTTGCAGAAAGCGGAAAGCGTGGTCCTATCAGCTATGCTGAGAATATCCTCAGAGAAGGCTTGAAGTACCAGCCGGAAACTTATACATTAGAGGACGAGACCGGAACAAAACAATACAAGGCTTTCCTGATTTCATGTGCCAATGCCTCCCAATACGGCAACAATGCATACATAGCCCCTCAAGCTTCCATGAGCGATGGACTGATGGACGTCATCATCATGGAACCTTTCGATGTGCTCGAAGCTCCACAGGTAAGTTTCGACATGTTCAACAAGACTTTGGACAAGAACTCCAAGATAAAAAGTTTCCGCTGCAAGAAACTTCATATCACCCGAAGCCAACCGGGCGTCATCCACTATGATGGCGACCCAGTGATGTCGGGAACAGAAATTGACGTACATCTTGAAGAAAAAGGCATCAAGATGATAGTCAATCCACACGCAGACAAGAATGCCCGCAAACCAAATGCCATCCAAACGGCATTTACAGAGTTCTTTAACGACCTGAATGCCATGCGTGATGACTTCAACAAGCAAAGCAAGAAAGTGGAGGCTTTAAGCAAACTTGTACAACGCAAACTGAATATTTAAATAGAAGCAGACGCATATAACCATCTTAAACCATCCCCTAAAGACGATGCGTTTAAAGATAGAATTCGTCAGTTATTTTTGCATACCATTCGCTGCGATTTCCATCTTGATTCATCATGATTTCCGTGGCATTTTCCAGTTCACCGTTTCTATGTCTGGAAAATGCCAGGAGATAGCGTTTTGGTTGTTTTCTTTCTACCGTTTTTACAGCACATTGTCTAACAAGGTAAAATCCTGATATACAGGCTTCTGATACAAAATTCTCCCTCACTTCAGAAGGCAGCACAACCGAGAAAATCCCATTTTCAGAAAGTAAACGTTTTACACCTTGCCAGAGATCCCTAAACGGCAAGGTATCCGCATGTCGAGCCATTGCCCTTTTACTATCCGAATTTTTCAAACTATTCAGAAAAAACGGAGGATTGCTGACTATCGCATCAAATTCCTCACCAGAATAATCCTGTAACCGGCAATGGGCAACATCAATTCTATCACCAAAAGGACTGGCTGCCACATTTTCCCTTGCCTGTCCACAAGCCTCTTCGTCAATATCAATACCTACCACCTGGGCAACAGGAAAACGCTGAGCCATCATCAAGGCTATCAACCCCGTACCACATCCTATATCGAGAATACGAGTTCCGCCACAAGCCCATGCTCCTAACAACACGCCATCCGTTCCCACTTTCATGGCACAACGGTCTTGTAATATCTCAAACTTTTTAAATCGAAAACCTGTCATATTCTAAATTCATGCTTCATTTAATTTTCTAACGAAAAAACACGCAATATATTTTACTTTTCAGCAAAAAACAGTCCATAAAGAAAGAAATTACACATTATAATATTAAATTTTGTATCTTTCAACCCAAAATTCACCAAAAAAGGCTATCTTTGCAAGTCAAAATGCATTTATAACAGAATATGGACAATATTAAAAATAATCAATTACACATGATCGCCGATTTTGAAGGCGACATTACGGAATTGCTAAAAGATAGAGACTCCGGGACATATCCTATTATCTGCACCCGAGACTTAGTGATCTTCCCTACTGTTCTCACCCCTATCATACTTGGCAGAAAGCAAAGTATCGCAGTTGTAGATTATCTCAAACAGAAACACGACGATCTTATTTTCTGCGCTTTTACCCAAAAGGATGCCAATCTGGATGATCCTGAAAAGGAAGACCTCTATGAAACTGGTGTTTTCTGCCGTCTCATCAAAATGGTAGAACTTCCTGGCCAGCAAAATGGACAGGTTACCATCGTAGTACAAGGTTTGGGAAAATGCAAATTGAAAAGTATCGATACAAAAAGACCATTCTATAGCGGATATGTGGAAAACATTTCTGAAGAATGGCCTAAAAAAACGGATACGGAATTCAAACTTTTGCAAAGTTCTCTGTTCTCTCAAACCATCAAGCTGATCCAAGACAGCGATGAGATACCTGATGATGCAGAGTATGCAATCAACTCTATATCCAATCCGCTGGTACGCACGAATTTCATCTTGTCATCCATGCCTTTCAGCATAGAGGAAAAGATCAAGATGCTGGAAATGGATAGTATGACAGACCGCATGTTTGAAGCCCTCAAATATGAGAACAGACTCAAACAGTTATTTGACATACAGTCTGACATCCGCCAGAAAACAAAGAATGATCTGGACGAACAGCAACGTGAATATTTCCTGCAACAACAGCTCAAGAACATCAAGAAAGAGCTCGGCGGAAACGATATGAGCCCAGAGAAGAAAGAGATTCTTGAAAAAGCCAAGAGCAAAAATTGGAATGAGAATATAGAGAAAATATTCAATAAGGAATTCAAGCGACTCGACACCTTGCATCCGCAAAGTCCTGACTATTCCACACAGATCAACTACCTGCAGACAATGGTAGATTTGCCTTGGAATGACTGCACCATAGATAACTTGAGTCTCAAACATGCCAAAAAGGTTTTGGACAAAGACCATTATGGCATGGAAAAGGTGAAAGAGCGCATTCTGGAATACCTCGCTGTAAGAGCTTTGCGTGATGACCTGAAGAGCCCTATCCTCTGCCTCTATGGTCCTCCAGGAGTTGGTAAAACCAGTCTCGGCAAAAGCATTGCACAGGCGATGGGCCGTAAATACGTGAGAGTTTCTCTTGGCGGTTTGCACGACGAGGCTGAAATCAGAGGTCACCGCCGCACTTACATCGGTGCTATGCCTGGTCGTATCATCAAGAATATCCAAAAGGCTGGTAGCGCCAACCCTGTCTTTATCCTTGATGAGATTGACAAGATATCACAGGCCAACTTTAATGGTGATCCTTCATCAGCATTACTGGAAGTTCTCGACCCAGAACAGAACAAGGCTTTCCATGATAACTATTTGGATATCGACTATGATTTGTCGAAGGTTCTCTTCATAGCCACAGCCAACGACCTGAGTTCTATTCCACGTCCACTGCTCGACCGTATGGAACTCATCGAAGTAGGTGGTTACATCACAGAGGAGAAGGTTGAGATTGCCAAGCGTCATCTGATTCCAAGAGAGTTAGAGAATACCGGTCTCAAGAAATATACTCCAAAGATCAAGTTCTCAAAAGCTGCCATCGAGAAGATCATCGAGCAATATACCCGAGAAAGCGGTGTGCGCCAGTTGGAGAAACAGATCAACAAAGCCTTGCGCAAAATGGCTTTCAAATTGGCTTATGAGGACATATTGGAAACAACCAACATCACCCCAGCCGAGGTAGCAACCCTCTTGGGCAATCCTCCATTCAACCGTGACATCTATCAGGGCAATGCTTATGCGGGTGTCGTTACCGGATTGGCATGGACTTCCGTGGGAGGCGAAATTCTCTTCATCGAGACTTCCCTCAGCAAGGGCAAGGCAGGAAAGCTCACGCTGACAGGTAACCTCGGAGACGTGATGAAGGAATCTGCCGTGATTGCACTCGAATATGTCAAAGCGCATATCGACCTGCTCGGAGTAGATTACAGAATTTTCAGCAACTGGAATATCCATATCCACGTACCAGAGGGGGCAACTCCTAAAGACGGACCATCTGCCGGTATCACCATTGCAACCAGTATCGCCTCTGCCCTGACTCAGCGCAAGGTTCGCAAGAATACTGCCATGACGGGCGAAATCACTCTCCGTGGAAAAGTACTCCCTGTAGGCGGCATCAAGGAGAAAATCTTAGCAGCCAAACGAGCTGGTATCACAGATATCGTGATGTGCCAGGCCAATCAGAAAGACATAGAGGAAATTCCAGAGCAATACCGCAAGGGTGTAGAATTCCACTATGTAGAGAATGTTGCTGATGTCTGGAAGTTTGCACTCACTGACGAAAAGGTGGAGCATCCTGTCGATTTCACGATTGACGACGAAGAAGAAGAAAACAAAAAATAACATCAAGACTATCATGAAGTTTGAATTACAAGTAACAGATAAAGCAAGTGATGCACGTACCGGTATCATCACCACAGACCACGGACAGATAAAGACTCCTATCTTCATGCCCGTAGGAACTGTAGGTTCTGTAAAGGGCGTACATTTTGACGAGCTTCGCAAACAGGTAAAGGCACAAATCATCTTAGGCAATACCTACCATCTCTACCTCCGTCCGGGCCTGGAGGTCATCAAGGCTGCTGGCGGTCTGCACGGTTTCAATGGCTGGGACCGTCCTATCCTTACAGATAGCGGTGGTTTTCAGGTATTTTCACTGACTGGCATCCGCAAACTGAGAGAAGAAGGTTGCGAATTCCGGTCTCACATAGATGGTAGTAAACATATCTTTACTCCGGAAAATGTCATGGATACAGAGCGTATCATCGGTGCCGACATCATGATGGCATTTGATGAATGTCCTCCTGGACAAAGTGATTTCCAGTATGCAAAGAAAAGTTTGGAGTTGACCCAGCGCTGGCTGGACCGTTGCATCAAGCGCTTCGATGAGACAGAACCTCTCTATGGCTACAACCAGAGTCTCTTCCCTATCGTACAGGGATGTACCTTCCCGGAACTGAGAAGAGAAGCAGCTAAGTATGTAGCCGACAAGGGTGCCGACGGAAATGCCATCGGTGGTCTTGCCGTAGGTGAACCTACAGAAGTGATGTATGAGATGATAGAGGTGGTCAATGAGATTCTTCCTAAGGACAAGCCTCGCTATCTCATGGGAGTAGGTACTCCACAGAACATTCTGGAAGCCATCGAACGAGGGGTTGATATGTTTGACTGCGTCATGCCTACCCGAAACGGAAGAAACGCCATGCTGTTCACCTATAATGGCACCATGAACATGCGCAATAAGAAATGGGAAATGGATTTCAGCCCGGTTGATCCAGATGGTTGCGATATCGACCGCATAACAACCAAGGCATACCTCCACCACCTTTTCAAAGCACAGGAGCTTTTGGCAATGCAGATTGCCAGCATCCACAACCTCGCCTTCTATCTCCGACTGGTGACAGATGCACGCCAGCACATCGAACAGGGCGACTTCGTACAATGGAAGCGTTCCATCATCGACCAATTAGGACGAAGAATTTAAAGAAATATAATGAAGAATTTTAAACAAATAAGGAAACATCGCAGAAGATACAAGTTTCAGCGATGGTTTGGCAAACATTTCGCATGGCTCGTAAAGGCTGCGAAATGGACTGCCCACAAGTTGAGATTCCTGAGGGTACTCAGGTTTCTCAACCTCTTCAGATATATCAAGCGATTAGACTGGTACATCATCAAGAAGTTCGTGGGATATTATTTTTTCAGTATCGCACTGATTATCTCCATTGCCATCGTATTCGACTTCAATGAGAATCTGGCCAAGTTTTCGGAGAATCATGCTCCTATGCGTGCCATCATCTTCGATTACTATGCCAACTTTGTGCCATACTTCGCCAACTTGTTCAGTGCCTTGTTTGTATTCATTGCCGTCATCCTCTTCACGACTAAGATGGCTGGCAATTCAGAAATTATCGCTATCCTCGCTTCCGGAACATCCTTCAAGCGTTTGATGCGACCATACATGCTGACGTGTGTCATGCTCTCTGCACTCTCCTACTCGCTGTCTGCATACGTGATACCACATGGTACCGTCATCAGACAGAACTTTGAAAACATGTACAAGAAGAAGGCCAAGAACACGTCTGCAGACAATGTGCAGTTGCAAGTGGACCGTGGAGTCATCGCATACATCCAGCACTACGACAATACGACCAAAAGGGGATATGGTTTCTGTCTGGATAAGTTTCAGGAGAAAAAGCTGGTCAGCCACCTTACTGCGATGGAGGTACAGTACGATACCATCTCGGATTCCAAGTACCATTGGAAGATCAGAAATTGGAAGGTACGTAAGTTGCAAGGTATGAAGGAACAAATTACCAGCGGTGCTGAAAAAGATACGCTGATAACCATGGAACCAACCGACCTGGTATATTCCAAGGGACAGCAGGAGACCTTTACCAGTCCGGAATTGAAAGAGTACATCAACAAGCAGATAGACCGAGGTTCCGGCAATGTAGTGCAATATCAGGTGGAATACCACAAGCGAATAGCAGCATCCTTTGCCTCCTTTATCCTGACCATCATCGGTCTCTCCCTCTCTGCCAAGAAGCGCAAGGGAGGAATGGGTATGGCACTCGGTGTGGGACTTGCTCTGAGTTTCGGATACATCATGCTTCAGACCGTATCGGCAACCTTTGCCATACAAGCCAATTTTCCACCTATGCTTGCTGCATGGATGCCAAATATCCTCTTTGCCGTTGTAGCATATTTCTGCTATCGCAATGCACCAAGATAATGTAAGTTTGTATCATATAATAATAGATAATGTATGATGGTCATCACTTATTTCAAGAGAGGCCTACACATTATTATATATAATAATAAAGAGATTATAAATGTATTTTGACGAATTAGATTTAAATGACAATGTGCTCGATGCGTTATATGACATGCATTTTGACACATGCACCCCTGTTCAAGAGAAATGTATTCCTGAGATATTGAAAGGTAATGACGTTCTTGGTGTGGCTCAAACGGGTACCGGCAAGACTGCCGCCTATCTGTTGCCTATTCTGAGTAAGTTGGATGACGGCGGATACCCAGAAGATGCCATCAACTGCATCATCATGTCACCTACCCGAGAACTGGCACAACAGATAGACCAGGCTATGCAGGGATTCAGCTACTATCTGCAGGGAGTGAGCAGCGTGGCTGTATATGGTGGCAATGACGGCAACCGCTACGACCAGGAATTGAAGAGTCTCCGTATGGGAGCTGACGTAGTAATAGCTACTCCTGGCCGACTCATCACCCATATTAGTCTGGGAAATGTAGATTTAAGTAAGGTAAGCTTCTTTATCCTTGACGAGGCAGACCGCATGCTCGACATGGGTTTCTCTGAGGATATCATGACCATCGCCAAGAAATTGCCTCAGTCTTGCCAGACTATCATGTTTTCTGCAACCATGCCTACCAAGATCGAGGAACTGGCAAAGAGCTTGCTGAAGAATCCTGTAGAAATCAAACTTGCTGTCAGCAAACCTGCCGAGAAAATCAAACAAGAAGCCTACGTCTGCTATGAGGCTCAGAAAATGAGCATCATCAAGGATATCTTCAAGGCTGGTGATCTGAAGCGCGTCATCATCTTCTGCGGCAGTAAGACAAAGGTGAAACAGCTCTCTGCTTCACTACAACAACAGAAGATCAACTGTGGCGAAATGCACTCCGACCTTTCTCAGAAAGAACGTGATGATATCATGTTCAAGTTTAAGAGCGGCCAGATTGATGTGTTGGTTGCTACGGATATTGTTGCCCGCGGTATCGACATCGATGATATCACATTAGTTATCAACTTCGACGTTCCGCACGACACAGAAGACTATGTACACCGCATCGGCCGTACCGCTCGTGCAGATAGAGACGGAAGAGCCATTACCTTGGTTACGGAAATGGATATCTACTGGTTCCAGCAGATAGAAAAGTTCCTGGAAAAAGTGGTAGAAAAGATGCCATTGCCTGCAGAGTGTGGCGAAGGTCCTGAGTATGTCAAGATGGACAAACCTAAGAAACCAGGTAAAAACAATGGCAACGGCAAGACCAGTGCAAAGAGCCGACGCCAGAAAGACCGCGACCAGACTGCACACAAGCGCAAGCCGAACAAACAGAACAACCGTCAGGAAAAGGCTCCTCGCCAGCAAGGTGAACAACAGGGCGAACAGGTTGCAAACAAGCCAAACAACAGAAATGGCAGAAACGGCAAACAGCAGAATGCTGACAAGCAGCAGAATGCAAATAAGCAGAATGCCGAAAAGCAGCAGAATGCAAATAAGCAACAGAACGCCAACAAGCAGCAGCCAAGAAATAACCGTCAGCAGAATACCGAAGGTAAGCAGGAGGGTGAAAACAGACAAGGCGGAAAGCGCAACAATAGAAACAACCGCAACAGACAGGACAATCGCAAGAACGGCGAGCAGCGCAATAACAACCAGCGCAGCAATGCACCAGAAAACGTACGTCCTGGCAGCAACGGAAGAGGAAGAGGTGTTGCACAGAAGAAGGCTAACGAGAAATCAAATTCTCGCAAACCAACTCCAATTGTCAACCCTCAGAAGAAAGAAAATGTCGTAAAGAAATTCATCAAACGAATTTTCGGTTTCAAGAAATAGCTCTAAATTTACAACAAATTGCGAATTTTTGAGTTATTATAAAAGAAACAAAACAAAATTAATAGTGAAATGAAGAAATTAATCATCTTTTCGCTCATGCTTTTCATGGTCTCATCAGTAGCCATGGCTCAATCTTCCAGCATGACCGACGACCAAGTGATGCAATTTGTGGTAAAGGAGCACGGCTCTGGAACCTCGAATGCACAAATCGTCACCAAGTTGATACAACGCGGTGTTGATATTTCACAGATTCGACGTGTACGCACTCGCTATGAAAAGGAAGCCAAACAAGGCGGCCTTGCCAGCGCTACAGGAAAAGTCTCATCAAACGGCTCGCGCCTACGTACCAACAATGGTAAAACCCGTGAAGATTATGGGAAAGAGGCAGATAAAGAGGCCAGCAACTATAGCAACTATAGAATCAAAGGCCAGCGCGACTACTCCTATAATCATACATACGACAATCATGATGAAGAGTACATGGATATGCAGAATGAAATGTATGGCATCTATCCTGACTCTACACAGATGCTCCGCCATTTGCTGGCTGAACAGAAGTACAATCGCAAGAAGGTCTTCGGTCGCGACATCTTTAATAATAAGGAGTTGAGCTTCGAGCCTAATATGAATATCGCAACCCCACAGAACTATCGCTTGGGTCCTGGTGATGCTGTCATCATCGACATCTATGGTGCGTCCCAGAAAACCATCGAAAGTACTGTTTCACCAGATGGAACAGTTACCATCGAGGGATATGGCCCGGTGAATGTCAGCGGTCTCACCGTTGCTCAGGCTAATGCAAGATTGCGCGGTACGTTAGGTAGCAGATATTCTTCCAGCCATATCAAGTTGACGGTGGGTCAGACCAAAACCATCATGGTCAATGTGATGGGTGAGGTAAAGGCTCCTGGAACCTATACCCTCTCAGCCTTCGCTACCGTTTTCCATGCCCTCTACATGGCTGGAGGAACCAACGACCTGGGTACACTTCGTAATATTAAGGTATATAGAAACAACAGGTTGGTTACTGTAGTTGATATCTACGACTACATCCTCAATGGTAAGTTGACAGGCAATGTACGACTTGCAGACAATGATGTGATCGTAGTGGGTCCATACGACTGTCTGGTCAACATTACAGGTAAGGTAAAACGCCCGATGTTCTATGAGATGAAAAAGAACGAGAGCATCAATTCCCTGCTCAAGTATGCCGGCAGTTTCACTGGTGATGCTTATAAGAAATCGGTACGTGTGAACAGAAAAACTGGAAGAGAATATGCTGTATTCAATGTTGACGAATTCGACTTTGCCAGTTTCCACATTGCTGATGGCGATTCTGTAAGCGTTGACTCCATCCTGCCAAGATATGCCAATACGGTAGAAATAAAGGGTGCTGTATTCCGTCCTGGTATGTACAATATCGGCGAACAGATCAACAGCGTTCGTTCTCTGGTAGAACATGCAGAGGGGCTTACTGAAGATGCATTCACCAATAGAGCGGTCATGCACAGAATGAAGCCTGACCGTACATTGGAAGTTATCAGTATGGATATCGCAGGTATCATGAGCGGAAAGGTGGCAGATATTCCTTTGAAGGAAAATGATGTGCTCTTCATCCCTACCCGACAGGATAAACTGATAGAGCGAACCATCACAATCCGCGGCGAGGTACAGTATCCAGGAACCTACAAATATGCCGATAATGAAACCATTGAAGACTTCGTTCTTCAGGCTGGTGGTCTGACCGACAAGGCATCCACCGTGAATGTCAACGTAAGCCGCCGTGTTTCTGATGCCAAGGCATTGCAACCAGACAGTTTGATTGCCCAGACATTCACCCTCTCCCTGAAGGACGGTTTTGTCATTGATGGAACTCCTGGCTTTGTTCTGATGCCTTTCGACGAAGTTTCCATCCGCAAGAGTCCTGCATACAACGAACAGGAAAATGTGAGCATCGAGGGTGAGGTTATGTTTGCTGGTGCTTACACACTCACCAAGCGTAATTCCCGCATCAGCGACCTGTTCTACAAGGCAGGTGGAGCTACCAATGAGGCATATATCAAGGGAGCTCGCTTGATTCGTAGAGCCAATAGTTCAGAGAAAGCCCGTATGGAAGCGGTTCTGAAGATGCAGCGTGAGCAACAGCAGAAGAATCTCCTCCAGTTGGCAGCAAGCAGTAACAGCGGCAATCTCCAACAGGTTGCTGAAGGAGCCAAGAATGCAGAATTGGAGAAATTCAATGTTCCAGATGAATATCCTGTAGGAATCGACCTGGCTGCTGCACTCAAGAATCCTGGTTGCGATGATGACCTGGTACTGCGTGAAGGAGACCGACTGGTCGTTCCACAATATACAGGAACCGTAAAAATCAATGGTGCTGTGATGTATGCCAATACTGTTGCCTATGAAAAGGGCAAACGAGCAAGCTACTACATAGACCAGGCTGGCGGTTTTGCTTCTGATGCCATCAAGAGTAAGTCGTACATCATCTATATGAATGGTAAGGTTGCCAAGGTTGGCCATGGTGCTAAAGTTCAACCTGGTTGCGAAATTGTTGTTCCTGCCAAGTTGAAGCGCAAGATGAGTATTGCAGAAACGATGAGCCTCGGTACAAGTATGTCGAGCATCGCGGCCATGATTGCTACTATTGCTAATTTGAGTAAGTAATATTCCAATGCAAATAACACCGTCTATTGAAAAATAGCACCGCTTATTTGTTTGAAATTATTTAATTTATATTTAATAAAACTCCCCAGATTCGTCAGGAATCTGGGGAGTTTCTTTTTATAGTGACCTCGTGACTGTTTTCTGTTGTCCCAGCATTTTCATTTCTCATTTGTAACTTCTCATTTGTAATTTCCCATTTATTTTGCAAAGAGCAATAAAAAGGCGAGAAGTCAGGAGACCTCTCGCCGGAAATATAAAAATCTACTAATTAATCCAAGTTCAAGCTCTTCTTGATAGCCTCGATCTTCTCCATAGCAGCTGCTGTACAACGGTTATAGCAACCTGCGCACTTGAATGAAGGATCCTTTACCTCGATATAGAACTTGATCTTAGGCTCTGTACCTGAAGGACGAACACTCACCTTGGTGTTATCATCACAGAACCACTGGAGTACATTGCTTGTTGTTGGCATGTCAAGTTTCTCTACACTGCCATCAGCATGCTTAGCCTCCAAGCTCTGGTAGTCCTTCCAAGTTACTATCTTGCTGCCACCCAACTCCTGTGGAGGGTTAGCACGGAAATCAGTCATCATCTGCTTGATTTCATCAGCACCCGTTTTACCAGGACGAACTACGTTTACAGTGAATTCCTTGCTGAAACCATACTCTGCATAGATCTGCATCAAGAGATCGTAGAGAGTCTTGCCCTGATCCTTAGCCCAAGCAGCGATTTCGCAAATGAGGCAGATAGAAGCAGGAGCATCCTTATCACGTACCTTATCGTATGGCAAGAAGCCGAAACTCTCCTCACCACCACCGATATACTGCTGCTTGCCCTCAGAGATAGCAATCTCGC
>ERZ1026878.1715-NODE-1715-length-12421-cov-7.018519_pt1 | contig 12421 bp, 33 predicted proteins | sample MGYA00380169_ERZ1026878 | MGnify/ENA primary metagenome ERZ1026878 (study PRJEB33269, sample SAMEA4719805) | human gut metagenome | biome: human-associated habitat; feature: organic feature; material: feces | place: Cameroon | collected 2013-10 ...
AACCACCCTCTCCTGTAAAAGGGAGAGGGTAAAAAAGAATTGAATATGAGATTAAGTGAATATAAAGCAGGTACTATCTTAGTTGATGGTGATGGCAAAGTGTTTATCCATGATGGCTTTGTTAACGCTGATGGATATGGCGTGATTATTGGTGAGGATTCTGATGGAATGATTCAGAAGTCAAATGGTATTGGTAACTGGATGAAGGAAGGCTGCTGGAGAGAAGCAACTTCACAAGAAGTCAGTGAGTTCTTTGCCAAGGTTCGCAAAACACAGAAAATTATCAATTACTAAGGAGGGTAAAAAGAAGAGAATATGAAGAAAAGAAAGATAAGCAAGTGGCGCATTAAGCGTGGAGTAAACTTCCATGATGAAATGCGTAAAGGTAAGTATGGGTGGAATGAAGCTGCCCATCTAGGTTGGTTTTAATTAATGAGAATATGGCAGAGATTATTTATTTCGGAACAAATGGGGAGTCTGGGCACTATCCTATTGGTATTGATAATCCTTTAAATGGAGATGAATACAACAAATGGTGTGAATGCGACAATGAAGTTTGGGTTAATAATATCTGTAAGAATCCAGGTCGCCACCTTGTTAAACATCATGGAGAAGTTTACACTAACTATGGAGTGCCTTTTTCTGTAGATGATGATAGAGTTAGCAGCCATACCGAGTTATTTTGGAAAGGCATTCATACGGAAGAAGAAATTATCAATTTGATAAAGAATGATTCTTTTTTATCAAAGCAGTTTAATCTAAAATAAGATAAGAAATGAGCAAAGAAAAAGCTATCAAGTTAATAAGACTAGCCAAAGAAAAATTATCTTTAGATTTAATTTCAGTTAGATTCGTTAAAATGGCTCAAGATAATTTAGATAAGGCACTTAAAGAGTTGGAGGATTGATATGACAAAGCAAGAAGCAATGGCTTTTGCTATTAGTGTACGAAAGCCGATAAGACATAACTCATTCTCAAAAGGTGAGTTTGTCCGATACAATGGAAATGAGTTAGTTGATGAAGAAGGAACTATCCTTCCTCAGCAAGAGTTTTGGGCTATCCGCTCAGGCGGCTCTTGGGAGAATGGATGGGAAGAATATAAAAATGATTGATTATGGACAGAAATCAAGCAAAAGAATTTTATCCTATCCTGCAAGCTTTTGCAGAAGGCAAGACGATAGAAACAAGAAGAAAACCAACCACAGACAACAACGGAGTAACAAAAGATGGTTGGTTTGAGTTCAATGATTGGACTGAAATGAAGGAACTGGAATATTGGGTAAATGTGGAGTACCGTATAAAGCCAGAGCCAAAGTACCGCCCATTCAAGAACGCAGAAGAGTGCTGGACAGAAATGGAAAAGCATCAGCCGTTTGGGTGGGTGAAGACAAAAGACAAAGGAATTAGATTGTGTATTATTGGCTTGAATCAAGAAAGTGCGTTTACACAAGTTGGTCATAAATATGATGAAGCCCTTGATGAATTCATCTTTGCCGACGGACTTCCGTTTGGCGTAAAAGAGGAGGAATAGTTATGATTATCCAAAGAAAGAAACAAATTAGCTATATTCGGAATCTTGGTTACCCAGTTCTTGGTAATGATGTCCAAAAAGATTTGAATGATACCGATAGCGTCACCTTTTCTCGCTTTGCGTCAAGAAAAGCAGTTGTAATGTGTGCTAATAGGTTAGAGTATATTTTGGCTAACAACCCAGATAACTTTGACCTTGATGTAGAGTTAAGTAATTTACATGAAACATTGCGATTTGCTGAGAAGAATTTTAAAGTCGCAGGTGGAATAGAAGAATGGAATGGAAATACGGCATGGCTATGTGTTAATTATTTAGGCATGGAACTTATGTTTGCATCTAAACCATACAAGATTGATTCTAGTTGGCAAGACTATAATGGATGCTGTAAATGCTTAGAACTTCCCAAGGGCAGTATCAATAAGCTCATCGGAAGAGAGTTATCTTTTTCCGACGAGCCAGTAGAACTTAAAGGAGATTGAAAAAATGAGAAAGGTTACTTGTATTTGCGACACAATTATAAAGGGTGTTACGTTTGTCAAGGGCTGTGATTACAGAGTTGATTATAATCCATTTATAGGAATAATGATATATGCCCCATTCTGCTACATAAACATCAGTAAATGGCAGTTCGATAACTATTTTATTTAAAATTATAGCTTATGAAAATAGAAAATATCAAGTTCAAGGCAAAGAAAACCTTGGATGGGAAATGGATAAAAGGTGACTTGGTTCACCACAAAGATTCAGATAGCGTCTGGATAACAGACTATGAGAATCAACTGACATCACCAGTTGACCCTTCTACCATCTGCCAGTTTACAGGACTGAAAGACTGCGATGGCAAAGAAGTTTGGGAAGGTGATATAATAGAATTCTATGATCGTAAACATACAATTGTTTGGAGTCAAAAGGAAGCAGCCTACATACTAGTGTATATTAAAGATGATAAATTTTGGAATATATGTGGAGTCCTAGAATTTGCTCCGTTCAAAGTTGTAGGTAACAAATTCGATAAGGAGAAGTAGCGTATGAATTACAAAAAGGTACTAACGAGATACATTCAAGGAAGGCTGTCGGAATTATCCAATGTTGACGCTTATGAACCAAACAAGTTGGCATTAACTAACATGTTGTGGTTTCTTGGCAAGGTAACCAGTAATGAAGTGATTGTGGCAAAGCTTAAAATCATGGATGGTGCTGATATAAAAAGAAAGAAATATCTTAGTAGGTATGATGGTAACGAATCATTATACGATGATGATTATTCCAAGGCGGTAGGCACTATCGGAAAGGATTGCTTGTCGTATTTACAGGAATGCTTGACGTATTTACAAAACGCCAAAAATGAGGTGCAAGATGAAAACAAGGCAAGCCAATAAGATTTTGAAGAGCAGGAATGGTTATTGGTGGCAAGAAGATATTGGTATAAATTAGGATTTGACCAATTGCGTTCTAAAGACCATCGAATAACCAAGGCGATAAGATTAACAAAAAAGTAGTAGAGTATGAATATAGCAATTTTATATCTTAGCATGAGCTTTATTTACATCTTGCTTGTTTGTTTGGATGGAGAAGATGTAAAGCCAAAATGGAAGCAATGGCTAGCTGACCAACTAGGCATCAAACCAAAGATAGAGGTTAGATACATAAAGCCACAAGTTATTAAGCTTCATTCAATAGTTGAAATGTCACACTTTTATACGCAGTATTATGGTCGTGATAAATCGGGCATGGAGCAATTGAAGAGAAGAGCAATAGAAAGTGTGTACGATGAAATTCTTAAGGGAATGAAGGCAAATGGATTGGTTTCCATTTCGCAATATAATGACATTTATAGTAATAACACTATTTATGAGGGGACATGTGAAATTTATAAAAACAAGTAATGTATGAAGATAAGACAAGCAAAGAAAATAATGAAGCAAGTCTATAAAACCCGATATTGGGCTTATAGACAAGGCTATTATTGTGGCAAAACGGATGCAGGAAAGCTAGCCGGAGACCATCGTTTGTTAAAGGCTATGCGTCTTACACAGAAGTGGGAAATCCGCAAGATGCGAAATAACATATTGAAGAAGAATCCGTTCAAACTGAGAGACCTTCGACGTAGTGCTTTAAAAATAATGAGATATGGATGTAGCAATGCTTAATCGTAAAATAGGATTAAAAAAATGAGATTGATATATAAGTTTTATATAAGACATACTGAGCAGATTGATGCATTGTTCAAGGTTTCAAACAATCTTTGGAATCAAGCCTTGTATGTGTTCCGTCAGCGGCTTGATAGCGATGGTACTTGGCTTTGGTATAACGACATGGACAAGATTATGAAGCAAACTTTGAACCTTAATGGTGAATGTAACTATCGCCTTTTAAAGGCCCAGTGCTCACAGCAGATTTTACGAGTCTTAGATAAAAATATCAAAGCATATTGCAAGTCTATCAAAGATTGGAAGAAACATCCTGAAAAGTACAAGGCGATGCCACGAATGCCAAGTTATCACAAGCGTGGAGGCATGTTCAACTTGTTCTATACAAATCAGTGTGCTGCCATCAAGGATGGGCAGATAAGGTTGTCTAAAAACTTGCTTATAGCTATTCCTCAATGGGAGAAGTACGGTGAGCAAGCCTCTAAGTTTAGCCAAATACGATTGATACCAGAGCGTGACAAGGTAAAGGTAGAAATTGTATATGACAAGGAATTGGCAGCGTCTGATGTCGATAAAAACAAGTATGCCTCTATTGATTTGGGGATTGATAATCTTGCAACGATGGTCACTTCTGAAGGTTGCGTCATTTGGAGTGGCAAGCACTTGAAATCATACAATAGGTATTTCAACAAGGAACTTGCAAGGTTGCAATCCATAAAGGATTTGCAAGGTATCAAGCGAAGTACAAAACGCATCATGGCTTTGTATGCAAAGCGAGATAAACATTTCGGGGATGTGTTTCACAAGGTGAGCCGTCAGATTGTTGATGTGCTTGTTGAGAAGAAAATAGGAACGTTGGCTGTAGGCTACAATGTCGGTTGGAAACAGAATACCGACATGGGTAAGCGGAACAATCAGAAGTTTGTTCAGTTGCCTTTTGCGAGGCTGACATCCTATCTCAGCTACAAGTGCAAGTTGGCTGGTATCGACTTCATCGAGCATGAGGAAAGTTACACAAGCAAGTGTGATGCTCTTGCCTTGGAGGAGGTTTGTAAGCATGAAAACTACTTAGGAAAGCGTGTCAAGCGTGGCTTGTTTCGCTCATCCGTTGGTAAAATCATCAATGCAGACCAAAACGGGGCATTGAACATATTGAGAGAAGTAGTCGGTGATTCCGAGTTCGTTCGGATAATCGGTAGTGGGCACTCGTTATGTCCAGTACGACACCGCAGTCCGTTCTTTCGGGTTGCAGGAAGTATGTAAAAAGTAGAATAAAGTTTAACACATTTAATATTTTTAATAACGTAAGGACTAAGGCTTATGAAGGAAATGTTCTTTAAGAATGTAAAGTTCCGTGAAGTTCAGCATTGGGCATTCACAGATGAATATATAACCGCATACGTGTCAGTGAACAATGTTCCTAAGATACACCTAAGTGTTAATACACCTCGTGACGAATATGGGTTTGCGAAAGGCAAACCAAAGCGTTACTTTAGAGTAGGGTTAGGGAAATGGCTCACCGAACGAGCGTTTGTTAAAAAATATTTTAGTGAAGAATGAAAATATGGAGAATAAAGACAAAATAATCAATGAGTTTCTGAGCAACTTGTGGCATGATGCAATTGAGGCTCCTGACTTGGATAGACGAATCTTGTATGTATATAAGCCTAATGGTGAGATAAATCCACCAATATATATCAGAGAGGCTACATACGAAAAGATACGTTGGAAGGAATGCGGTTACAAGCCAATAAATCCAGAACGGATTATTATTCGTTGGCTCTACTTGGATGAATTGTTTCCCAAGAAAGGAGGTGATAGTAAATGACCAAGGCTGAATTTAACAAGTTTGTACTTATACTAGAGAATGAAGCGTTTCGGTTTTCAAGAAGCCAAAACGAATTTAAGGAACATAGAGGGGTGATAGAGCAGTCTTTCAAGATAGGAGGGCTGTTCATTCTTCGAGAATTGCAAAAGTATTATAATCAAAAGGAGTAGGCGTATGAAAAAAGTTTCTTTGACTGATGATGAGCTGGAATTACTTATTATCGGGTTGCATTGTGTAGATAGGTCTAATTATAACAACTACGGACGATATTACGATTCTTATGATAAAGTGTCGCAAATGAAGGAAGAACTTAGGATTAAACTTAAGAGGACGTTGTATAATTTTTAGTTTTGGATAGTAGTTTAAATATATCAAGATATGGAATTAAAGATAAAAACGCATCATGCATTGCCTTGTCGTGCAGAGGTATTCACCATTAACGGAAAGAATGCCGAACAAAATGATTTTGGTGATATGTATGACCATCATGCTCAAGATGCAGAGCCTTATGCTTGTGCCGATATGCGCTTTGACCCAAAGCCTCCAACGAAGGAAGTGCTAAACCGCTATAATATAACGGATAAAGAATATTATGACATCTGCAACGAACTAGAATGTAAGTTGTGCGTTGGTCATTGTGGATGGTGTGTTTGATAGATTTTAGAAATAAATAATATGAGCAATGACTAAGGAAGAAATATTGGAAAAGGCATCTGATTTTGAGGATGAAGATGAGTTTGTGAAGTGTGATAGATTGCCGTTCACTGAGGAATGGTGGCTTTTACATCAGCTAGTGTATATCGGCTTGGCTTGTACCTATACAGGTCGTGGTTATATAATTGAGAAACTTAAAGATTAGTAAAATGGAAGCAAATGATTATTTGAAAGCTATGCAAGCTATGGATGAATTGGATAGACTTGTAACTAGTGTTTATCCGGATAAGTTCAAGTTGGTCTGCAAGAAGCATGGAATAGATGAATACGAGGCGATGAACATGTATTCGTACTTGCAAAAGATGCATAAAGGTCAGTCTTGGTTAGTTAGATACAAACCATTGGAATATCTAGAGCGTGTATTAACTCTAGCCAAAGAAGCTTATGCGTCTTACATGAACAACGCCTTGATTCTAAGTATGGTCAATTTTGGTGATAAGTACACAAGAATACTTGTAATCTTTGAGAAAGATTGCGTGAGAAGCCAACAGGAATTTGACCTTAGAGAGCAAAGAACATATGTCGATATAGCGGATTTTATTGGAAATGGTTATTCCATCGTATCTGTTATCCGTCAGTCTGACAATGTTGACAGCGAACAGTTTGTTGGAGAAAAGGATGAGCGGAGTCATAGTATTCCTATTTACGATGGTGATGTAATGCTTTGTTACGTGAACAAACCGGAATTTTGGAGTTTAGATTGGCGTAACAGCGGACTTTATATTTGCGAGAGCGGCTCATATCATAGATTGCTATACACCCCTAATAAGGGGTACGTAAGACATGGAGAGCCAGATGTTGATGAAGACTTCATCCTTGATATTGGGGAAGAATCCTTCAGTAGTTATGTTATGACTTTAGACCAGTCTTGGTATAAGTTGGGCAATGTTCATGCAGGTATAGGCTTTTTGAAGGAGAAAGAATAAAAGAGTAAAAGGAGAGGAATATCATTTCCCCTCCTTTGCCTTAATCTCCAGCTCGATAGGCTTGCCACAATGAGGGCAGATGATAGCCTGATGTGATAAGGTTTCACCATCAATAGCAAGAAAACTAGATGGCGAACAACCACAAATATTGGCTATTTGCTCTACTTTTGCAAACGAGATAGAACCATTATTGATTTGTTGTGATAATGCCGATTGGGTTATACCTAACTTTTCGGCTACAGATGAAATGGTTTGTCCATGACTTCTAATTATTTTCTTTAAGTCCATACCTTATTATATATAAGTGAATACTAATATTTATTTTGCTGCAAAGATAGCTTATTTCTTTTATACTACCAAAGAAAAAGCGTTAAATATTAGAAACAGCTAATAAATAGTGAATAAATGTTTAGAAAAACCTTATGTGTGTTAAATATGTGTTAATATTAGAAAATACTTATAGAAATATTTGGTAGTATTAGAAATAACTACTATCTTTGCAATGTCTTTAAGAGATAAGGACTTTAAGTTTAACTATTAATTGCTGTTATGCAGCCGAGTCGGCACTCGTAAAACGGTTTGAGGATATGACTACTTCAATTAAAAACAAGATGAGAAAGGTAATGCAGTTAGCACATAGAGCCTATCAGTTGAAATCAAGTTCAATGTCTTGGGTTGAGTGCTTGAAACAGGCTTGGCAGGTCGTAAAGCTTGAGGCAGCGATGAAGACTAAGGTGGTAGAGTTCTTCTTTATGAAGATGAATGGTGAGGTAAGACAAGCCTTTGGTACTCTCCTTCAGAGCCACATTGACTATACTCCAAATGGTACTGGTCATGCAGCATCAAGAGACTGCATCCGCTATTGGGATGAAGCAAAGGGCGCATGGAGACAATTCAAGGCTTACAACTTTTTGCGAGTTGCATAAAGATATATACACGTTCTAAGGTGTTTGGCGAGGCTTTAATAGGGGGTGAGCCTTTAATCACCCCTTTAGTTTAGGACTTTTAAATTAAAATCGAATATGTTACATTCTGAGATTGTTAGTGAGTTGAAGAACATTGGTGTACAAGTAAAACCATATAATGTTCAAGATGGCTTTATGGATATGTTCGTAAATGGTGAAGTTTACGATATGTTTGTGAAGTTTGTAAAAGAGAACAACTTAGAAGTGATATGTGATAACATTCATCATTGGGATATTTTCACATGGTGTGATGCTACAATTTGGTTTTAATCACAAATAGAGTATAAGATATGGAGACAATTGCTAAGTGTTTGAAAAAAGTGTTCTATAAAGGGCATCATATTGCCAAGGTGGAGGACGTATTCGGTCAGGTATTCGTTCGCATTGATAATGTAGTTGAACCGGACTATGCTAGCATAGCCGAGGCGAAACGTGTAATCAATGGTAAAGCCCCAAAGTGGTTTAATGATGGCTATATGTGGGACGAAGCCAGCAAGAAAGTTGTAAAAGACCCTAACGCTTTCCGATGGGAGGAGTAAGAAAAGATAAGGTAAAGAACTTAATACAATTGGTTATGGAAAAGTTTATTGATGGCAGTTATGTATTCGAGAAGACAAATGAGTTTCCGGATGGCTATGAAATTTGGGCGATTGGTCGAAGAAATTTCGAGCACAAGGGTTACGTGCCATTGTGTGAGGTTGACGAGAACTACAACGTCAAAAGAGATACCTTGAAGGCTTTGAAAGTCAAGGATGAAGCATTTGCTTTGGCTTTGCTCTATGAAGCCGTGAAAAGAGGTGTAAACAAGAAGAAGTATAACAAAATGTTAAGTGCATAAGAGCATGGATGAGAATTTCTTGAATGTGCTCTATGTCGAGCACACAGACAAAATAGGCGTTTTAAAGGACAATAAAAGTGAAAGGGTATCTATTATCCTTGGGACGGATAAAACGCTTGTAGAACACAAGAGAGACGGCAAAACGTACCTTCTTGTACCATTGACAAAGAACCACACCTTTGTCTGCAAGGGTAATAGCATTGATGTGGATGGTAAGCGTATCAAGAGTGAAATTTTCTTCCGTAAGGATGGTGCGCAGTGGATTGAGATCGATAAAGAAACGTTATCTAAGGTAGCGTAACATAAGGAGGTTTAAGCTATGAAAGTATATGTAGTTATTTCTTCGTACCAACACGGATTGGGCGAAGCTGTTGAAACTGATGCAGAAGTCTTCGATACCAGAGATAAGGCTAGAAAGGCGATAGGACAAAAAGGAATGAACACTTTGGAGAATTACAAGCGGGTTTTGAATTGCGATGATTATCTATACAATATCTCAGATTCTTTCTTTCATATCTCAGACAGCGAAGGTGAGACGTGGGATAATTTCGATATTGTAGAACGAGAAGTAAAGTAATATAGTTATGAAGATTAAAGAAATCAAAAACATTATAGAAGATGCGAAGGAGTGTGGTTGCCTTGCGACAATTACACTTGCAAATGGGCAGGTATCTCATGTAAACTTCAGTAAGAATATAAAGAAGTTTACTGCAACAGATGATGTTATCATAGACGAAAGAGGAAATCTAGTGATAATACTTGGTAAGGATGGAGGTAGAGATTACATTGATGGCGATTCCATCATTCGTATATTTTGTAAAGAAGGTTTGTAACAATTAATTAGATAAGAATATGGATGCAGGTCATGTGAATGTGATATTGGGCGAAGCCGAGAACAAAGGTCTTAGAGGAACTATCAACTTGGTAGGTGGAGCGAAGATAAGTTTCGACTTCAATAGTGTTGGTGTTGAAACCTCTTTCAATTGCAACTCAAAGAACAGAACACTTACGATTGGGAGTGGAAGTACTGTAGTGTTTACACGTAAATATATTGATTGTAACTCTATCCAGTATATTGAGATAATTGAGCGTTAAAACTAATTATAGGAGATAAGAATATGGATGCAAATAACGCAATTAACGTATATGAGAATGTTGTAGGTGTTAGGGTTGAAAACATTAAAGATGTAGTAAAAGCACAGGCAGCAGGTCTTTTAATTACAAATGAAAACGGATATGGTTACGATTACCATATAGAAGATGAAAAGGATGGTGTAGAGTGTGAACCGACAGAGCAGGAGGTATTTGAGCGCATTGCCAAAGATATAAACGAAGGCAATAAAGTCTATGCATGCATGAAGCTCTCTCAGGATTTGTGTGTAATGGAAGAAACCAATACGATAGTACAGAGTGATTTCTATGTAGGGCAAAAGGTTTACACCATGCACGAAAATAAGATTGTGAAAGGTGAAATCCGGTATCTATCTCTATCACGAGGTATTTTACAAGGCGATGAGCAAAAGGCTCTTTTGGGTGAAATGGCAGAGAAGTTGTATTATTACATTGGTTTCAGCTTCACAAACGGACGAACCCCAAAGATTGGCTCAGAAAAAGATGAGATTATTAACAAGATTCACTCTTTGGCAAAGGATAATTATGCCGTTTTGAAGACAGATGATGGAGATTATCTATCAAGACATACAGGAGAGATTTTTGCTACAAAAGCTACTCTTGTAGAAAACTTAACGAAAGACTAAATAAAGTAGATAAGAATATGGATATATTAGATTATTATGAGGTTATAACTTCAAAGATTTACAAATTGGAAAGTATGAATGAGGGGCTTGTGCTTATTGCACCGGAGCAGGAGGTGGATGAAGTCCGTTCCTTGATGGTGGGATTATACGTACCTGAGCATGAACGATACAAGATGTATACCTTCCGTTCATCTATGAATGAAGGTGAACTTGGCGACAAGTATAAGGCGATGGTCGGCACGATGGATGTGCTTAAACCGGATTGGGACAGAATCAAAAAGAAAAGACGGAAGAGGGTCTAACCTCTTACCGCCTTTAGGATGCATTCGTTGATGAAGTCACTTTTGTTTCCGTCTAATGAATTGAGGATGTTGAGCGTTTCTTCTGTGGCTGAAAAGAACATACGTTTAGCGCATTTCTTTTTGCGTCCACAGCCTTCTCTCGCACCTCCCCATGACTTGGTTGTCTTTTCTTCGTTTGTGTCCATACGTTAAAAATTTGGTGGTTTGAAATAAATTTCGTACCTTTGCAACGAAATCCCAAGGTGGGAGGCGGTGGTGACTTCACCACCTCCCTTGGAGTTAGAATAATCTAATCGTGAATGATAAGATTTCTATTTTCCAAATCTTCAATGAAACTTTGAGAACGTTCATAAGACTTTGGGATTTCATTTTACCTACTCTTTCAGGTTTTCGGCATCCCCTTTGCAATCTCTCTTTGATTACACTGCAAAGATACGAAAAATATTTGAAATATGCAAATTATTTCAAGATTATTTTTAGAAAATATGAAAATAAATTAGAGTTTTCTTGCATTTCTCGAAGGTTTTTGCTACCTTTGCGAATGTAAACAACAAAACAATGAGCTTATGAAAGTATTATCAATTCGCCAGCCGTATGCTTGGTTAATCGCTATCGGCTGCAAGACCATTGAAAACAGAACATGGAATAGAAAATTCCGTGGTCGTTTCCTTATCCATGCAAGCCAAGCCAAACCCGAAAAACTTGACGGATGGCAGGAGAGCACAATGAAGAAGTATTGCCAAGAGCATGGTATTGTTATTCCGGACTTCAAAGACTTGCCAACTTCAGCTATTATCGGCAGTGTAGAGTTGGATGATATTCAATTTCATGAGGCTTATCCGGATGCGTTTGCTGAAGATTTCCAATATCATTGGTTCTTGAAGAATGCTAAATTGTTCGATGAGCCGATTAGAAACGTCAAAGGCAAACTGTTCCTCTGGGATTATGAGTATAATGAAGCCGAAATGTAAAATAACAATACTTTTGTAATAAAAATACAAGTCATTGAAAATTAGAGCAAAAGTATTTGTTGTTCTTAGGAGTAGATAAGAAATAAATGTAAAATATAAAGAAAGCCTCAACCTCTAACGAGATTGGGGCTTTTACAGTTGTCCTAGTGTGTCTCACCATTATCTTTCTCAATCAAAGGTAAGATGCCTTTCTCCTTTAGGAACTCATAGAGAAAGAAACGCCCTTTTTGAGTCCATTTCGTGTTGTATTTGATGGTTTGTTTTCCATCGTTGTGCGTAATGGTAACTGGTTCGCTATTCACATATCCCTTATCCAAGTATTGGCGGTACAAGACCCATTGGTCGGAAACCTTGTGCTGGATACCATGCGCATGCAACAATTTATTGAATGCTTGCGGACTCATTCCGTAATCCTGCGCCATTGATGTAATCACGCTTG
>ERZ1026878.1721-NODE-1721-length-12396-cov-20.593469_pt1 | contig 12396 bp, 13 predicted proteins | sample MGYA00380169_ERZ1026878 | MGnify/ENA primary metagenome ERZ1026878 (study PRJEB33269, sample SAMEA4719805) | human gut metagenome | biome: human-associated habitat; feature: organic feature; material: feces | place: Cameroon | collected 2013-10 ...
TCGATGTGAATAAAGCTATCATGCGGTGCTTGGTGAAGAACCTTGCTATGTTTGGCCTTGGCCTGTACGTTTATGCCGGAGAGGATTTACCGGAAGATGCCGCACCGCAGCCGGAGGCAGAACCGCAAAAGCAGCCGAAACCGAGATCCGCTAGCCCGAAGCAGGAACAGCCGCCTGTGCCCTGCATCTGTGCCCGGTGCAACCAGCCTATCAAGAGGGTCAAGCTGAAGGACGGCTCCATCATGCAGGCGGCAGAGTTTGCCGCCACCCATGAGGGAATGTGCGCCGACTGCTACAAAGCCACCAGATTGAACGTAGCATAATAACAGCTTCAATAATTCTTGGTACTTGTGCGGATTTGCACATTATGTTACATTTACAATAGTGAGTTTTCTTAGAAGGGAGCAGTACATGAGAAAGTTGAAATATCCGATTGGCATCTCGGATTTTGCCGAGATGCGCAACAACGGATACTATTATATCGACAAAACAAATCTGATCGTTGACCTCCTTGATAAAGGGCCGGTTGAAGTAACTCAAATTACTCGCCCTCGCCGCTTCGGAAAGACTCTTGGCATGAGCACTCTCGCAAATTTTCTGGATATCCGCAAAGACAGCAAGCAACTGTTTGAGGGATTGGCGATTTCCAAAAATACAGAGCTTTGCAAAAAATGGATGAATCAGTGTCCTGTGGTATTTTTCTCTTTCAAGGACACGGACGGTCTGACCTTTGAAAGTGCCTATGGAATGCTGCGCATGAAACTGGCATTTGCATTTCAGGATTATCAGTTTCTTTTGGATGACGCTGCTATTTCTGACGATGACAAAGGCATCTTTAAGCGAATTCTGGGACGCACTGCATCCATAGATGAAACCAAAAGCTGCTTTTTGCTATTGACCCGGATGTTGGAAATCCACTTCAAAAAATCGGCGGTCGTCATTCTGGATGAGTATGATGTTCCCATTGCAAAAGCCAGCAGCAACGGATATTATTCGCAGATGCTGGACGTGATGCGGGCTATGATGAGCACCACGCTCAAAGACAATACTTCGCTTGACTTTGCTGTTATTACCGGCTGCCTGAAAATTGCAAAAGAAAGCATCTTTACCGGGACGAACAATTTTGTTTCGGATACGATTCTTTCTCCCAGGTTGAGCGAATCCTTTGGTTTTACACAGGCAGATGTAGATCAAATGCTGAAAGATGCTGATCTTGAATCGCAATCTGCTGAAATCAAGGCATGGTACGACGGTTATCATTTTGGCGATGCAGACATTTATTGTCCGTGGGACGTAATCAGTTATCTGCGGGATTTCCAGTATGGTGTAGCACAGAAGCCGAAAAGCTATTGGAAAAACACCAGTGATAACGCCATCATCCGTTCTTTCATCGACTATGCAGGTGACAATATCACCACGAAGCTCGAAACGCTGATGGCTGGTGGCTCCATTGTCCAGCACATTGAAGAAAACCTGACCTACGATTATCTGCACTCCTCTGAGGAAAATCTTTGGAGTGTGCTGTATCTGACAGGCTATCTGACCAAGGTGCGGGATAAGGATCCGACGGATTCGCTGCCGGATGGCTGCTCTGCGTTGATGATTCCCAATGCAGAGATTCGGGAAATTTTTGAAACCACTGTAAGCAAATGGTTTGATGACAGTGCAAAGGCATGGAACCGCAGCCCGTTGTTTGATGCAGTCTGGAGCGGAAACAGCGAAGCTCTGACAAAAGAAATGACCAAGCTGCTACGCATGACCATCAGCTACCACGACTACCGGGAGGATTTTTACCACGCTTTCCTTGCGGGCATCTTTACTGGTGCTGGCTATGTGGTAGAATCCAACAAAGAGCATGGCGAAGGACGCAGCGATGTTATTGTAAAGGACATCCGCAATGGTCGTGTGGCAATTTTTGAAGCCAAGTATGCCAAAACTCTGGATGCTCTGCCGGATGCCTGTGATACTGCCATTCAGCAGATCAATGACCGGATGTATGCAGCAGACTTCCGGGATGACTATGATGACATTCTCTGCTACGGCATCGCATTCTTCAAAAAACGCTGCATGGTACGCAAAAAATAAAAACTGTACTGGAGGCCCACGCAATATGTGTGATGTGCTTGATAAAGTGGAAAACCGTGGCATTGCGAAAGGCATTGCAAAAGGCAAGGCTGAAGGCAAAATCGAAGGCAAAATCGAAGGTGAAGATACGTTGGCTTTACTGATGAAGAAATTGTTCGATCAGAACCGTATTGAAGATGCAAAGCGGGCTTCTGAAGATAAGGAGTACCGTACTCGGCTGATGAAAGAGTTTGGCATCAGCTAAGCAAAAAATTATATGTACAACTGGGAGAGTGTCTTCGGATGCTCTCCCTTTACTTTTGCAGGACAGTCCGCGTGGATTGTCCTGTTTTTATTTGGAGGCACACAATGAAAGAAGAAAAAATCAAAGTCCTTGCGCTCCTGCCAATGGAGCTGCCAAAGGAGACTGATCTGGACAACACGCTTGAAGCCATGCAGAACTTTGTAGGCGGGCTGATCGAATGCATCGCCTTAAGTGACACCGGTTCAGAGGTCACACTGGTCTGCAATGATGAGGGCAAGCTGCTTGGCCTGCCGCTCAATCGTCCGCTGTGGGATGGAGCCGATGTTCTTGCCGGGCCGGGATTTCTGGCCGGATGTGACAACGAAGGGAATCTGACTTCCCTGCCGCAGAGTGCAATGGATTTCTACAAAGAGAAGTTTAGAGCTTTTATCATTGAAATTTAAGGAGGAACGCTTTATGACCTTTCATGCAATGACCGAACACTACGAAGAGATTACGGTTTGCGGAAAGCCTGCGTTGTTCACCAGCATCCGCATCAAGAGGGATACTGTCCCGGATGGCCTGTATACCTACGATGTCCGGCATGATGATGAGTGCCGGGGCATCCCTTGCGAAATCGCACCCTTTGTGATGGTCAACCATTGGGGCACCATCATCCTTGCGGAACCGCTGGAACTGCCGGACGATGGGCGGCGATATATTGACGAGGACACCGACTGGAACTACGCTCCCTTGGATGGCAAGGGCACCACCAATCACAAACCGTGCACTACCATTTCTGATTTTATGACCGCCTATGCCCACTAAAACTGTATTAAAAATACCGTATATTCTGTTTTGTATTAAAAACAGCCGTTTTCAGGCCATCTCAAGGTGCAAAACACAGTCTTAAAAATGTCGCTCGTTATCTTTAAGCCAGAAAGGAGACGCATGAACATCTATGGCTATTGCCGCATCTCTACGGCAAAGCAGAGCATTGACCGTCAGATCCGCAACATCAGGGCCGAATACCCGACCGCCCATATCGTGCAGGAAGCCTACACCGGCACGTCCATCTTTCGCCCGGAATGGCTGAAGCTCTATCGGATTCTGAAATCCGGGGATACGGTGGTGTTCGATTCAGTGTCCCGGATGTCCAGAAATGCAGAAGAAGGTTTTGCTCTGTACGAAGACCTTTACCACAAGGGCATCCGGCTGGTGTTCTTGAAAGAGCACCACATCGACACCGAGACCTACAAAAAAGCCCTGTCCGGCAGCATTGCCATGACAGGGACAAATGTGGACTTCATCTTGAAGGGCATCAACGAATATTTGATGGCCTTGGCAAAAGAGCAGATCAAGCTGGTCTTTGAGCAGTCCGAAAAAGAAGTTGCCGATCTGCACCAGCGCACCCGTGAGGGGCTTTTGACTGCTCGGTTGAACGGAAAGCAGGTTGGCCGCAAAAAGGGCACTGGATTTGAAACAAAGAAAGCCAGAGAAGCCAAGCAGATTATCCGTACCCACTGCAAGACCTTTGGCGGCACACTTGACGATGCCGAGTGCATGAAGCTCACCGGTCTTGCCCGGAATACCTATTACAAGTACAAGCGTCAGATTCGTGCTGAACTGATGGCTGAACAGGATTTGCCGAAAGGAGCAAGTATCTTTTATGAACCGCCAAAATCATTCTGAGCCGGAGAACCGGCTCACTTTGGAGGAACAGCAGGAATTTTTAGAACTTCTGGCTCGACTTTCCCCGGAGCAGCGTGAAGCACTGAAAGAAGTGCTCAAGTCCTTTACCTAAGCAAAACCGTGCGGAGTGGCATCATGTCACCCCGCACGGTTTATTTTTTATTTACACCCCAAAAACGAACTTTTTAAAATCCCAAAAATCCAGCGAAATTACTGACTAAATTGCCAACATGCTCCAGCACTCGGGACCCTATATCGGCAGCCTTCTGTGCAACTTTTTTTACAACGGTTTTTCCGACTTCAAAAACCTTCCGTGCACCTTTTACAGCAAGCTCGCCCACTTTGGAGCCAGCCATATAGGCAACGGTTCCTCCGACAAAACCGCCAACTGCTGCACCGACCGGACCAAATGCCAGACCGACAGCTGCGCCTATTTCTGCACCTGTTTTCATGGAGCCCAGTCCCGCCACGGTTGACGCTGTGGTTTCCTGCATTTTTTCAAAACCCTCTCGGAGGGTAAGCTCCCCAGTGGCAACCTTGCCCAGCACCTTTACATTTTCCACCGCAACGTATGCGATATTTGCAAAAGTGCCTGCGGGCGTACCCTTCGGGATCACGGAGAGGATCTCTTTTTCTGAAGCCACTTTCAGCGCACCTGCCGTTGCTGCCTTTACGCCAAAGTCGGCACCGCCGGTCAGAGCAGCCTCCACCACTTCCTGCCCGTCGATTTCTTCTCCGTTCCAGACCTTCTGTGCCACAGTCATACCTGCACCGATCACAGCCCCTTGCAGTGCTGCTGCACCCGCCTGTTTGCCGATGCCCATGGCAAGATCCTTGACCTGATACTCGTTCCAGTTCAGTTCACTCCAATTGCCGCTCTGGGCCTCTTCCTGCATCTGCTTGGCTTTTTCCTTACTCAGAGGCTTGCTGGTGGTTCCATCCGGCGCTTCAATGACATTGGACGATTTCTTTTCGATTTCCTGTCCGTCCGGGATCAGTTTTCCTTGACCACGGTAGTCCCCTTTTTCAAACATCTCCCCCGTTGCGTGGGAATCCTGCCCGTACTTGCACTGATACCGCTTGACGATTTTGCCTTCGCCATCTACAATGACGACATCCACCGAATTTTTTCCGTAAGCACCATCCGGTTCCAGCACCTTAGCACGATATTCGCTTCCTGTTGCTTCGGCATTCAGGTTAAAAGTCTGTGCATGGTACTGTTCCGCAATATACCCGTCCAGATTCGGGTTCTGGCTGGGCACGCCGGCCTTGGTGTTAATAGTGTGGTAAAGCTGCTCGTTAGCTGTATCCAGCGCCTTATCCAACCCAGCCAAATAGACCGAGGCTTCCTGCGCCGACATTGCCGAAATTGATTTCTGGGTCTGCGCGGCAAACCAGCTCTCCCTGCTGCGGCCATTGGCAACAGCTTCTTGCAGGGACTGGTGCATCGCTTCGTTCCGGTGCAGAGTGGTAACGATCTCGTCCGTCATCTTATGGATCTCTTCCGAAGGTTCCTCCGGCAGATATTCCTGCAGCTTTCCACCCAGCCATTGCTCCACCGGCTGTTCCGGGTGGCTGGTATAGCTCTGCATAAAATCCGTGTAGATCGGCTTGACCTTTTCCCAGTCCTCCGGTGTGACCTCCGGTGAACCGGTTTTCTGTTCCAGCAGTTCCGGCTCCGGCATATCCACTTCCAGAACAGTCACATCCACTTCTTCATCATAGGGCTGCACAACCGTTTTCATTGCTGCTTCCCTTTCTGCTCTTTCATCAGTTCTCCAAACATCTTAGCATAGACGCTTGTGACGCTCGCAGCCGTTTTTACCCCCGGCTCCGCTTTTGCTTTTGCAGCCTTCACATACGCCTGTGAGGGGTCCGGTTCTTTTTCCTTCTTGTCGTCCAGGCTGGCAGGCTTGATATCGATCTTCTCCACAGTTTTCTGGATGCTGGCGATCTTATCTTTCAGTGTGCAGGAAATGGACTTGGTGTCCTTGATGGAGCGGATCAGATCGGCTGTGGTAATGGTCGTTCTGCCCTCGATGAAGGCACGTTCAATGGTATCCTTGACCACAGCTTCCAGATCTGCGCCATTGTAGCCTTCTGTTTCTTTGATAAGTGCAATGGAATCAATATTCTCGTTCCACTTTTTGCGCTTTTTTAAGTGAATTTCCAAAATCTTCCGGCGCTCGGTTCCATTGGGCAGATCCACAAAAAACAGTTCATCAAAGCGGCCTTTACGCAGAAATTCCGGCGGCAGACGGGAGATATCATTTGCGGTCGCCACAATAAAGACCGTGTTCTCTTTTTCCTGCATCCAGGTCAGGAACTGACCAAATAACCGTGTAGTCACATCGTTGCCGCCGCCCTCGCCGCCGACACCGGCAAAGGCTTTTTCAATTTCATCGATCCAGAGCACACACGGGCTGATGGCCTCCGAAAGTTTGAGCGCGTTCCGCATATTCTCTTCGGATTCACCCACATACTTGCCCAGCAGCCGTCCCACGTCCAGACGCACCAGCGGAATCTCAAACAGACTTGCCGTCGCCTTGGCCGTCAGGCTCTTACCACAGCCCGGCATACCGATGATCATAATGCCTTTGGGCACATCCACACCGAACTTGATGGCCTTGTCCAGCTCCCGGAAGATAAACGCCTTGCGGTACAGCCAGTCTTTCAGATTTTCCAGACCACCGATGTCCTCAATGCTTTCACTGAAGTTAACGATCTCCAACATGCCGGATTTCTTGATGAACTGCTCCTTTTCCTTCAGGATCAGAGCCTTATCTCCTCGTGTGATACAGCCACCGTCCTGATACGCCAACGTCAGAATCTGCCGGATCTGGAACTCGTTCAGTCCCTTGAACGAAAGGGCAATTTCGTCAATGGTGTCAGCATCCACCTCAATTTCCATATCTGTGATGAACGCACGAATAATGCCCCGGATCTCATCAATGGTCGGCAGCGGGATATCAAAAATCGTAATGTAATTTTCCAGCTCACGCGGAATGACCGTCACTTCAGAGATAATAAAAATCGTAGCACTGTAATTCTCGTTATAGAGGTTGTTTTCCGCAATGCGCTTCATGTACGCAATTACTTTGGGATTATCCAGTTCCCGGTGGACATCCTTCAGAATCAGGAAGGTCTGCTGCTCAAAACCATCATCCATGGTCAGCTTCAAAAATTCTTCCAGAGAGCAATCCTTCATGGGGCTTTTGGTCTTAAAGTCCACAAGTCCAAGCGCATTGTTGAACTCCACACATTTTGCACCCTGCCCAACGTGCGCAATTGCCGCATCGATCACCTTGAAACCAAAGTGATTAATGTAAATGATTGGGTGCAGCGCGTCAATGTAGGAAGCCAGGATATTTTCTGCACTGCGTTTCATCCTTACACCTCCATGTAAAGCATGGTGCGCATGGAAGAGTTGCTCTTATAGTCAATGCCGTCTACAACGGGGAATTTTCCGTTGATCTGAGCACTGCCAAGATCTCCGCCGATCACACCAGCCGAACGGGCAAAGTCGCCGACTCCAATCCTGAGCAGCATGTATTTCTGTCCCTTCGGCTTCAGGTCCTTCCAATAACCGTCCGTAACACCAGAAAAGGATTTCAGGTTGTCACCCAGTGTTTCCATAATTTCTTTTTGTTCCAGCATTGTTATAATTTCTTCATAGAGCACATCGTTGTCAGAGCCTGCCGGGAAGGTCAGATTCTCCGGGTCGGGTGCAAAGCAGACTTCACGCGCCTGCTCATTCATCAGGAAGCACATGACAGCCAGAAGCATCTTCTGGTCAGTCAATTCCGTTAAAACCCTGCGGTAATCATATTGCAGCACCCACTTGTATTTCTCTACGATCTCCTGAATAGCCGCCTTGATCTGCGCAGCATCATTTTGGTTTTCGAAAATGGTATTGAGCAGGCTCCGATATCCCTGCTGATAGTCTTCAATGATGCCTTCTACCTTATAACCTTCCTGTTTGTACTGCTCGTTCTCGCTCTCGCTTTCCACCTTATATTTCAGGATGTAAATGCTCTTTTCTACTTCTGCCGGGTCGCAGGGAATCTCAAAGATCCGAATCAGCTCCTTGATGATACCCATGGAATCTTCCGAACGGATTTCTTCCACCTTTTTCAGCTCTTCTTCGTAGCCACGCACCTTCAGCCAGCGGCAGAGCAGACCATTGCGGTAATAGTCCAGCACATCCTCAATGGAGAAATTGTTCTGAAGGTCTTCAATAGTCCGTACCGGTGTGTTGTCACAGATCAGATTGAACTTGATAGTTTTAGCCATTTTCTTTTACCTCCTGATTTCTAAGTGTGTTCCTTTCAGTACATTTCGCAGTTTAGTTTTATTCGCTCTCCTCGTTCGTAAGACAGCCTCCTTAATACCGATCGTCCATCTTTTCAAGTTCCTGTTTCATCTCCTGCACCAATGTTTCCGGCGCAGTTACCTTGACTTTGCTGCCCTGACTGAGCAGCCACATTTTCACGCCTGTTCCAAAGACTTCGGCTTCAATAGAGCAAACACCCTCTTTTTCATCTACGACTTTTGCCATGGGGAACTTGTCCAGCACAGCTTCCACCGATGGCCCATAGTAGTTGAAGCGGATGGTCTGCGGCTCTCCACCGAACATGAACTGGGTGCGATTCTTGTACTCGCCCTCTTTGAAGCGGTCTTTGTAGGGAATAGAGAACTTTTCACCTGTTTCCTTGAGGGAATGTATCCTATCAAGCCGGTAAATGGTGGGATAAGGATCGTTCTTTTTGTGGAAAGTCTCTCTGGTGGAACTGTCTGTGATGATACCCATGAGATAAAAATAATACTCTGAGAACATCAGCCCCACCGGCTCAACCGTCCGTTTTACGATCTGGTGGTCTTTCAGCTTCTGATATTCAATTTCCAATACCGACTGGTTGCGGATGGCCTGCGCCGCCATCCACAGATTGTCCGGGTCAATGGCTGCATGGGCCGGGTCGTGGTAATGGAACAGCTCATTGCTGATGAACCATTCGACCTCTGCCTTTTCCTTCTGGGACACACAAAGGTTCAGGATGATTTGTAATTGCTTCTCAACCTGCTCTTTTGTAAAAGCTCGGCTTTCCAGCAGAATCTTGCATAGGGCCAACACTTCACCTTTGGAAAGTTGCTCAATCTCCTGCGTGACCAGACGGTAGCCGTTTTCCTTTTTGTCGTACTCGATTTTTCTTACGATGCCTTCTTTGGCGCACTGTTCCGCCAGAAAATCCCGGATACTGTCAATATCTCTCTGGATGGAGCGAGCATTCACATGGTACTGCTCTGCGGCTTCCTGTTTGTTGATGAGCTTACCGGAAAGAAAGGCTTGATAAAGCTCCAACACGCGGGTGGTTTTTAAGATATCCTTTTCCATTTTTGATTTTTATTTCAAGCTCCACTTTACGACATCAAAGACTATATCGTAAAGTCGTTCTCATTTGCAAATTTTTCCGGGTTTTTGTATTCTGGAAACTTTTCTGCCGTTTCTCTAATCAAGTCGATTCCCACCCGCGTACTACCATCGCCATAGAATTTTAAAATTGCAGTACTGTAATAGGCACGATAAAAGCCCTGTTCTTTTGCTTTCAGCAGCAATTGCAGCGCCTTTTCCTCATCTGCATCTTCATCCGTTTTATTTTTCCAGCAGATTGCCAGCATATATGTAGCAAAAATGTCACCCTCCATTGATTGGTCCCAAAGGATCGGCTTATACTTTTCAAATATCTCTTTTTTCTTTTTCGGATCAATTTCACAATCAAATGCATACTGGATACTTGCGATCGCATCCCCTGCTTCGTACCCTTTCTTTGCATATGTCACTGCCATCTTATCGTTGAATTCATCGTAACACAACCAATATAGCAGTGCGTTAGCGCGGGCACAGCCACGATTAGAAAGGTTTTTCAGCAGCGGATAAGCCTGTTTGAACTTTGCGTTTTTGAACAGTTCTGCAGCTTCTTTATAATCTTCTTCCAGTTTTTTCTTTTCTTCCTCCGCCTTTGCTTGGGCCTCTTTCTCTTTTGCTTCCTTCGCAAGTTGTTCTCCGCTTGCTTCCGTTTCCACTTCCTGCACTTCGGGCACAACTTCTTCCAAGAACAGGCCGGAGTCCTCGGCGAAGCGGAGGTTGAACAGCATTTCCATCGTCAGGTCATAATTGTTGACCTCGGTATCGAGATTCACCTGCGATTCCTGCGCCACATAGTTCTGCACCAGATTATTTTCCAGCTTGTGACGGTCTGCGACAACGCCTGCGCTCTGGAGCGAATTTTCCACTGTGTCCACAATGTAGGCTTCGTCGGTGTCCAGTAGTTCCAGTTTCTTGATGCCCAACAGCGGCACCAGATAGGTTTCAGGCAAACGCTGGATGTGCTTGCCGCCCAGCAGTTTGGTCAGCAACTTTTCATCCCCAGCCACACGGACGATGAAATCATAGTAGCGGATGTTTCCACGCGGAGAAATATCAATGGTACTCATGACTGTTTTCAGCAAAAGCAGGTCGGAAGTACGCCATTCACCGCCGGTGATATCGTAGAAATCACGCACCATGCAGACGATTTTGGAAGCATCGTCCAGATCAACATACTCCACACCATCCAGCATCTGGTACTCAATGGAATTCTGCCAGTTGAGCAGATTGACATTCTGTTCCAGATTTGCTACACGATTTTCCAGCTGGATCATATCACTGCGATTCTGTTTAAAGAACTGGATCAGCGCCGCATAGATCTGGTTGATCTCTCCCTCCACCGCAGTCATGGAAGCATTCAGCTTGTTATTGACAGCTGTAATCAGGTCAAAGGTCAGCAGATTCTGCTCGGAAAACCGCTGCAGGGTAGTCTGGGCAGCAAACTGTGCTGCTGCACGGCTGCTGTTGATCTTATCCTGCAAGCGCTTATTGCTGCCGGTAATTGCACCCCAAAAACGGCGCAGTCCCTTCCGACTGGAAAGCTCCTGCTCATAGCCCTCGCTGTCCGTCATAGCAGAAACGCTCTCAAAAACAAGGCGGTTGATTTCCTGCCGGTCGTTCTTGTGCGCCGCAATGATAGAATCAATGCTGGCATTCAAATCTGCCTGCTCCTGCTCTGTCAATGCCGAAGACGGAATTACATTCAATTCAGTGCTCATGATTCAATACCTCCTATAAGTTCTGCAAGTTCATTTTTCATTCCGGCACGCTCCTGCCTGATGGATGTTATCTTCTGCTGATACTGGCGTTCATCGTCAGCCATTTTGTGGAGCCGATTCTCCGCCTGCGTCTGGGCCGTGTTCATCTGCCGTGCGGCATTGACATAGCGATACTGGCCGTTCTCAAATGCTGCCTGCACAGAAGAAGTGGCATCGTTGCAATACTTGGTCTGGATGTTGACACCGTTTACCATGCAGTCGGGGCCATCCTTGGCGTTATCGCCGCCCACGATCTTTGCATCCTTACCGGTCAGGAAATCATAGAGGTTGTTTGCCTGCTCTGCAGCATATCCATGTCCCTGCGCTGCCTGAAACTTGTCCATCTGGGTCTGCTGCGCCGCTGCATTCATGTCTGCGTTAACTGCGCCGCTCTGGACAGGTTCCGTGTTTTCTTTTTTCTCTTCGGTCTGAACATGCGGAAGGAACTCTGTTTTCTCCATTACAAAATTCTCCCTTTCCACTTCATCGGAATGCTTTACATCCTTTACGGAAGGTCGCTCTTCCTTTGTTCTCATTATAGCAAGGGTGTTAGACAGAATCTGTCCATCTTCTTTTTTCTTTGAAATTCCTGTGTCGATTTTCCAAAATGCTCACCTTTGTTTCGATATATACTGTAAAAAGTATACGACTTATATAATTATCGGTCAAGCCTCATCACAATAAAATCGTAAGTACACACTACGATTTATCCAAGGAGGTTAGCCCATGGAACGAGAGAAGCCTACATTTGATATTTTAGGGCGCATTGAGCAGGAACGCCTTTCCCGTGGCTGGTCTGAGTATGCCCTCGCAGAGAATTCAGGTCTGACACAATCTACCATTTCTACATGGCGCAGACGGAATCTTCAACCCAATGTAGCTTCTCTTGAGAAAATCTGCTCCGGTCTTGGTATCTCGCTTTCTCAGTTCTTTCAGGAGGAAGACTCTGTTTACTTAACCTCCGACCAGAAGGAGCTTCTTGATCTCTGGGCTAAACTCTCTCCTGCTCAAAGAACAGCGGTCTCTCAAATGCTGCGTTCCTTTCTATATATAAAGGAAGAGGTATAAAATTTTTTCCGCTCGTGAGCCGCTTGTGTCAAAAGCAAATTTCCGCGAGCACCCTCTCACGGCACACCCATTTTCAGAATGGGTGTGCTATAGGGGCGCTTGCAAAAATTCACTTTCGACACGCGCGTCTCACTCACGGACTATGT
>ERZ1026878.1735-NODE-1735-length-12311-cov-5.369125_pt1 | contig 12311 bp, 7 predicted proteins | sample MGYA00380169_ERZ1026878 | MGnify/ENA primary metagenome ERZ1026878 (study PRJEB33269, sample SAMEA4719805) | human gut metagenome | biome: human-associated habitat; feature: organic feature; material: feces | place: Cameroon | collected 2013-10 ...
TCCCAAGAATCCCAATTTATAAAAAGAACGCAGGCAGAACTTTTCGCAAAGGCGAAGGCTCTGCCTGCTTTTTTGCATCCCTGCCGCACTTTTCTCTTCGCCGCAAATGTGCTACAATAGCCTTAGCATAAGGAAAAGGGGAACGCGCATGGCCAGAAACAGGCAGAACCTGAACATCATCTACATCTCGGACCGAATGCGGGAGACGCTGCGGCCCATAGCGTCCTGTGCGCTCACGGCGGTGGTGGCCCCCATGGGCTACGGTAAAACGACGGCGGTGCGCTGGTTCTTGGCAGAGCAGGCCAAGGCGGGGGCCGTGGTGCTGCAAGCCAGCATCTACTCGGATAACCGCTCCATCTTCTGGAAAAGCGTGCAGAAGGTCTTTGCCGCCGCCGGGCTGACGGTGCTGGAGGGCTACGACTGCCCCGCCGACGCCAGCGGCGCGGCTTTGCTGCTGGAGGACCTGTGTGCCGCGCTGGGCGGCAAAACGCCCTACTATCTTTTTCTGGACGATTTCCACCTGCTGGGGGACGAGCGGGTGGCGCAGTTTTTGTGTCGGCTGGCCTACCGCCTGCCCGAGAACGTCCACCTTATCGTGGCCAGCCGCAACCGCTTTCTGCCCGGGGAGCAGGTGCTGCGGCTGGGGCGGCGGCTCCACCGCATCGAGGCCGACGGCCTCCGCCTGAACCGGGAGGAGCTGCTGGCCTACACCCACCGCTGCGGCGTGGAGATCACCGCCGCCCAGGCCGAGAGCCTGCTGCGCTCCTGCGAGGGGTGGTTCTCCGCCGTCTACCTGAACCTCCATGCCCTGGCCGAGCGGGGGAGCCTGCTGCAGCTGGGGTCGGACATCTACGCCATGTTCACCGCCGCCATGCTGGAGTCCCTGCCCGAGAAGACTCGGGGCTTCCTCGCTGTGATGGGGCTGGCCGATGAGTTCACGGTGGAGATGGCCCGGGCTGTCACCGCCCTGCCCGACGCGGAGGAGGTGCTGCGGGCCCTCACCCAGCAAAACGCCTTTGTCACCCGCCTGCCGGACGGGGTGAGCTTCCGCTTCCACCACATGATGAAAGAGTGCGCCGAGCGGCTCTTTGCCCAGCTGCCCGCCGCCCGGCAAACGGAGGTCTGGCAGCGGTATGGCCGCTGGTATGCCCAAAAAGCCCAGTACCTCCACGCGTTGCAGGCCTTTGAGCACTGCGGCGACCGCGATGCAGCCCTTGCCGTCATCGAGGCGGACGCGGGGGATCTGCTTGCCTCCCTCAGCCCCGCCGAGCTGCTGCAGCGGCTGGACCGCTGCCCGGTGGAAGCACTGCAGCGCCACCCGCTGGCCATTCTGGTGCTGATGCGCCGGATGTTCACCTGGCAGCAGATCCCCAAAATGATGGAGCTGAAAGCCCTGCTGGAAGCCGCCGTGGCCCAACACCCCGAGTGGCCCGCCGCCGAGCGGGGCAACCTGCTGGGGGAGTGCGACCTCATCCAGAGCTTCTTGTTCTACAACGACATCACCCAGATGAGCCGCCTCCACCGCAGCGCCAGCCGCCAGATGAGCCGCCCCGCCGTCACCCTGCGCAACAGCGGCAGCTGGACCTTCGGCTCCCCCTCGGTGCTGATGATGTACTACCGCGCCCCCGGGGAGCTGGGCAAAGAACTGGCCGAAATGTACGAGTGTATGCCCCATTACTATAAAATCACCAACGGCCACGGCCGGGGGGCCGAGCTGCTGATGGACGCGGAGGCCGCCTACCTGCAGGGGGCGTGGGAGAAAGCCGCCGTGCTGCTGGAGCGGGCCCGGGCCGACGCCGCCGGGCAGGAGAACATGACCCTCTGCTGCGACTTTTTGGCCCTGCGGCTGGCCCTGTGCGGCAAGGGGAAAGAGGAGTACGATTTTGCCGCCAAGCGCGCCGCCCTGCTGCAAAAGCACGACGGGGTGCAGGTGCATCTGCTGGAGAGCATCGCCGCTTATTTCTACGCTTTGCAGGGCAGGCCGGAGCAGGCCCCGGAGCTGTTCCGGGAGCACAAGCTGGCCGAGGTGAGCTTCTTTGGGCCCTGCCGCCCCATGATGTCCCTCATCGAGCAGCAGGTCTGGCTGGCGCAGGGGGAGTACGTGAAGGTGATTGCCCACAGCGAGGGCCTGCTGCGCCGGTGCGAGGCCATGCACTACGGTCTGGTGGGCCTGCAGACCCGCATCCAGCTGGCGGCGGCGCAGCTGCGCTTCGGCCAGCGGGCCGAGGCCCGGGCCGCGCTGGCAGCGGCTTTGCTGGACGCTGTGCAGGACGATTTCTGGGTGCTCTTTGTGGAGCAGTATCCCGCTCTGGCCCCCCTGCTGGAAGGGGAGGACTGGGCCGCTTGCGAGCCGCGTCTGGGGCCCTTCGTGGCCCGCATCCTGCCCGCAGGCCGGGCCTTTGCCGCCCGGCTGGGCCTGCCCGCCCCCGCGCCGGAGCTGCCCCTGACCGACCGCGACCGGGAGCTGGCCCGTCTGGTGGCCGGGCGGTGCACCAACAAGGAGATCGCCGCCGCCCTCTACCTCTCCGAGGGCACGGTGAAGCAGTACATCAACCAGCTGTACGCAAAGCTGGATATGGGCGGCGACCCCCGCACCCGCCGCGCCCGCCTGGCCGAGTGGTACCAGAAAAACGCCCCCCGGAATTAACCAAAAACTAACCCCGGGTTAATAGCAAAAACCAAAGCTCCACGGTATCCTAAAAGTGAACCGTGGAGCTTTTTTCCTGCAACAAAATTGGTAGAAAAAGGGAGGCTTTTGCAATGAAACGAAGATGGAAGAAATTCCTCGCCGGGGTGCTTTCCGCAGCCCTCGCGCTGAACCTCGCGGCCCCGCTGGCACTGGCGGGCAGCTCGACGATGGGAGCAGCTTGCGGGGTGACAAATGTACTTCTGTATCCGGAGTGGAACGGACCGGTCGATAGTAAGAAATGCATTCAGGGTACGGTATCCTATAACCGGGGTCTTTTGACCTTTGACGGAGATGTGACGCTGGATACAACTTTGGACTCGGAGAATTACTCGCTGGTCAAAGCCCTCAGTGAAGAAAATCTGAGGCTGGTGGCAAACGGCAAAGTAACGGGCAGAACGAAAAGCAACGGCTTTGATGGAGCAAAGGAAATAGTAAGGGGAGAATACGATCTCACCAATACCGATGCGGGAAACCAGTCGAAAGGAATTTTAGGCGCTACAAACGATAAAACGACGATTGCTTCCGATACTAGAATCACGCTGAAGGGTTTCCAGACGGGCATCGGCTGGGGAAGCGTTCAGATCGATGGCAAGGTGAAGATCACAAATGCAGAATGCGGCATCGCCAATTTCACTACCATGAACCATGGCAGCGAGCTGGTGATCCATGCGCAGCAGTACATCGGGGAACAGGGTCATCTGACCTACAACGGCGGCCACCTGCTCCTGAATGTGACGACTATCGGTATGGACTTCGGCCTGAGTAGGCTGGGCATCGGAGAGGACGTAAGCAGGTTCTGGTATCGCACCGACGATGACGCGGGTTATACGGAAATCGACACCAGCGTGCAGGAAAAACTTGACAGCTTTTTTGAAGTCAAAGAGACAAACCACGCCTATCTGGAACTGACGGATGTGGACCCGAACCAGCAGGAAAGCGAAACCTACGACCTCTGGGTAGCAGACAAGCAGGTCACAAAGAGCAACCAAAGCGATGTGCTGGAGGATGGCGGGTCTGTGAAGTTTGACCCGACGACCAACACGCTGACCCTGAACGATGCCGATCTCACGCTGGATGGGGCCGCGGGCGGTTACTGCTGCATCGATTCCCAATTGGCGGAAGAGCTGACCATTACCGGCACAGCCACCCTTTCCAACGCCGATGGAATCCTTACGGAAGGCCCGCTGACGCTGGATAACGCAACCCTCACCCTTACGGGCAATATCGATGGCGACGTTGGTGAGGACGCGATCCGGGCAGGCCGCTCTGACGAGGACATCACCATCCAAAACAGCACCGTGACCATTGCAGGCACGAACTCGGAAGGCAATTTCTTCCAGTTTGGCATTCGGTGCGGCAAGCTCACCGTGGCGAACAGCACGCTGGATGTGAAAGCCGGCGGCTCGGCCGTCGTGGCAAACGAGTTGGAGGCTTCCGGCGCAGGCACCGTCATCACGGCGGAAACGGATGCATCGGAGGAACAGGAGTATTATGCCCTCGTACTGGACGAGCTGACCCTGCAGGACGGCCTCGATCTGGTGGAAGGCGAAATGAACAAGAGCAAGAAGGCGAAGATCGCCCAGCCGGAGCAGGCCCCCACGTACTTTAAGGTCTACTGGGTCGTCCGCCCGGGGGACGAACCGGTGAATGGAGGAATGCAGTTCCCCGGTGCGATCACCGGCAGCGAGGAGGAAGCCCGCCTCTTTGAGGGCTGGTTCCTCGAAGACGGCACCCGTTTGGAGGATAGCCCCTACTACATGGGCCCGGGCGCGAACCATGTGGGCAACCTCGACCGGGACGTGACCTTCTATGGCCATTGGCGCACCGCCGAGAGCGGCGAGGGCAGCCCAGACGGCGGAGACGGCTTCGGCACCCTTCTGGCGGGCGTCGCAGTCGTGGGCGCGGCGGGCGTCGTGGCCTATCAGGTGGGCACGGAGCTCATCCTTGACCAGCTCCTGCCTGCAGGGGTGGCCGTGCCCCATACCCGCGCCGAGCTGGCAATGCTCCTCTGGAACACCGCAGGCCGCCCGGCCCCGGCCACTCTGCCCGCCTTTGCGGACGTAGCCGACCCGGAGCTGGCCCAAGCCGCCCAGTGGGCCATCGAGCAGGGGTACCTGAAAGCCCGCGCCGACGGCAGCTTTAAGCCGGACAAGGGAGTTGCCAAGTGGCGCGTCATCCGCGGCTACCGGGCAGTGACCGAACCATGACCGTGCAGGTAAAATAGCCCCACAGCACAAGGCCCCGCAGACTTTGAAAAAGGTCTGCGGGGCCGCTGTTTGTTTATTGCAGCGTGCGTGGCGTGCAGGAAAAGTTTGAGAAGGCGTACGGCAAACCTGTTCCGCGCATTACATCTCATGTGCTGCGACACACCTTCTGCACCAATGTTCAGCAGGCCGGGCTGGATGTAAAAAGCCTGCAATACCTGATGGGACACTCCAATGCCAGTGTGACGTTGGATGTCTACACGCACAGCAGCTTTGAATCGGTTGAAAGAGCCTTTGAACAGATCGCCGGCAACCTGTGATTTTCGACGTATGAAGCGGAATTGCTTACTCAATAAGTACCTTATGGAGACGGGATCTCTTCGGAGACCCCGTCTCTTTTTGTATAGAAACCACAGATGCAGCCCACTCTATCAAAAAGGGGTGAGCAGATGTCCGGCAAACGGGTATTGGCGTTGTATGCAGCTGTTCTGCTGGGGTTTGCGGTAGTTTTGTGCCGCCTGTATTTTCTGGCAGAGAACCATACCTATGCTGCCCGGGCCGAAGCGCAGAGCACGGTCCGGCTCTCGCTGCCTGCCCGGCGGGGCAGCTTCTACGACCACAGCGGCTTGCTTCTCACCGGGCTGGAAACGCGGTATCTTGCCCTCTGCTTCCCGGGCGAAAACAACTACACACGCCTGTATGCATTTACGGACAGCGCCGGGCAGGCACTTTTGTACCGGAACCGCAACCGCTCCGCACCGTTTCTGCTGGAAGTGGACCGCGACCTTTCCGGGCGCGGCATACGCTGCTTTGCAACGGCACGGCGCTGCGCAGAAGTTCCGCTGTGCCAGCATCTGATCGGCTATCTGGATGCAGAAGGCCGCGGCACTGCCGGGCTGGAAAAGGCGCTGGACAGCCAGCTGGCCGGGACAAAGGAGCATGACACGCTGGTGTGCGCGGTCACAGCACAAGGACGGCTGCGGGCCGGGGAAACACCGCAGCTCACCCGGCAGGACAGCAGTGCGGTGGGCGTGCAGCTGACAATTTCCCGCCCGGTGCAGCGTGCCGCCGAAGCGGTGGCCGCAGACACCATGACCAGCGGCTGCATTCTGGTTCTGGACACGGCCACTGCTGCGGTTCGCGCCAGCGTCAGCGTACCGGGCTATGACCCGGATGACCTTGCCGCAAGTCTGGATGCACCGGACAGCCCGTTCCTGAACCGTGCACTGGAAAGCTATGCTGTGGGTTCAGTGTTCAAGCCGGTGCTGGCTGCGGCAGCGCTGGAGCAGGGCATCCTGCCGGAGTACGAATGCACCGGTGCTGTGGTGGTGGATGGACAGATCTTCCGCTGCGCAGGCGGTGTTCCGCACGGAACGGTGGACATGACTGCGGCTCTGGAAAAAAGCTGCAACGGCTATTTTATCCGGCTGGGGCAGCAGCTGGGGGCAGAGACGCTTTTGCAGATGTCTCGGCAGCTTGGCTTCGGGCAGGAGGTGCCGGTGGCAGGTGCGCTGCACGCCGATGCCGGAAAGCTGCCGTCTGCCGGGGAGCTTGCCCAGAGCGGCCAGCTGGCAAATTTCAGCTTTGGGCAGGGCGGTCTGCTGGCATCACCGGTACAGATCGCCGCCATGATGAATACCATTGCTTCCGGCGGGGTGTACCGCACGCCTTTCTTCGTGTGTGGCTCGGTGGATGAAACTGACGGTACGCCGCTGGAAACGCTTGCACATCCGCAGTCAAGGCGGGTGATGAGTGCGGAAAATGCAGCGTTCCTGCGTAAAATGCTGCAGCAGGTGGTGGAAGAGGGCACCGCACAGGATGCTGCCGGGCTGGAAGAAGGGGCTGGCGGCAAGACCGGTACCGCCCAGACCGGGCAGTTCACACCGGATGGCACGGAACGCAAAAACTTGTGGTTCGCAGGGTTTTACCCGGCGCAGCAGCCGCGCTACACCATTGTGGTGCTGCAGGACGGGCAGGTGAGCACGGAACATTCCAGCGCCGCCATCTTTGCCCGGCTGTGCGCAATGCTGGACCTTCTGGCATAAAAATGCACGGTTTCTGCTTGCTTTTTTGCGCTTGTTATGCTACTATATATTTGTATTTCTGCGTAGTTTTTGTTGAATTAAAATAAAGGAGCGTTTCAATCCATGTCTGTTATCGAAATTGTTGGCGGTGTGATCCTGCTGATCGCTTCGCTCGTCATCGTTTTCCTCACTCTCATGCAGCACACCCACGGTCAGGGCCTTTCCGGTGCTATCAACGGCAGTATGGGCGGCGCAAACAATGCCCGTTTGACCCCGGCTGATCAGATGCTGGCCAAGACCACCCGCATTGCAGGCATTGTTTTCTTTGTGGTTGCCATTCTGGCATGTCTGTTTGCAGGCCGTCTGGCAGGTTGACAAGGTTCGTGCAGCCCCGTGTAAAGGACGGGGCTGTTTTTCTGTGTTATGATAGGATGTCGGCGGCAGTCTGACCGCCGGGCAGGGTGGGGCAGCTGGCCCACGATTGGCAGCGCTGCGGCACGTTGGAGGCTGCGGCCATGGAAGAGCAAGGAGAAAAAATATTATGGCAATGCGCGATAAAATTGAGCACGCGATCCAGAATCAGCCGTGCACCGTCAAAGACCTCAAATCCAAATTCGGCGGGGACCGCGGCTCGGACCGCAAGGTGATGGAGGCTGTGGATCAGCTGGTGCACGAGGCGGTCATCTGCCAGCGTCAGGGCGTGTTCTTTACGGTGCGCTCCGGCCGTGCAGACAAGGCTCTGCTGTGCAAGGTGGTAAAACTGGGCAAGAATTTTGCCTTTGTCATGCTGGAGGACGGCACCAGCGATATCTTTATCCCGGGCCGTTTTACCCGCGGTGCCATGCCCGGCGACATGGTGCTTGTGGAAAAGTTTGAGCACCCCCGTGTGGAGGGCAGCGATGAAGGCGAGATCCTGGCCATTCTGGAAGAAAAGAACGATCTGGTGGGCACTGCCCGCCGCATTGAGGGCCGCCTGAAGTTCGTGCCGGACGACTGCCCGGCCATCTCCATGCAGATGATGCGTGACTGCGAGGGCGGTGCAAAGGACGGCGACAAGGTGGCCGTGGAGATCCTGCAGCGCGGCAATCGGCAGGAAGATCACCGCGTGGGCGTTGCCATGCGGTTTGGCAGCTCGGACGAAGCAAAGCGCTGCGCAAAGGCTCTGCTCTATGCGCAGGATATCCACAGCCGCTTCCCGGATAAGGTTCGTGAGGAAGCCAAGAAGCTGGAGAACGCTGAGGTCTCTGAAAAGGACACCGAGGGCCGCATGGATCTGCGTGCCCTGCCCATCTTCACCATTGACAGTGCTGAGACCAAGGATATCGATGATGCCATCAGCCTGACCAAGACCCCGGAGGGCGGTTTTGAGCTGGGTGTCCACATTGCAGATGTTTCCAACTATGTCAAGCCCGGCAGCGAACTGGACAACGAAGCGTTTAACCGCGCAACCAGTGTCTACTATGCCGATCAGGTGGTGCCCATGCTGCCCAAGCAGCTTTCCAACGGCATCTGCAGCCTGAATGAGGGCGTGCTGCGTCTGGCCTTCTCCTGCCTGATGCATCTGGATAAGGATGGCAACCTGATCGATTACCGCTTTGTCAAGTCGGTCATCCGCAGCCGCGTCAAGGGTGTTTACTCCGAGATCAACGCCTTGCTGGCCGGCAGTGCTGACGACGAGCTGAAGGGCAAGTACCATGAAGTGCTCAGCCAGCTGCCCGCCATGAAGGAACTGTACGGCCACCGTGCCCGCCTGCGCAAGGAGCGCGGCTGCATGGATATCGAGAGCGGCGAGGTGAAGCTGATCCTCGACGAGGACGGCCACTGCATCGACGTGAAAAAGCGCACCTCCGGCGAGAGCGAAGCTATGATCGAAGAATTCATGCTGCTGGCCAACCAGTGCGCTGCCCACTTTGCCCGCGTGAAGCAGATCCCCTTCGTGTACCGTGTGCACGAGGAACCCAATGCTGAAAAGCTGGAGCGTCTGCACACTCTGCTGCAGGCCTGCGGCATCAACGATCACTTTGCCAAGGATGTGCCCACCCCCAAGGAGCTGAGCGCAATTCTGGAAGGTGTGCGCGGCGGCCCGTATGAGCAGATCATCAATACTGGTATGCTGCGCTGCATGTCCAAGGCTGTGTATGAGGAAAAACCCAAGGGCCACTACGGTCTGGTGCTGAAGGACTACGCTCACTTCACCAGCCCCATCCGCCGCTATCCGGATCTGGCCATCCATCGCATCATGACCGCCCAGCTCAAGGGCATGGATAAGGATACCATGGTGCTGCGCTACAGCGACTTTGCCGAGAAGGCAAGCAAGCAGTCCAGTGAGCGCGAGATCATTGCAATGCAGATCGAGCGCAAGGCTGAGGACTGCTACAAGGCCGAGTATGCCCGCCGCCATCTGGGCGAGTGCTACGAGGGCCGCATTTCCGGCGTGACCCAGCGCGGCCTGTTCATTGAGCTGGACAACGGCGTGGAGGGCTTTGTGCCGGCTTCCAGCCTGACCCCCTCCGGTACCATGCTCACCGAGGGCATCCGCCTGTCCGACCCCGTCTCCGGCAAGAACTGGAGCCTGGGCGACACCATGATGATCACCATTGTGCGTGCGGATGTGAACCTGGGCAAGATCGACTTTGAGGTTGCTCCGGCAAGCACAAAGTAAGCAAAAAGATCAGAACACCTGTACGGCGTTTTCCTGCATAGGAAGAGACTGTACAGGTGTTTTTTGTCCGCGGACAAGAAGCGATGGAAAAGGGGAGAACGACATGCTGAAAAACGAAACACTGCGCAGAGATGCAGATGCCATCATCCGTGCCAGCATGAACGCTGTTCTGCCGGACGAAGCGGTGCGCCGCGCGTTGAAAAATTTCCGGCCGCAGGGCGGCAGGGTGCTGCTGGTGGCTGCCGGTAAGGCAGCATGGCAGATGGCCCATGCGGCGGTGAAATTTCTTGGCCGGGTGGATGGCGGTGTGGTCGTGACCAAATACGGCCACGTGAAGGGCACGATCCCCGGCGTGGACTGCTGCGAAGCCGGGCACCCCGTGCCGGATGAGAATGGCTTTGCCGCCACCCGGAAAGCGCTGGAACTGGTGCAGGGCTTAACGGCAGAGGATACGGTGCTGTTTCTGCTGTCCGGCGGCGGCAGTGCACTGTTTGAGAAGCCGCTGATCCCCGGCGCAGAGCTGCAGCAGATCACGGGCCAGCTGCTTGCCAGCGGTGCCGATATCGTGGAGATGAACACCATTCGCAAGCGCCTGTCCGGGGTCAAGGGCGGGCGGTTTGCACAGAGCTGTGCGCCCGCACAGGTGTTCAGCATCGTGCTCAGCGATATTCTGGGCGACCCGCTGGATATGATCGCCAGCGGCCCGGCGGTGCCGGATACCTCCACCTGTGCACAGGCCCTTGCCATTGCGGAAAAATATCACCTGCAGCTTTCGGCACAGGCCAAGGCTCTGCTGGCACAGGAGACTCCAAAGGTGCTGGACCGTGTTGCCACGCAGATCACCGGCAGCGTGCGGGAGCTGTGCAGCGCAGCAGCCAACGCCTGCCGGGAGCTGGGCTATGAGCCGGTGACTTTGACCGACAGGCTCTGCTGTGAAGCGCGGGAGGCTGGCAGCTTCCTTGGTTCCATAGCCCGCACCCACGCGGGGCAGGGCAATAAGCTGGCCTTTCTTGCAGGCGGTGAGACGGTCGTCCATCTGACCGGAACAGGTCTGGGTGGGCGCAATCAGGAGCTGGCCCTTGCTGCAGCACCGGTGATCGCCGGGCTGGATGCAGCGGTCTTTTCGGTGGGCAGCGATGGCACCGACGGCCCAACCGATGCTGCGGGCGGCTATGTGGACGGCAGCACGGCCGCGGCACTGGCGCAGAACCAGCTGAACGTGTACGATGTGCTGCAGAACAACGATGCCTACCATGCCCTCAAGGCGGTGGATGGGCTCATCATCACCGGCGCGACCGGCACGAATGTCAACGATGTGGCCGTGGTGCTGATCGGAAATCAAGAATAGAACAAAGCCACCGGGAGTTCTCTGCAAAAAGCGGAAGCGGAACGGATGGAGCTACAGCGCCGCAAGAAACTTACGGAACAGATGTTCCACGGGATGGCCCACATCGTGGACCGGTTTGTGGTGTGTGATCTGGAAAATGACCACTATGAATAATGCCTTGCAGGATCATGGATTATATGGGTAAAAAATAAGGTGCTGTCCGCACAGACAGCACCTTATTTTTATGGTTTACATGTGCAGCAGGCTGCGCTGCTCGCTGGCGCGGAACTTGAGTGCCGCAGCAATGAATGCCTTGAACAGCGGGTGAGCACGGTTCGGACGGCTCTTGAACTCCGGGTGGAACTGTGCGCCCAAATGGAAGTCACGGCCGGGCAGCTCTACAGTCTCTACCAGACGACCGTCGGGGCTTGTGCCGGAAATAACAAGACCGGCGTCCTGCATCTCCTGACGGAACTCGTTGTTGAACTCGTAGCGGTGGCGGTGGCGCTCCCAGATCTCGGCCTCGCCGTAGCACTCGGCCATCTTGGTGCCGGGCATCACCTTGCAGGGGTATTTACCCAGACGCATGGTGCCGCCCTTGGGAATGTTGCCCTGCTGGTCGGCCATCAGCGCGATCACATTGTGCTTGCCATCCGGGGTGAATTCGCTGGAATTTGCATCCTTGTAGCCCAAAACGCCCCGGGCAAACTCCATCACCATGATCTGCATGCCGAGGCAGATGCCAAAGTAGGGAACATGGTTCTCGCGGGCATACTGTGCAGCCTGGATCATGCCCTCAATGCCGCGGTCACCAAAGCCGCCGGGTACGATGATGCCGTCCACATCTGCAAAGGCTTCCTTGCAGGCGGCCTGGTCGGTCAGGTCCTCGCTTTCCACCCACTTGATCTCCACCTGGCTGTCATTCTCGAAGCCTGCGTGGTACAGGCTCTCCATCACAGAGAGATAGGCGTCGTGGAGCTTGACGTACTTGCCCACCAGCGCGATGGTGCAGGTCTTGCTGCGGGTAGCAATGCGGCTGACCACCTGCTTCCACTCGGTCAGGTCGGCAGCGGGCACATCCAGCTTGAGCTTCTGCACCACTACCTCGTCCAGACCACCGGTGTGCAGCATCAGCGGGCACTGGTACAGGCTGGGCATGGTCAGGTTCTCGATCACGCACTCCGGCTTCACATTGCAGAAAGTGCTGATCTTGCGGCGGATGTCGCCGCCCACACTGCCGTCTGCGCGCAGGATGATGATGTCCGGGTTCACGCCCATGCCCTGCAGCTCTTTCACAGAGTGCTGTGCAGGCTTGGATTTGTACTCGTCCGAGCCGGAAATGTAAGGCACCAGCACCACATGGATGTAGCAGCAGTTGTCGCGGCCCTGCTCCAGACCCACCTGA
>ERZ1026878.1741-NODE-1741-length-12259-cov-9.239020_pt1 | contig 12259 bp, 9 predicted proteins | sample MGYA00380169_ERZ1026878 | MGnify/ENA primary metagenome ERZ1026878 (study PRJEB33269, sample SAMEA4719805) | human gut metagenome | biome: human-associated habitat; feature: organic feature; material: feces | place: Cameroon | collected 2013-10 ...
AGCTAGCGCTGCGCCAGTCGGCGCTATCGCTTTAACGCTTTTTTCGCTTCTCCATCCATAGCCCCTCAGTCGCTGCGCGACAGCTCCCCCGGGGGGGGAGCAAGCGCTCGCCCGCAGCGCCGCGCTTTCGTAGAAAGCGGCGCTGCAAATGCTGCTTCCCGCCACGACCCCTCCCGTGAAAAGGCAATTCTGGAAAATCCGCAGATTTTCCAGAATTGCAAATTAAAAATCATTCTTCCGCTGTTTATGCGCAAAGCGAACGCGGCGCGCATTCCAAATCATCACGCCCCATCAAAGCTGTCCCCATCAGCGGGCAGGGCAGCGGCTTGCGCGTCTGCGCTGCCGGTGTCTGCTGCCCGGGGGACGCCCTTGTACACCAGCGTCTGCTCCAGCACCTCGGCACAGACCGGTGCTGAAAGACTGCCGCCGGCGGTGGTCCAGCTGTGGGGCTCATCCAGACAGACCAGACACAAAAACTGCGGGTCATCGATGGGCGCAACCGCCACAAAGCTGGCAATGCGCGCCTTCTCGTCGGCGCTGTCCAGCTTCTGGCTGGTGCCGCTTTTGCCGCCCACCCGGTAGCCCGCGATCTGCGCGTTGCGCCCGCCGCCGTACAGCACCACTGCCTCCATCATCTCCCGCATGGTGGCGGAAGTTGTGGGCTGGATGATCTGCCGCTTGCAGACCGGCTGGTTGTGCTGCAAAACGCTGCCGTCCGGCGCAAGAATGTCCGAGACCAGATACGGCTGCATCAGCTTGCCGCCGTTCACCACCGCGCAGACGGCGGAGGCCATTTCCAGATAGGAAATCTTACTGCTCTGCCCGAAGGCGCAGGAGGCAAGCTCTACCGGCCCCATGCGGTCGGCGGTGTAGTACAGGCTCTTTTTTGGCTCGGCGGGCAGGTCGATGCCGGTGGGCTCCCGCAGACCGAAAGCGGCAAAATAATCGCAGAAAGCCTGCTTACCCAGCCGCGCCCCGATCTGGATAAAGCTCTGGTTGCAGGAGTTTTCCAGCGCTTGCGTCACGGTCTGGCTGCCGTGGCGCTTGTGGTTGGCGCAGTGGAACCGCGTGCCCGCCACCGAGATAGAGTCTCCGCAGTAAAAGGTGGAGTGCCGGGTAATGGCTCCGGCATCCAGCGCCGCCGCGCAGGTGATGAGCTTGAACACGCTGCCCGGCTCGTACAGGTCGCTTACCGCCTTGTTGCGCCACTGGGTCTGCTGCGCCAGCTGCAAGGCAGCGGCGCGCTCTTTGCCGGAAAGGGCGTCCACGGCAGCGCGTGCGGCCTTATCGGCGATGACCCGGGGCTGGTTGGGGTCGTAGGCCGGGGTGGTAGCCATGGCCAGCACTGCCCCGGTGTTCACCTCCATCACGATGCCCACGCTGCGGGCAGCTACATGGTGCTCCTGCACCGCATAATTCAACGCATTTTCAAGATAATGTTGAATATTTGCATCGATGGTCAGCCGCAGCCCGCAGCCCTCCACCGGAGCAAGTTCGGTCTCGTAGCTTTGCGCCAGCGTGTAGCCCCAAGCGTTCACGGCGGTCAGCACCACTCCATTCTGCCCGGTAAGGGTGTCGTTGTATTCAAGTTCCAGCCCGCTGACCCCGGCATTGTCCACGTTAGTGAACCCCAGCACCGAGGCCAGCAGCTCTCCCTGTGGGTACCAGCGCTTGGAGTCCTGATTGATGCGCACACCGGTAATACCGTTCTCTGCGCAGAAATCCCGCACGGCATCGGCAGTTTCCCGCTCCACCCGGTAGCGCAAAAGGCAGTCGTTGGAGCGCCGGTCGTTGAACTTTTCCAGCAGCTTGGCCTCGTCCAGCTCCAGAATCTCCGCAAGCCCCTTGGCGGCAAGGGCAAGCTTATCCTCCGGCATCTCCCGGGGGCTGGCGCGCAGGGTCCAGCAGCTGCTGTTGGCGGCCAGCAGTGCGCCATCGGCGCTGTATATCTTGCCCCGGTCGGCGGGCACGACAGTGTCCCGCAGCTGCTGCCCCAGCGCCCGCTGGGTGTACCAGCCACCGGTGCATAATTGCAGCCAGAACAGCCGCCCGATGAGCCCTGCAAAGCAGACGGCGCACAGGCCCACCGCAATGAGCCGTGCCCGCAGACGAAACTCCCGCTCCGGCAAAGTGCGCAGGGCGTCCATGGGTTTTGAACCGCGCATGGCAGCACCCCCTTTGCGGGCAGTTTATGCGCCCGGGGGCGGTGCGTATGACTAACCGCCCCCGCATCCGCGTACAATAACAGAAACGGAGGTGACCGGGATTGCACAGAACTGCTGCCCGCAAAGGGCTGCTGCGGCCGCTGCCGCCCATGGACCTGCCTTTTCTGGTGCTGGTGCTCACGCTGGTAGCTTTTGGGCTGGTGATGCTGTGCAGCGCCAGCAGCGCGGTGGCACTGTACCGGCGGCAGGACGCCTTTGCCTATGTGCGGCCGCAGCTGCTGTACGCCGCCATGGGACTGGTGGCCATGTGGACGGCCAGCCGGGTGGACTACCACATCTATCATAAGCTTGCGTGGCCGCTGTTGGCGCTCTCGCTGGTGCTGCTGACGGCGGTGCTGTTCATGCCGGAATATAACGGCTGCAAGCGCTGGCTTGTGCTGCCGGGGCTTGGCACATTACAGCCCAGCGAGATCGCCAAATTTGCGGTGGTGCTGGTGTTTGCCCACATCATCGCTTTGAACCACGACCGCATGGACAGCTTTGCGGTGGGGGTGGTGCCCTTTGCGCTGGTGCTGGGGGTAGTGGCGGTGCTCATGTTGCTGGAGCCCCACCTTTCCGGCACGGTGTTGATTTTAAGCATCGGCGCGGTGCTCATGTTCGTGGGCGGCACCGGGCTGCGGTGGTTCATGTTGGCAGGGGCGGGCGGCGCTGCCGCCATCGGCACGGCTATCGTGCTCATGCCGGAGCTGGTGCCCTACGCCGCCGACCGGCTCAACTCGTGGCTCGACCCCTTTGCCGACCCGCTGGGGGACGGACACCAGACCATCCAGAGCCTGTACGCCATCGGCTCCGGCGGGGCGGCAGGACTGGGACTGGGCAACAGCCGCCAGAAGCATCTGTTCGTGCCTGAGCCGCAGAACGACTTCATCTTTTCCATCCTCTGCGAGGAACTGGGCTTTCTGGGCGCGTGTGCGGTCATTCTGCTGTTCAGCGCGCTGCTGTGGCGGGGCATCACACTGGCGGCGCACGCGCCGGACCGCTTTGGCGCACTGCTGGTGGTGGGCTTTGTGGTGCAGGTGGCGCTGCAGGCAGTGTTGAACATCGCGGTGGTCACCAACACCATCCCCAACACCGGCATCAGCCTGCCCTTTTTCTCCTCCGGCGGCACCAGCCTGATGATGCTTTTGGGCGAGATGGGCATCGTGCTTTCCGTCTCCCGGGGCGAAAGCTGATAAAGACCGGCATTTCCTGCCGCGGCAGGGCAGGAGCGGCGCGGAAATGCGAAAAAAAAAGGACAAATGACCGGACAAATCCCGCAGACTGCGGGAAAGCCGTTTCCGGCGCATTTTGTTGACCAAAGACCCTCGTTTTGCATACCATGGGGTATCTTTTGCAGAACGGGGGTCTTGGCATGGCTGGGGATTGGATCATTACAGGCGGGCGGCCTTTGCAGGGCAGGGTGGAAGTGCCTGCGGCCAAAAACAGTGTGCTGCCGCTGCTGGCAGCTGCGCTGCTATGCAGCGGGCCGGTGCGGCTGCAAAATGTGCCGCGCCTGACCGATGTGGAGGACTGTCTTGCCCTGCTGCGGGGCGTGGGCTGCACAGCGGGCTGGCAGGGCACAGAACTGGTGGTGCAGGGACAGCCTATGCGCACCGACCTTGCACCGGAGGCCGCAGGCCGGATGCGGGCGTCCATCCTGTTCTGTGCGCCGCTGCTGGCGCGGCTGGGGCGGGTAAGCACCGTACTGCCCGGGGGCTGCCGTATTGGGGCAAGACCCATCGACCTGCATTTGCAGGGGCTGGCGCAGATGGGGGTGCGGCAGCTGCCCGCAGCGCCTGGACAGCTTACGTTGTACGCCCCGGCGGGGCTGCGGGGCGCGGAGATCTGTCTTGCCTTCCCCAGTGTGGGCGCTACCGAGACGCTGCTGCTGGCCGCCGCTACGGCGCAGGGACAGACCGTGTTGCATGGCGCTGCAAAAGAGCCGGAGATCGCGGATCTTGCCGCCTTTCTCAACGCCTGCGGCGGCTGCGTGGAGGGCGCGGGCACCGACACCATCCGGGTGCAGGGAAGGCGCTGCCTTGCGGGCTGCACCTTCATGCCGGTGGCAGACCGCATCATCGCCTCTACGCTGGCTTGCGCGGCAGCAGCGGCGGGCGGCAGGGTAGAACTGGCGGGCTGCGCACCCGGGCTGTATGCCCCGCTGCTGGAAATTCTGGAACAAATGGGCTGCACCGTAGAGCGGGCATGCGATGCTGCCGCCATTTCGCGGTTCGGGGCACTGCGCGGCGCGGGAAACGTGCACACAGCACCCTACCCGGGCCTTGCCACGGACGCCGCCCCGCTGCTGGCGGCGGTGATGCTCTACGCACAGGGGGAAAGCTGCCTGCAGGACAGGGTGTTTGAAAATCGTTTTGCCTGTGCCGAGGGCTTTGCGGCGCTGGGGGCGAACGTCCGGGTGGCAGAGCGCACGTTGTATGTGCAGCCGGGCGGGACGCTGCGCGGGGCAAAGTTGACTGCACCGGACCTGCGGGGCGGGGCGGCGCTGGCGCTTGCGGCGCTGGCTGCCCGGGGCAGCAGCCGCCTTGGCGGGGTGGAGCTTGTCCGGCGCGGATATGCAGACCTTGACCGGCTTTTGGCGGGGCTGGGCGCACAGATTTGGCAGGAAATACCCGCCCGGAGTGGGGTTGTGAAAAAAACACCCACGAAAAAGCAATTTTGTCTTGCAATCGGAGCAAAAAAATGATACGATACAGTTATATAAATATCGTATGATAATTTCTGTGCGGCATTTGCGCAGTTCCACATAAAAATCCGATGGAGGACAAAGTTATGGCATTGATGCTCGATGAAGAACTGGACGAAAACGTTACGACGATCAAGGTGATCGGTGTGGGCGGCGGCGGCGGCAACGCTGTGAACCGCATGGTGAGCGATGGCCTGCAGGGCGTGGAGTTCATCGCAATGAATACTGACCAGCAGGCACTGGCTAAGAACCATGCCTCGGTCAAGGTGCAGCTGGGTTCCAAGCTGACCAAGGGTCGCGGTGCGGGTGCAGACCCGGAGATCGGCCAGCGCGCCGCTGAAGAAAGCAAGGACGAGATCGCAAACGCCCTCAAGGGCTCCCAGATGGTCTTTATCACCGCCGGTATGGGCGGCGGCACCGGCACCGGTGCGGCACCCGTTGTGGCCGAGGTGGCACACGATTTGGGCATCCTGACCGTCGGCATCGTTACCAAGCCCTTCTCCTTTGAGGGCAAGCGCAAGATGGGTCTGGCCGAGCAGGGCATTGCCAACCTGCTGATGCACGTTGACAGCCTGATCGTCATCCCCAACGAGCGCCTGAAGATGATCAGCCAAGAAAAGATCACCCTGATGAATGCCTTCCAGGCTGCCGACAACGTGCTGCGTCAGGGCGTTGAGTCCATCTCTGCCCTGATCAACGTGCCCGCCTTCATCAACCTGGACTTCGCCGACGTGCGCTCCATCATGAAGGATGCCGGCTACGCCCACATGGGCGTGGGCAGCGCCAAGGGTGCAGGCAAGGCCGAGAACGCCGCCAAGGCTGCTATCTCCAGCCCGCTGCTGGAGACCAGCATCGCCGGTGCACACGGCGTTATCATCAACATCACTTCCAGCCCGGACATCGGTCTGGAGGACGTGGAGACCGCCGCAGGCCTCATCACCCAGAGCGCACATCCCGATGCAAACATCATCTGGGGTACTGCCTTTGATGAGAACCTGTCCGATGAGATGCGCGTGACCGTTGTGGCCACCGGCTTCGACAACAAGAGCGCCAGCGACCTGCGCAACAGCATTAACAACGCCATGGGCGGTGCACAGTCTGTGCCCACTGCGGTGTTCAGCAGCGATACCGGCACAGCTGCGGCTCCGGCATCCAATGCCGCCCCGGCTGCTGCTCCGGCTGAAAAGAAGACCGTGGAAGAGGAAAGCAGCGACAATCGTTACTACGACGAGCTGCTGGCCATCCTGAACAAGCGGAAGTAATTACAGGCTACAATGGGGCTGGCAGCTGCGCCCATGCGGTCAGCGAAAGCCCCGTGCAAGGTGTGCATGGGAGGGCATCATGGTGCAGACAGAGCGGGAGACCGGTGCCCTGCGCGGACAATTTGCCCGGCAGGTCGCTGTACAGGCATCTGCCGCAGCACAGGCGGAAAGCGCCCGGGCACAGGCAGAGCAGCTGAGCCGCAAGCTGGCTGCGGCACGCGCCGAGGTGCGCCGGTATCAGACCCGGATGTTCGCCTTTGAGCGCACCCTGCTTGCCCTCAAGCACGATAATGCAGAGCTGGAAGCCGCCTGTGAGCAGGCGTGGGAGCAGCTGGAACAGGCCAATGCCCGGGCAGAAAAGGCCGAAGCCGCCTGCCGCAGAGCCGAGGCTGCTCTTGCCGCCATGCAGCAGACCGCCCCGGAAACACCTGCGCAGCCGGACACCGCCCCCGAGGCTGTGCCGCAGTGCGAGGCTGCACCGGAACAGCCTGCACCGGAAACGGAAGAAAGCCTCTGCGCCCCGGAACAGGCACTGCCCCCGGAGCCTGCACAGCCTGCATGGCAGCCGGAGACCCGGCTGGAACAGATGGCTGCGGAGCTGATGGGATGGTTTGATGCCATGATGCCCCAAGAATGAATCTTAAAAGGACTGTTGCGTTTTTTGCGCAGCAGTCCTTTTTCTTTCAGAGTGGAACGATTTAAAATGCGCTCCGCTTTGCTCTGCGCATCATCAGCGGAAATAAGGTTTATATTTCGCGGTTGCCGCGCTCTGCGGAGCGCGGCAACCGCATTTTCACAGAAAGGGCTGCAACGACAAACGGCTTGCTTTCGAACAACGTTTGCAAAGGGTACTGTAAAAATTGAATTGCATTTATACAACCGGGAATGAAAACGTTTGCAGAAAATACCGGAAAATGGCAGAAAATGTTGCACGCAGCCTTGCATTTTGCTGTAAAATCCAGTAAAGTATAAATGAATGCAATAAAGCGGATGCCAGGGAAAACCTATTACATCCAGTCAGTGCGGACGGTGTGCCCGGAACAAAGCCGGGGCAGAAGGATGCGCCGCAAAAGGAGAAACATGGCCATGAACGAGAAACCGAAGATCCTGATCGCGGATGATTCCGAGATCAACCGTGCCCTGCTCAAGGAGATACTGGGCGATGGCTATGACTATCTGGAGGCGGAGGATGGCGCAGCGGCAGTGGAACTGATGCGGCAGCGCACGGATATCTCCCTGCTGCTGCTGGACCTGATGATGCCGGGCATGGATGGCTTTGACGTGCTGCGAGTGATGAAGTATCACGCATGGCTGGACGAGATCCCGGTCATCGTCATCTCGGCGGCAGAGGATACCGCCAACATTGAGCGTGCCTATGATCTGGGTGTGGCAGACTATATCCGCCGCCCCTTCGAGCGGATTATGATCCTGCGCCGGGTGAAGAATATCCTCATGCTGTACGCCAAGCAAAAGCGGCTCACCCGCCTTGTCACCGATCAGGTGTACGAAAAAGAGCACAACAGCGTGCTGATGATCAGCATCCTGAGCCATGTGGTGGAGTTCCGCAACAGCGAAAGCGGGCTGCATGTCCTGCACATCCGCACCCTGACCGACCTGCTTTTGCATCAGCTGGTGCAAAAGACCGACCGTTATCAGCTGGACGAAAGCGATATCGCCCTCATCAGCACCGCTTCGGCGCTGCATGATATCGGCAAGATCGTCATCCCGGAGGAGATCCTGAACAAGCCCGGCCGCCTGACTGCCGAGGAGTTTGCCATTATCAAGAACCATACCGTGGCGGGCGCACAGATGTTGCAGGATTTGGGACAGGCGATTGCCCGGGACGAGCCGCTTTTGCAGGTGGCGCACGCCATCTGTCGCTGGCACCACGAGCGCTGGGACGGCAATGGCTACCCCGACCGGCTGAAAGGGGATGAGATTCCCATTGCGGCGCAGGTGGTGGCACTGGCAGACGTATACGACGCTTTGACCAGCGAGCGCTGCTATAAGCACGCCTACGACCACGACACCGCGCTGCGCATGATCCTGAACGGCGAGTGCGGCGCGTTCAACCCGCTGCTGCTGGGCTGCCTGCGAGAGTCCTCGGAGCAGCTGCGCACCGAGCTGGCCCGCTCGGAGTGGGACAGGGGCTTCCGGCAGGAGACCCACCGCCTTTCCGAGGAGATTTTGCACCGGGAGGCGCTGCCCCGCGAGAACCACTCCCAGCTGCTGCTGGAGCAGGAAAAGGAGCGCACGGATTTCTACGCCGCTCAGTGCGGCGGCATCCGGTTCGACTACGACCTGCTGGCCGGCAGCGTGACGGTGTATGACTACCATGCCGAGCCCTTGCAGCAAAAAACGGTGACCGATTTTGCGCAGGGCAAGGGACTTGGCTTTTTGAACGAGCAGGATCGGCGCAAGCTTTCCAAGGCCATCAGCCGCGCCACGCCGGAAGCGCCGGACGTGGTGCTGCCGGTCATGGTGCAGCGAGATGGGAAGCCGCACCTGCACCGGATGGCGCTGCATACCATCTGGAGCGGTGCCGGGGTGCGCCGCTGCGTGAACGTGCTGGGGCACCTCACCGATGAACAGCACCGCGTGGAGCATCAGGCAGAGCTGCTGACCGCCATCGACCCGGAGGAAGATCCCGCCCGGTTCCTACGGCGGTTGCAGGGCATCTTTGATGTGGTGCGTCTGGTAGACCCGGAGCACCGCAAGGTGCTTGCGCTGGACAGTGACGGCATCCTGACCGAAAAGCCCGGCAACTGCCACATGGTATGGAACAAGGATACCCGGTGCGAAAACTGCATCTCCGCCAAAGCCTACGCCCGCAAGACCATCCTGAATAAGATCGAGTTCAAGGACGAGGAAGCCTATTTTGTCATTTCCAAGTATATCGAGGTAGGCGGCAGGGGCTGTATGCTGGAACTGGTCACCCGGCTGACGGATGGCCGCTGGCTGGATATGGGCGGCCACCGGCTGCTGCTGGACCGCTGCAACGGCATGGAGCGCAGCGCCTTCGTAGACCCCCTGACCGGGGCCTACACCCGCCGCTATTTTGATAAGTTCCTTGCCGGGGGCGAGATGCACGGCGGCGTGGCGATGATCGATGTGAACCAGTTCAAGTCGGTCAACGACAGCTTTGGACATCTGGTGGGAGACGAAGCATTGCAGACCGTGGCCGCAGCCATGCAGAGCTGTCTGCGTCAGACTGATATCCTGATCCGCTATGGCGGCGATGAATTTCTGCTGCTGATGCCCCAGAACTGCCCTGACGGCGTAGAAAGCGTCATCCGACGAGTGCAGAACGCTGTGCAGGCGGCACGGGTGCCCAGCCACCCGGAGCTCCGGCTTTCGGTAAGCATTGGCGGCGTGTGCAATGTGCAGCCCTTAACCGAGGCCATCCGGCAGGCCGATGCCCGGATGTACTGCAATAAAGAAAACGGTGAGCAGGTGTTATAACCGCAGCCGACAACAAAAAAGAGACAGGCGACCCTTTCCGGGAAGCCTGTCTCATCTTTTTATCAAAGGAATCTTTTATTTCCGCTGCCGGGCGGCGATCTGTGCGGCAGTGGGCGGGATATCGCCCTGTGCGGTCTTTTCCAGCTGGCTCAGGCGGCGGTCCAGATCGGTGAGCCGCTGCGAGACGATGTCCGGCAGATCCTGCTGGTCCAGATCGTCGGCAGGGATCACCGCCTTGTTGTTGATGCGCACTACCTCGGCGGGTACGCCCACGGCGGTGCAGTTGGCGGGCAGGTTGCGCAGCACCACGCTGCCTGCGCCGATGCGGGCGTTATCCCCGATGAACACCGGGCCCAGCACCTTGGTGCCCGCGCCGATGAGCACGTTGTTGCCCAAGGTGGGGTGGCGTTTGCCGGTATCCTTGCCGGTGCCGCCCAGCGTTACCCCGTGGTAGATGGTGCAGTTATCCCCGATCTCGCAGGTCTCGCCGAACACGATGCCCATGCCGTGGTCGATGAACAGACACTTGCCGATGGTGGCACCCGGGTGGATCTCAATGCCGGTGCGGTGGCGGCCATGCTGGCTGACCCACCGTGCCAGAAAAAAGTGCTTGTGCTGGTACAGCCAGTGCGCGATGCGGTGATACACCAGAATGTGGAATCCCGGGTACAGCAGCATTACCTCCAGCACGCTGCGTGCAGCGGGGTCCTTGCGCTGGATGTTCCGCGCGTCCTCAAGTAAACCCATGCGGAAAACCTCTCTTTCCCATAAACACCCGCCCACGCGGCGGGGCTCTCCCTTTACCGTATTATAATAGCACAGCAGGAGACGAAAGTACAGTGCTGTACTAGGGATTGTGGAACAAAATGGCAGTTATTTTGCCGTGTGACCCGGGTTTTGGGTAGAGTGTCCAAAATTCGGCGAGAGATGCCAGAAACCTTTTAGCACCTGATTTTGCGCACAGCCATTGACACATTTTGCGGTTCTATGATAAAATAATACGAATGAAAACGCAACCATCAAGAAAAGGAGAAACACCATGCTGTGCAGCGCCCAGAACCCGAAACTGAACAAGCAGTTCGCGTCCGGTTTTGCCGTGGCTTCGTTGTTTCCTTTTTTTGCGCAATGAGCTTTTCCCTTTGCGGGGAAAAGTTTTTTTTTGCCCGTTTTCGGGCGTCTGACACACAAAAATATCATTACAGGAGGGAACCGCGATGCTGCTGACAAACGCTGTGAACACCGAGGGACGGCCGCTGGAGATCTATGTAAAGGATGGCAAAATCGCTGCCGTAGGGCAGGATCTTTCCGCTCTTGCTGCCGAGAACGAGACGGTGGTGGATGCCGGTGGGCTGACTGTGCTGCCCGCATTTGTGGATCTGCACTGCCACTGGCGCACCCCGGGCTTTGAGTACAAGGAGGACATCGAGACCGGCAGCCGTGCCGCTGCTGCCGGTGGCTACACCTTTGTAAACCTGATGCCCAACACAAAGCCCGTCTGCTCCTCTGCCGCACAGGCTGTGATGGTGGAGCAGAAGGCTGCCGAGGTGGGACTGTGCGATGCAAACCAGACCGTCTCCATCACCGAGAACTTTGACGGCGTGAGCATCGACCACCTCAAGACCCTGCCCGCCAGCGTGAAGTTCATCACCGAGGATGGCCACGGCGTGCAGGACAACGCCACCATGGCGCGGGCCTTTGCCATCTGCACCCAGAAGGACATCACAGTCATGAGCCACGCCGAGGATATGGAAATCAGCCCGTGGGACTACCGTCTGGCCGAGGATATCGAGACAGTGCGCAACTGCTGGCTGAGCGAGTACTACCAGACCCGGCTGCACATGTGCCATGTGTCCACCCGGGGTGCGCTGGACGCCATCCGCATGGCAAAGCTGCGGGGCGCACCCGTCACCTGTGAGGTGACCCCCCACCACCTGTGGTTCACCAACGACACCTGCGACTACCGGGTCAACCCGCCCATCCGCACCGCCGACGATGTGGAGGCGCTGGTGGAGGGCATCCGTACCGGCATCGTGGACGCCATTGCCACCGACCACGCACCTCACTCTGAGGAAGATAAGCTGAAGGGCATGGCCGGTATGGTGGGCAGCGAGACCGCCTTCGGCGTGTGCTACACTAAGCTGTGCAAGCAGGAGGGTCTGCCGCTGGAGCTGCTGGTGCACCTGATGAGCACCCGCCCCGCCGAGATCCTGGGTCTTGCCAAGGGTCAGCTGGAGCCGGGCTTCGATGCCGACTTTGTGCTGGTGGATTTGGACACCCCCTACACGGTGGAAAAGGAAAAGCTGCACTCCAAGAGCCACAACACTCCCTTTGACGGTGCACGGCTCTACGGCAAGGTATTTGCCACCATCAAGGCCGGTAAGATCACCTATCAGGCTGAGGAGTAAAAAACGAAACCCTCTCTGAAGTTCCCCCGAGGGGGAGCTTCAGAGAGTACGGAAAGCAGTTCGCATATCACGAAAAGAAACAGTTGCCCTCAAGAGAAAAAGCTCCCCCTTCGGGGGAGCTGGCGCGCAAGCGCCTGAGAGGGTTCTACAATACGACTTACAGGAGGACACCCAAATGACGAACATGGACAAACTGTACGAAGCTGTGGAAGCCCGCGGCCC
>ERZ1026878.1761-NODE-1761-length-12122-cov-37.888290_pt1 | contig 12122 bp, 9 predicted proteins | sample MGYA00380169_ERZ1026878 | MGnify/ENA primary metagenome ERZ1026878 (study PRJEB33269, sample SAMEA4719805) | human gut metagenome | biome: human-associated habitat; feature: organic feature; material: feces | place: Cameroon | collected 2013-10 ...
AGAAGGTGGATAAGGAGTGGAATAATGATAAGGTAGACTGGAATGCGATTGATGCAAAGGTGGAAAGCCGCATCATCGTGGTAACCCGTCCGGGACTGAACGGCAAGCGACTGGGCAGCCTGCAGATGAGAAATTCCTATGGCGTCAACGTGAGCCGAGTGCTGCGTGGTGATATCCGTCTGCTGGCTACCGATGACCTCCGTCTGCAGTACGGCGACCGTCTGACCGTGGTGGGCGATCCTACGAGTATCGACCATGTGGAGCAGTTCCTGGGAAATGCCGTAAAGACCTTGAACGAGCCTAACCTGGGTGCCATCTTCCTTGGAATCATCCTCGGACTTGCCGTCGGAACCATTCCTCTGGACATCCCGGGAATGTCGGCTCCTGTACGTCTGGGTATTGCGGGTGGTCCTATCGTGATGGGTATTCTGATTGGTGCGCTCGGACCTCGTGTGCATTTCATCTCTTATATGACCCGTAGTGCGGGCCTGATGCTGAGAGAACTGGGCCTTGCCCTCTATCTCGGCTGTCTAGGCTTGTCGGCAGGTGGACAGTTCTTCGAGACGGTGGTTCGTCCGGAAGGCTTGATGTGGGTAGGCATCGGCTTCCTCATTACGGTAGTACCGGTGGCTATTGTGGGTCTTATCATCCTGAAGACCAAGAAGTACGACTTCGGAAGCATCTGCGGCATCCTCTGTGGCAGTATGGCGAATCCGATGGCTTTGACTTATGCCAACGAGACGCTCGATGGCGATACGCCTAGCATCAGTTATGCAACGGTCTATCCGCTCGGCATGTTTATCAGAGTGGTGATAGCCCAGGTCATCGTGATGTTCTTTGTCTGAAAGAACACGGGGGTAAACTTTTAGGCACGGCTTTTTAATTTTTTAGGCACGGATTACACGGATTTTTTTTATGATACTATAAATACGCTTTATTCACATTAGCGCCATAAATCCGTGTAATCCGTGCCTAAATCAGCTTAATCCGTGCCTAAATCAGATTTAGAAATCAGCCTTTTTTGTTATGGTCATTTTCTTTCCAGTCAATGGGTGCTCGAAGGTTATTTCTTCTGCATGGAGATGCAGTCGGGCAGCCTTCTCGTTGCCGTAGAGCGGATCGCCGAGGATGGGCGCATTCAGTCCTTCCTGATGGGCACAATGCACTCTGAGCTGGTGGGTTCTGCCGGTTTTCGGATAGAGAGCTATTCGGAGATGGGAATCGTCGACATGCTCCAGTACTTCATACTCCGTAATCGCCTCCTTGCCCTGAGTATGATTCACTATCTGGCGGGGACGGTCTAGATAATCGGGCATCAACGGAAGAGAAATCTTCTGCTTTTCTGCGGCATTAGAAGACGCTCTTCGTTCTTTCGATTCGTCTCTCATATCTTTTTTCTGCTTCTTTGCTTTTTTCCAAATCTTATCGCAGGCATCCTGGTCCTTACATCCAATGATGGCGATGTATTTCTTCTGAACCTGATGGTGCAGAAACTCGTTCTGCAGACGATGATAGGCAAATTCCGTTTTGGCGATAATCATCAGACCGCTTGTTGCCATATCGAGACGGTGGACTATCAACGGACTGCTTGCCGCCGGATATTTCTTCCGCATGATGGAATAGACGGATGGCTGGGATGAATCTTTGCCTGGCACAGACAGCAATCCCGATGGCTTGCAGATAACTGCCAGCTGGTCGTCTTCGTATAAGATTTCCAAAATATGCTTTTCGGCAATTTGAGAATGAAAGACTGAATCGGGCAGCATCCAATGCAGTATCGGCTTGCATTTGCCATTGCAGGCTGGATAGAACTGCAGGTGATGGCGAATCTCTTCCTTCGGACTTTCGCCCCACCAGAACATGGCCATTTGCAGAGGCTTGTAACCATGCTGGTAAGCATATTGCAGCAGTTTCGGTTCGCAGCATTCGCCACTTCCGGCAGGCGGCACCATCTTCAGAGCTGCTATTCTGCTCGTTGCAATAGTGGCTTGCGGATAATCCCTGAGGGCTGCATCTCTGAAAATCTCCAGCAGGTCTTTGCTCTCACCTTCATGATTCTGCATGTGGAACTGCGAAAACAGCCATTGCTGCAAGGTATCAGATAATGTCTTGCGCAGTTGCTTCAGGCTAAGAATATCCGCCTGATAGGCTTCGTATTCCGTTTCAAGGCTGGTCTTTTCGGAAAGCGATTTCTTGAGTCGGCGCAGTTCTGCCTTCATAAACTGGCTTTCCTTCACCATATCAGCCTCTTCCTCCGGGGTAAGATTTCCTGTCTTTCTCCGGGCATCACGCTTTGCCTTCGCCTCCTTCATCTTTTCCTGATAGGCAGCGATGGTACGCTTCCGCTTTTCCTGCAGTTGCAGGATGAGGCTCTTTGCCTCCTTTAAATGCTCATTTCCTTCCAGTTGCCTGATTCTCTGGTTGATATCGGATATTTCAGCCTCATGGGTCTTGAAATATCCGTCGGGCTGCAGATAGTCGAAGACGGCTGGTACGAAATCATCCCAGTCGCTTCTTCCGCCTATCTGTCCGCTATAGGCAGCAAGATAGCCTATTTCTGAGACACCAGGTTCCGGTTGGGCATTCTCAACGATGAGTACGCCAAACATTTTTCCTTTATCTATCTCCTCTCGCCAGTCTTCACGCTCAGATAGATAGGTTTGCAACTCCTTGCATACGGCGATGCAAAGAGGATGAGGCTGATAATCGAGCGGATTGTTCATGCGCTCGGGAATGTCAATGCCTGATAACAGGACTTGGTCTATAGAATGCAAAATCATACTGCAAAGTTACAAAAAATCAAGTAGAACTCTTGGTTTATCCACAGAAAAATCTTAATTTTGCAAAATAAAAATGAAAATTTATGATGAATACGCAAAACAGCAACATATTCTATCACCTGATCGCCTTCCTGACGGTGGCAATATGGGGAACAACATTCGTATCTACCAAGGTATTGATGTTGAACGGGCTGTCGCCTGCTCAGATTTTTACCCTGCGCTTCAGTATCGCCTACATACTGATGCTGGCTTTCAATCATCGCCGGTTCTTTGCCGACTCCTGGCAGGATGAGCTGAAGATGGCGTTACTGGGCATTACGGGCGGTTCGCTCTATTTCTGTAGCGAGAACGAGGCGATGAACTTCACCACTACCACCAATACTTCTCTGATTGTATGTTCCTGTCCGCTCTTCGCCACCTTGCTGGTGAGGCTGGTCTATAAGGATTCTGCCCGCATCCATATCGTGCAGCTGCTGGGTTCGCTTCTGGCATTTGTGGGAATGATTATCGTGGTGTTGAACGGCAGATTTGTGCTCCATCTCTCTCCTGTAGGTGATGCTCTGGCGTTTACCGCCTGTATGTGTTGGGCTATCTATTCGCTCTTGATGAAGTCGGTAACGGGCGATTATAGTGCAGCTTTCATTACGAGAAAGGTTTTCTTCTATGGTGTACTCACCATCTTGCCTTATTATCTCATCATTCCGGGCTTCCCTCCTCTGGAAGTCTTCACCCGTCCGCAGGTTATCGGCAATTTGCTCTTCCTGGGCTGTCTGGCTTCCATGATCTGCTTCCTGACGTGGAACTGGTGCATCTCCAAGCTCGGAGCGGTAAAGGCAACCAACTGGGTTTACTTCAACCCTATCACCACCATGATATTCGCTTCATGGGTACTCGATGAGAAAATCACCCCTTATTTCCTGGTGGGTGCTGCCTGCATCCTGGCAGGTATGTATATTGCCGATAAGAAAACGAGGGGAGAATCGTAAAGTTCAGTATAAAAGAGGAGAATTATAATAAGAGGTGTGAATGACATAAGGAGTCGATAGGAAATTCTTGTACTTTCTGACACACTTTTCCAAAGATGAAATGGTATAGCGATTGGTAGACTTTACCTCTATTGGCGAGATGTTGTGCTTGCTCGTAATCGAAGGCTTCGCTATCAGAAAATCGATTTCCATTCTGTCTTCTGCCTCACGTGAATAGTTGGAATAGAAAAACAGCTTGTGCCCCTTTGCCCTCAACATCTGTGCTACGATATTCTCGCTGTTTCACGTATCCTAGCTTTCGATGTGCTGGATTTTACACGTTTCCTAGGTTTCTGATGGCGCAAAAATACACATTTCCTAGGATAACGCCATGTTTTTTCTTGAGAATTTTCCCGTTTTTAATGTTTTTTACGTTAATTGCCGAGGTATATCAGAAACAACATGTCTTCGTCATCTTTGATTCACAAAAAGGGTCTATACGCCCCCTGTTTGCACCAGCCAACACCTGAGATACGGAAGACACAGGGGGCTTGGTCAGTTCCTCACCTTTTACAGAAGAGATAGCACCCGTAATGGTCACCTTCTTCTGAGTACCGTATGCCACGACCTCGACACCTTGCAACATCTGGCTATCCGACTCCAGTTGCACATTCATACCTTTCTTGGCAGCAACCGTCATGGTCTTATAACCTACATAAGATATTTTGAGCTTTTGACCAGGCTTCACGTTGACATGGAACTTACCATCCATATCCGTGATAGTACCTTGGCTAGCGTTCGTCAGATTGCAGCATCCATCCCAACCGTGGAGTTGACATATCCAAGCCCAAAGGCTCTGTACGCCCCTCCACCGTGGGATGACTAATCCAAACCTTAGCCTCTACCGAAGCCAAGAACATGAACAAACTTAATATCAATATAAACCTTTTCATTACATTCAATTTTTTCCGAAACCTTTTCTCCATCAAGGGATTCACACCTTTTCCAAAGTAAAGCAATCCAATGTTGGAATCAAGGTCAATGGACTATAAAGTTTGACGGAATTATATCCCTTCTGCAGAGTAACTTGAAAGACAGCCTCTTTGAACGTTACCTTTTTGGCATCTACCGCCTGACTACCCGTTTCCATGCAACCGCTCTCAATGCCATTGACTTTCAGTATCATCTTGAGACGAGGGTCATCCACGTACCTTACTTTCAACAGATAGTTTCCTCCTTTGTCACTCCAAACATTTCGCCAAATAGCATTATTGTTGCTAGCCCCACCAACATTTGCAACACATATTCCACCACTCGCTCCTTCCACAGGAACAAACTTGACAGGTTTCTTACGTTTGCCCAAGTCATCGTATGCTGACAAGAATGCCCATTCTGCTTCATAACGAGTAGCTTCCAATCGTTTCTTACCTTCCATTCTCAACACCTTGATGCCATGGGCAGGCACCTCTGCCAGAAGTTTATCTCCATTTATTTTAACCTCTTGATGTCGTATGACATCCCTTGCCTGAACCTTACCACCCAATTCCAATTCCGGCAATGGAACAGAGAAGGACATCACACTATCCGAAGGATTGAAAAGAGCGACAGCCCTCACCTTGCCATGAAATTTTTCCAAATCCTTGACCAAGATATATCCCTCTCCTTGGCGCAAAGCAACGTATGCCTGTAATCCAAGTGGGTCTTGGTTGATGGCTATCAACTCCTTGTTTTTCAACAAAGAGAGAGACTGCTCGTTGAGTGAGTTGAGGTCGCATCCTATCAGCATAGGAGAACTCATCATACACCACATGCCCACATGCACCTCTTCCTCATTCGGTTTGAGACCTCTGCCTATCTCCAACATATCCATATCATTGTAATGACCATCGCCAGCAAAGCCCGAGAGATAGAGGTTTTTGTTGATAATCTTCAAGATGGAATCCCATCGAGGACGAATGTCCGTACAGATACGCCAAGAAGTTGCCATCTGTCTAGCCCATGTACCAGGGAAAGCCCATCTACAGATATTGATACTGACGGGATGCCCAGCCTCTTGCTTGATGGCATCGCATATTGTCTTATAGCGTTTTTTCTCCTCTAGGTCAAGCCAGGTTCCTGCTCCACAATAATCTATCTTGATGAAATCAAAGCCCCAGTCATGGAAGTAGAGCCGTGCATCCTGCAACTCATGGCCATACATGCCAGCCCCAAATCCATTCTCATCGTTGTCATAGCGTGACCCACAAGTGTTGGCACCTGCATCGGAATAGATACCTGCCTTCAATCCAAGACTATGAATATAATCCGCCACGACCTTCATGCCATGGGGAAAACGTTGAGGATGAGGTTGCATCATGCCTATGGAATCACGCCAACCGAAAAATCCATCATCAATATTGATATGGTTATATCCCAAGTCTTTCAAGCCCAAACGTACCATGGCATCAGCTTGTGTACGAATGAGCGAATCGGAGATATTGACATGAAACGTATTCCAAGAACTCCATCCCATAATTGGGGGAGTCACCTGGGCAGAAAGCAATGTAGGAAAGGACATTGCTATAAGAGAGACAAAAAATAACTTCTTTCTCATGATGATATTCACTATTTTTGTTATTACTAATTGTTTGTTCTAAATGATTTTCTCTATCTAGCTGCAAAATTAGCAAACAAACCGCCACGAACCTATCCGTCAAACGTACGAAAACATGTCGATATGTACATCTGTACACTTTTATAGCTTTCTTCTGCAAAGATAGAACTTTATTCTGAGAAATACAAATTTTCTGTGGAAATCTTATGGGATTATTTGCATGTTTCAATAGTAAATAGTATCTTTGCATTCATCAATGAAAGAAAACCGTTGAATAAAAGACAATAACAATCAAAATAGAGACATGAGATATTTTATACACATCCTATTAGGAATACTCTATGCTTGTATTTCGCAAGCACAAGTATCAACCAACTATAAGTTGACTGCACGTTATATCACCACCAACAACGGACTGTCGAGCAAAAGTATCACCGCCTTATTGCAAGACCCTGATGGCTATATCTGGATAGGCACCAACAACGGCTTATGTAGATACGATGGCTATTCTATCGTAAAATTCAGAAACATCAGTCCAGACAAGAAAGCCAAGACCGACCAACATATCGGCGACCTCACCAAGGATGCACACAACATGTTTGTCAAGACTTCCAATACCTCAGTGGCAACCTACAACTTTGCATCCGCTCGTTTCACCAGTTATGAATTGCCTATCAATCATCCGAAGAAAACCAAAAAGAAAGCAACTACTTACACCTTCCAAGGCAATGGATTCACCTACGAAAACACGAAAGATGATCAGTTGATTATCCACGACAAGAACGGAATAAACAAGAAGCTAGACCTTTTGGCAAACGCCAAATACACAACCAATAAGAAGCATAAATACTTCGTCGTGAAAAGTGGCTCACACAATTACTATATCGCCACTTACGGCAATGGACTTTTCAGATATGATGCCAGCAATGGCAACATTTCCCACTATACGGCACAAGATATTCAGCCCATCATTCAGTCCAACTTTCTCACAACCATTCTTATTGACAAAGACGGTTGCATCTGGACAGGCTCAGAGGAAGCAGGTATCTCTTGCATCATGCCTTCACAAGAGAATGACGCAAGATATTTATTTCCTGAACCAGCAAGCCAAGGTGACTGGAGCAACTACGTCCGTGCCATCCATGCGACCTCAGACCAAGAGGCTTATATCGGAACAACTCTAGGAAAAGTATATCAGTGCAACCTCCTTACTGGTAAGATGACACTTGTCAAGAAAGCCAACGACCAGATTTTCGACATCATAAAAGACCGTGATGGGCATCTTTGGATTGGAACGAGAGGAGACGGCATCTATATCGACAATGAGCATTATACTTCCAAAGACCCTATACATAAGATACCAGCAGATATGGTATATGACATCGTGCAAGACAAGATGGGAAGGATTTGGCTAGCTTCTTGGGAAAAAGGATTGCTAATGACGGACGGAAAGAAAAAGCCTTATCAGTTTGTTGCTTTCCTCAACAAGCACTTGGGGCAAAGTCGCATCCACGACCTAGAGATGGACTCGCATGGCATCTTGTGGATAGCAACTTGTGATGGCATATACTCAATAGATACGAAACGTAAGAACCTATCAGAAAAGGACTTCAAGCATTTTGGAACCAGCAATCATCAACTGTCTGGAGATGAAGTCATCTGCCTACAAAGTACTCCGCAAGGAAAACTATATGCTGGTATCACAGGCGAAGGATTGGTAGAATGCCATATAGATAAACAAGGCAACATTACCAAGCAAGAAGTTATCAGTGAATCACTGCGTATCAACACCAATATCGTGAACTCCATATCACAAGACCGCCTTGGCAACCTATGGATAGGTACTGAGTTGGGAATCTATCGCCTTTCAAGTGACTATTCCGATATTGAGAGGTTCGAATACTCTCTTACCCTTACCTGCAACGCATACACAGAGAACACCTCAAGCGTTACGCCATCAGGCAACTTGCTGTTTGGTACCCGCAATGGTCTTGTCATCATCAAACCCCAAGCAGTATCAAGCCAACAAGCAGCACGCCCTTGTCTGATTACAGACCTAAAAGTCAATGGCAAATCCATATTGGAAAGCAATGACTTCGATTCAGAAAGTTTCAATCTGAAGAAGAACAAGATAGAATTGGAACATACCCAAAACACCCTCAACATATTCTTCTCCCGATTCAACTATACCAACTCCTATAATGTTTACCAGTATTACCTGGAAGGCATCAATGAGGACTGGCAAGAGGCAACCACCCAAAGCCATGTCAACTATTCCGACTTGGCACCTGGCAAGTATGTCTTCCATGTAAGAGGCATCATCAATGGCAAACCTCAACAAGAAACGACCTTTACCATCGTCATCAACCCTCCATTCTACGCTACATGGTGGGCCATCTGCCTATACCTTATTATAATAGGTATCATAGGCTATCGTGTCTATCGCAACAGAATGGAACGTTTCCATATCCATCAACAGATGAAGATGGAAAAGCAACTCACCGAGTTCCGTCTCAACTTCTTTACCCATGTGGCGCATGAATTTCGCACCCCACTAGCCATCATCCAAGGTGGAATGGACAGACTCGTCAACAACAAAGGTACAGAACCACCACAGGCTGCCATCGCTTCTGCCAACAGAGGTGCCAAACGACTTCTGCGACTCATCAACCAGATATTGGAGTTCAGAAAAATCAATAACCATGCCGTCAAACTCCATGTATCCAAAGGCAATATCATCGAGTTTGCCCAGCAACTCTACAAGGATTTCTGGAACATCGCCAATCAAAAGAGCATCCAGTTGACCTTCACGCCATTCGCCAAGCAATATGAGGTAAGCTTTGACCATGAGAAGGTAGAGACCATCCTCTACAACTTGCTGAGCAATGCCGTGAAATATACCCCACAAAAGGGAGTCATCGAAATCAATCTGTCGCACGGTGAAGACAAACTCGTCTTCACCGTCTGCAACCAAGGCGATGAAATCACAGCTGAGAGAAAAGAACATCTCTTCCAGCCATTCATGCAGGGTTATACTTCGCAAGGAGGCATGGGCATCGGCCTTTACTTGGCTTACCAATTCGCCCAACTGCACAAGGGCCATTTGGCTTATAGCTATGATGAGGAACATCAGATGAACATCTTCGAGCTGTCTCTTCCTGACAACGATGAGCAATACGCCCCTGAAGACTATATGTCCGAGGCGAATATCCGCCAAGAGAAAGACAAGGAGAAAGAGCAAGAAGAAACCGCTAAGTTGAACGACATCGTAAGGGAAATGCAAGGCGAGGCACTCAATACACAGCATGTTGCCATCATAGAAGATGACCCCGACATGATGGAACAACTCAAGCATGACATCGGTGCTTACTTCCGCACCGACATCTACATGAACGGACAACAAGGCTATGCTGGAGTGTTGACCAATCCTCCTTCGCTCATCATTTGCGATGTGATGTTGCCAGACCTCAATGGCTACGACATCGTTAAACGTCTCCGTGCTACGGAAGCCCTGAAACGAGTGCCTGTCATCATGCTTACCGCCCTTGACGATGAAGACCATCAAATCAAGGGCTACAAGTGTGGTGCCGATGATTATATGACCAAGCCATACAAGGCTAGAATTCTTATGACTCGTATCATACAGCTCATCAAATGGAACTCAAACAAGAATGACTTTCCTATCGCACCTGAGAAAAAGCAAGTTATCCAAACGGATGAGGCGAAAGAGAAGATGAAGGATATCGTAATGGAAAGCAAGGCTGACAAGGTTTTCCGTGAGAACGTAGTTAACCTGATAGCCCAGAACATCAGCGAACCAGACTTTACGGTGGATAAGATAGCAGAGATGATGCACATGGGGCGCACCAAGTTCTTTGGCAAGATGAAGGAACTGACAGGCATGTCGCCCAACAAGTACCTGCAAGCAGAACGTATGCGCATCGCCGCAGAACTGTTATGCGACGGCAGATACAACGTGAGCGAAGTCTGCATGAAGGTTGGCATTCAGGATGCCTCCTACTTCTACAAGTGCTTCAAGGCGAAGTATGGTATGCCACCGAGCAAGTATGCGCAGACACAGATGGTGGTTAAGGAATAAAAGCAGAGGCTTCGGAACAAACTAGGACAAACGCCCATGTCATCCACAGAACAGACATCAGGGTACGATGAAGGGTCTATACGCCACCTTTTCATCGTGGCATATAGACCCTTGCCATTTCCCGTGAGGTGTGGGTGACAATACTGAAGAAAAATCCCCCATCCCGCTTGAGAAAGCAGGATGGGGGAATTTCTTTATCATATCTATGATATCAACTTTCTGATTTCTTCTTGGGTTAACCCCGTTATTTCCATGATGGTATTTTCATCCATACCCTTTGCCATCATTTTTTTGGCAATTTCCAGCCTTTTATGATGGCTACCCCTTGCTTCACCTTTGGCAACACCTTCATCAATACCATTCATGTAATAACTCATCAGGACGCCGTAGTAATCATCGGCAGCCTTTAAGCTCTCATCATATTTTTCTTGCTCTTCCTGACTTAGGCAGTGGGAATCTGCCAGTTCAGCAAGGCGTTTGAAAATCTTCTTCTGTGCCGTAAAAGGCATTCTCTCTAATGCTTCCATATGTTTTAATACATAAATCCATTTGTCAAAATCACTATCACATTCTTCTGCTTTCTTGTCGAAGAAAGGAAGAGATAAGTAGATGAAGTGAAGATTGTCTGAAAAGACATCTCGACTTCCTTTTTCATACAGGGCAACATCGGTTCTGAATTTCGTCACCGTATTGTCTTTTGGCATGAAGTTCATCAGGCAGACTACATACACGGGCATAATCTGATAGAGTGCAGGTTTATGCTCTTTTGTTTTCTTCCGTTGCCCAACAATAGCCTTGCTGGCATAATAGATGGAGCGGTTGACGAAAAACGGAACCCATCTGTTCAGCAGCAAACGCCTGCATATAACTTATCTATTGGAAATATCAAATCCCAATTCTTTCCCCAAACGATATTACCAAACTCTATCTTGAACTTTTTGAATTTGTTTTCATTCAAGTAAGAGTTATATTGCGGATGTGGGTGATTTCTGATAAAAGCACCTACATCTATCGTCTTAATGGTGCCATCATTAAAGTGTAATTCAACTTTTAATGGCGCCACATATTTTGCAGAAACGATACTTAAGTTCATAATTTCTTCGTTATTTTAGTTGAACGTATTCTTTTCTTATAAATAAAGAAGTTTACCCATTTATCAACTATATTCTTATAGTACTTCTTCACAAAGGCTTCTGCTGTAGCAGCATCCTTCTCACTTAAAGGTGGTATCTTGCTAGAAGTTCTTCTATGAATTTCAACAAGTTCACCATTTTCTAATATTATCTCGAAAATAGCTTCATGTCCATCCTTCATTACATGAACGTGTATTGGTTCATGCTCATTTGAATAGAACAGAAAGATAAATCCGAAGTATTCAAATATCTTTGGCATCGCAACCTCCTTTTTTAATCTATCTTGATTGCAAAGTTACGACTTTATTTTGAAAGTGCAAAGAAAACGGGAGAAAAGTTTCAGAAAAAGTTAGGATTTCAAAAGCACTGCACACACCCATGTCATCCACATAACAGACATCAGGGTACGATCAAGGGTCTATACGCCACCTGTTCATCGTGGCATATAGACCCTTGTCGTTTCCCGTGATCAGATATATACTGTAAACCTAATTATGTTTTAATGACGAGAGAATAGTTTTTTTACTGCAACAGTAATTCTTTTGGCTAAAT
>ERZ1026878.1774-NODE-1774-length-12083-cov-14.332890_pt1 | contig 12083 bp, 6 predicted proteins | sample MGYA00380169_ERZ1026878 | MGnify/ENA primary metagenome ERZ1026878 (study PRJEB33269, sample SAMEA4719805) | human gut metagenome | biome: human-associated habitat; feature: organic feature; material: feces | place: Cameroon | collected 2013-10 ...
TGCGCATGAAGGAAGAGGAGGTTACGGGAGTCAGTATAGAGTGTGTCGTGGATTCCGAGACCGGAACACTCTATGCCATGAAGGTCATGCTGGAAGATGAGACAGAACCGGTCACCTGGGATGATATCGGTGCGGATGCCCCTTATTATTTTATCACCGATTATATGCAGTCCTATCTGCATGATTATTATTCCGGAACCTATATTGAAATCGAAGGAGAGATGCCTTATGATACCAATGCACAGATCATGTGGGATAAAGAAGCTGAAATACAGGCTGAAACAGGAGGGACGACCATGGAAAACGATAACGACGAGTATACGTGTGATCTTGCATACGGAGAGCATAAGCTGCATCTGATCGCAACACTGCTCAATGCTTCCGAAGGACAACTGGAGAAAGGCATCGGATATCTGTTCGGGGTTCGGGAGATCGCAGAAAAGATCCCGGGTTTTTGGCCGGATAACAAGTAAATACATTCCGGAAAATATAGGAATCCGGAAAAGCAGCCGGACAGTGATATCAACGTATAAAATAGAAAAATAAAGAATATATTTTAGAAAAATAAGTCAGGGAGACAGACTTTTTATGATCACAGAGGTAAAAGGTTTTTTACAGCAGGCAGACCGGATCGTATGGGGACCCTGGCTTATTTTTTTATTATTGGGCTGTGGCTGTTATCTGATGATAAGTCTGCGCTTTCTTCCCTTGAGAAATCTGTTGGCGGCACTTGGGCTGGTGTTCCATTCTAAGAGCCGGAAAGGTACAGATGGGGAAGGGGTTTCTTCTTTTTCAGCTCTGACTACAGAACTGGCGGCAACAATAGGTACGGGAAATATCGTAGGCGTGGCTACTGCCATGGTGCTGGGAGGACCGGGAGCATTGTTCTGGATGCTTTTGTCCGGGATCATCGGACTGTCGACCAAACTGGTGGAAAGTACGCTGTGTGTCAGATATCGTGTAAGAGATCACAAAAGGAAACCGGTGGGTGGTCCCATGTATGTTCTGCAAAATGCATTTCCGTATAGACGCATGGGGCGGATCCTTGCGGTACTGTTTGCAATATTCGCAGTACTTGCCTCCTTTGGCATGGGGAATATGACGCAGGGGAATTCTATTGCGGAGGCACTGGCTGTGACTTTTGGAGTAGGCAGGACAGCCACAGGACTGGTGCTTGGTATCCTTACGATTCTGGTAATCCTTGGAGGAATCGATAAAATAGCAAGGGTCACGGAATATCTGGTGCCCTGTATGGCAGTATTTTATCTGTTCGGAACAGGCATGGTGATCTTTACTCATTTACATAATCTACCGGCAGGAATTTGGCAGATCCTGTGGGGGGCTTTCTGCCCGGAGGCTATGGCAGGAGGAACCATTGGATTCTTATGCTCTATAGGAAACGGCACTGCCTGTTCCGGCAGGCAGGCTATGCGCTATGGTGTCTCCCGTGGTGTATTTTCCAACGAAGCGGGACTTGGAGCAGCCGGTATCAGTGCGGCTTGCGCAAATACATCGGATGCGGTGCGTCAGGGGTATATCAGCATGACGGGAGTTTTTATTGATACCATTGTGATCTGTTCTCTGACAGGGCTTGCCATAGCATCCAGCGGCATGCTGGGACAGAGGGATGCGCAGGGGGAATTTTTGAACGGAACTGCGCTTATGATCGCTGTATTTTCTGCCACCTTTGGCAGGGTGGGGGAATGGATGCTTACACTATCTATTGCATTGTTTGCGTTTGCTACCATTATTGCCTGGGAATATCAGGGAGAGAAAGCATTTGAATATCTGATGGGACGCTGCCACCGGACCGGATGGTACCGAGTGGGATATGGTATAGCGGCTTTTTTAGGTGCCGTCTGCTCACTGGAAGCAGTATGGGATTTTTCGGATATCTGTAATGGCCTGATGGCGTTACCGAATCTTCTGGCGGTAGTGATGCTGTCGAAGGGGATCTGCCGGGAAATAAGATCATATAAGCTCTGAACGATCATGTCGGAAATTATTTTTTAAATAAAATTAAATATTGAAGCGATGCTGTCACCATGATATGATAGATAAAATACGGCTATACGGATTTGAGAGAAGTACAAGCCCGGATAAGTTGTATTTGTGTAGAAACGTTAGGAGTGAGATTATGACTAAGACGATTGAAAACTTTTTACGATATGTGAAGATCGATACCCAGTCCAGTGAAGAGAGCACCACGACCCCCAGCACCATGAAGCAGCATGACCTGGCAGGTCTGCTTGTCAGTGAACTGGAGACTATGGGTGCCACAGAGATCACTTATGATCGGGAGCACTGCTATGTCTATGCCACCGTTCCTGCATCCGCAGGCTGCGAGAATGCACCGGTGCTTGGATTTATTGCCCATATGGATACTTCTCCCGCAGTGACGGATACCAATGTGAAGCCCCGGATCGTGGAGAATTATGACGGAAAAGATATCGTACTGAATGCAGCAGAGAACATTATTATGAAGACAGCGGATTTCCCGGAGCTGTTAAATTATGTGGGGAAAGATTTGATCGTGACAGACGGAACGACTCTGCTTGGCGCAGATGACAAGGCAGGAGTTGCCGAGATCATGACTATGGCGGAAGATTTGTTAAAACATCCGGAGAAAAAGCATGGCAAGATCCGCATTGGTTTTACCCCGGATGAGGAAGTCGGTGCCGGAGCGGATCATTTTGATGTGAAGCTGTTCGGAGCGGATTATGCGTATACCGTAGACGGTGGCGCATTGGGCGAATTGGAATATGAGAACTTCAATGCTGCCGGAGCGAAGCTTCATGTCTATGGCAGAAGTGTACATCCCGGTTCCGCCAAGGGCAAAATGAAAAATGCCATCCTGATCGCACAGGAGTTCCAGAAGCTGCTGCCGGTGGAGCAGAATCCAATGTATACCGAGGGCTATGAGGGATTCTTCCATCTGGATGCCATAAGCGGCAATGTGGAGGAGGTTACTGCCGACTATATTATCCGTGATCATAACAGACAGCTGTTTGAACAGAAAAAAGAGCTGTTCTTGTCCTGCGCGGATTTCCTGAACCGGAAGTATGGGGAAGGCACCGTCATAGTGGATATGAAAGATTCTTATTATAATATGCGGGAGATCATGGAGCAGCACATGCATCTGATCGACAATGCGAAAGCAGCCATGGAAGAGCTGGGAATCGAACCCAAGGTATCTCCCATCCGCGGCGGTACCGACGGCGCCAGACTGTCCTTCATGGGGCTGCCCTGCCCGAACCTGTGCACCGGCGGAGAAAATTATCACGGCAGATATGAGTATGCCTGTGTACAGTCCATGGAAAAGACGACCGGACTTTTGATCGCCATTGCGGCAAAATACGCAGACAGATAATAGATACCGATGTTTAGAAAGGCAATATTTTTTATATGACAAATGTAACACAAATGAACGAAACCGACAGACAGTATTATTTTATGGAGAAAGCCTCCGGTTATGTGGCAAAGCTTGGAGAAGAACTGGGCAGAAAGCCTACCTGCTGTGTGACTACCTTCGGGTGTCAAATGAACGCCAGGGACTCGGAAAAACTGGTGGGAATTCTGGAAAAAGTCGGCTATGAGATCATTGAGGATGAGAATGCGGACTTTGTGATCTATAATACCTGTACGGTGAGAGATAACGCCAATCAGCGTGTCTACGGAAGACTGGGAGTATTAAACGGCTACAAGAGGAAAAATCCTCACATGAAGATCGCATTGTGCGGTTGTATGATGCAGGAGCCTTCCGTGATCGAGAAGATCAAAAACAGTTACCGCTTCGTGGATCTGATCTTCGGAACTCATAATATTTTCAAATTCGCAGAGCTGTTATGCTCCCTGTTTGAAAATGAGGGAATGGTCATTGATATCTGGAAGGATACGGACAAGATCGTGGAAGATCTGCCGGTGGAGAGAAAGTATTCTTTCAAGTCAGGTATCAATATTATGTTCGGCTGCAATAATTTCTGCAGCTACTGTATTGTACCTTATGTCCGTGGCAGGGAGCGCAGCCGTAATCCGAAGGATATCATCCGTGAGATCGAGGGACTGGTGGCAGATGGCGTTGTGGAGATCATGCTGCTGGGACAGAATGTAAATTCCTACGGTAAAAATCTGGAAGAGCCCATTACCTTTGCGCAGCTTTTGCAGGAAGTAGAAAAAATCGAGGGATTGGAGAGGATCCGTTTCATGACTTCCCACCCCAAGGATCTGTCGGATGAGCTGATCGAGGTGATGAAGCATTCCAAGAAGATCTGCAGACACCTCCATCTTCCTTTGCAGTCCGGTTCCACGAAGATATTAAAAGCAATGAACCGTCGTTATACTAAGGAACAGTATCTGGAACTGGCGGAGAAGATCCGTAAGGAGATTCCGGATATGGCGATCACTACGGATATTATCGTAGGATTCCCCGGAGAGACGAAGGAAGACGTAGACGAGACCATCGATGTGATCCGTCGCGTAAAATACGACAATGCCTTTACCTTTATCTATTCCAAACGAACCGGAACACCGGCTGCAACCATGGAGCAGGTGCCGGAGGAACTGGTAAAGGAGCAGTTTGACCGGGTGCTTAAGACCGTGCAGGAGACTGCCAGGGAACAGGTATCCAGGTATCAGGGACAGATCTGCGATGTGCTGGTAGAAGAGATCAATGAAAATGACAGTTCCTTAGTGACCGGAAGAATGTCAAATAATACGCTGGTACATTTTCCGGGAGATGCATCACTGGTGGGAAAGCTTGTGAATGTTTCACTGGATGAATGTCATGGATTTTACTATATGGGACATATGGTTCAGTCATGACTCTGATGATCCTAGGGTCTTTCACCCACCTATGAGCAAGCTCATGTGGGCTTAGACCTTTTGACCCTGGCATCATAGATATGACAGACGAATAAATTGTAAAAGGAAATCAAAATGGAAGAACAAGAGAAGGTAAAAAGAATAGAACTGGAACAGAACATGTCCTGGAAAATGTATCAGATTCTGACGATAACGGCGTGCACCGCAAATCTGATCGGAACAATCTGCAATTTCTGTATTCACGGTACGAAACTGCCGACCATAATCTGCGGGATATGCCTGCTGATGATCGTGATCATCGGCATTGCCGGATGGACTACGAAAAAGGTGCAAATACCGGCGGTCTTGATCATATTACTACTTGTATGGTTTGAATTTCCTTATTTGTATTATTGCTACGGGGATGCCTCTATCGTATATCTGGTCCTGGGGGTCGTTGGGCTGGCGATATTTTTCCCGAGAAATGTGGTGATCGTTTCTTTTACGGTCACACTGCTGGAATATCTGGTGATCATGATGAGCAGCTTTGAACGGCCTTCCGTATGGAGAAATATGGATGAAGCGGGTAAAATCGGAACTACGCTTGGCTCCTTTGTTATTGTGGGAGTGTCTGTATTTGCCATGATATTTGAATTGCTCAGAAGATACGAGGAACAACGAAAGCAATTGCTGAGTCTGAGTGAAAATCTGAACTTTGCAGCGAACCATGATCCTCTGACCAGGCTGTATAACCGGCGCTATCTTGTAAATCAGGTGAATGAATGGATATGCAAGCCGGGCAAGAACTTCTGGATCGTATTGATGGATGTAGATGATTTCAAGGCAGTCAATGATACCTATGGGCATGGATACGGTGATGATGTACTGCGGGAAGCCGGCAGACTGATGCTGGAAGAAATGCAGGGAAAAGGAATCGCGTCCCGGTTCGGCGGCGAGGAGTTTATGCTGGTGTTTGAACAGGATGATCGGGAACAAGTGTTACATTCATTCCGGAATATCCAGGAAGGCTTAAGGAGATATTCCCAGAATACCAGACAGACGGATATTACCATCAGCGGTGGAATGGAGCGTTATGAGGCTGATAAACAGCTGGATCTATTGTTTACCTCTGTGGACCGGAAATTATATACTGCCAAAAATAACGGTAAAAACCGTATTGTAGAATAGGTTTAAAATAATAAAAAAGTCTTGCAAAGCTTAAAAAATAGAGCTATGATAAGACCCGTGTGATTTTATAAAAATTTTATAATTTCACACGGTTTTTTTATTGAGGAGATTATATTGAGGAGAATGTTATGGAAAAATTGAAACCGAAGCTTTTCTCTGTGATGAAAAGCTACACGAAAGAACAGTTTGTAAAAGATGTGATCGCAGGTATCATTGTAGCGATTATTGCCCTGCCCTTATCCATTGCACTGGCACTGGCTTCCGGAGTAACGCCTGAAAAAGGTATTTACACCGCCATTACGGCAGGCTTTGTGATCTCTTTCTTAGGTGGCAGCCGTGTACAGATCGCAGGCCCTACTGCGGCATTTGCCACTATTGTTGCAGGAATTGTAGCGAAGAACGGGATGGACGGTCTGATCATAGCGACATTGTTAGCGGGTGTGATCCTGATCCTGATGGGTTTCTTACGACTTGGCAATCTGATCAAGTTTATACCCTATACGATCACCACCGGTTTTACTTCCGGTATTGCTGTGACAATCTTTATCGGACAGATCAAGGACTTCCTGGGACTGACCATTGTCAGCGAAGAGCCGCTGATCGAGACCATGGATAAACTGAAAGCAGTATTTCAGTTCATCTCCACCACAAATTTGCAGGCACTGCTTGTAGGTGTGATCAGTCTCCTGATCCTGATCCTGTGGCAGTATCTGCCGGGATTTTGCAAGAAGATTCCCCCTTCTCTGATCGCGGTACTGGTGGGAAGTGCCATGGTAGCACTGCTTAACATGAATGTTAACACAATTGGAGATCTGTATGAGATTTCCAATAAGCTTCCGTCAATTTCTCTGCCCGCTTTCAGCCTGAAAACGGTACAGAACGTCCTGCCGGATGCTTTTACCATCGCGATTCTGGCGGCCATTGAGTCATTGCTTTCCTGCGTGGTAGCGGACAGTATGGTGAACAGCAGACATCGTTCCAATATGGAACTGATCGCCCAGGGTGCCGGCAACATTACTTCTGCATTGTTCGGCGGAATCCCCGCCACCGGTGCCATCGCGAGAACTGCTGCCAATGTGAAAAACGGCGGACGTACCCCTATTGCCGGTATGGTGCATTCCGTGACTCTTTTGTTGATTCTGGTAGTACTGATGCCATATGCGGCACTGATCCCCATGCCCACCATTGCAGCTATTCTGTTCATGGTGGCTTACAATATGTGCGACTGGCGTAAATTTGTAGGTCTGTGCAAGACCGCACCCAAGAGTGACATTATCGTTCTGGTGACCACATTTGTACTGACTGTTGTATTCGATCTGGTAGTAGCGATTGAGGTAGGTATTCTATTGGCAGCCATTCTGTTCATGAAGCGTATGAGTGATGTGACGGAAGTGGAAGGCTGGAAATACGTGGATGAGGATGATGATGCGGACAGTCTGTCCTTAAGAGTCGTACCTCACAACACCATGGTCTACGAAGTGAGTGGTCCTTTATTCTTCGGTGCAGCGGACAAAATCCTGAAGATCACATTAGATGAGAAGATGAACTGCCTGGTACTGCGTATGCGCAGTGTGAGCGCCATTGATGCCACAGCTATGCATAATCTGGAGCAGTTATATGCAGACTGTAAGAAGAAAAACATCCAGATCATTCTGTCCCATGTAGGGGAACAGCCCATGCATGTCATGGAGAAGAGCGGATTCTTAGATAAGGTGGGCAGAGAAAATGTCTGTGCCCATATTGATGATGCACTGGAACGTGCAGCAAAGCTGCAGTAAGTGTGAAAAACTATCATTTTTCATAGGGGTTCTTTAATTTACAACCTCAATATTTTGTGCTAAGATAGATGCGGATACGCAAGCTTTTGCGTGTCCGCTTTGTCGTGGATCCTTTTTACAGAACAGGAGAAGATCATGGCTGAATTGACACCAATGATGCAAAAATATATGGAGACCAAGGAGCAGTATAAGGACTGCATCCTTTTTTATCGTCTGGGAGATTTCTATGAAATGTTTTTCGACGATGCGCTGGTGGCTTCCAAAGAACTGGAGATCACACTGACGGGAAAAAGCTGTGGCCTGGAGGAACGTGCGCCCATGTGCGGTATTCCTTACCATGCCGTGGAAGGCTATCTGTCCAAACTGGTAAGCCGCGGCTATAAAGTAGCTATCTGTGAACAGGTGGAGGATCCGAAGCTTGCCAAGGGACTGGTGAAGAGGGAAGTGATCCGTGTGGTGACACCCGGTACCAACTTAAACGTACAATCGCTGGAAGCCGGCAAAAATAATTATCTGCTGAGCATCGCCTATACTTCGGATGGTATCGGTATCTCCGCTGCAGATGTAACTACCGGTGATTATTATGTGACGGAAGTTGAAGATCTGAAAAAATTAAATGATGAACTGATGAAGTACGAACCTTCTGAAATCATCTGCAACGAGGCATTTTTAGTCAGTGGCTTTGATGTGAATGACTTAAAGTCCCGCTTACATATCTCCGTCAATGCGCTGGAATCCCATATGTTCGATGATGAGGGGTGCAGACGGATCCTTATGAAGCATTTTAAGGTAAATACGCTGATCGGACTTGGCGTCGAAGAATTCCCTACGGGACTTTTAGCGGCGGGAGCACTGTTGCAGTATCTGTATGATACACAGAAGACGGATCTGGAGCATTTTACCCATATTTATCCCTATCTTACCAGCAAATATATGCTGCTGGACAGTTCCACCAGAAGAAATCTGGAACTGACGGAGACCCTCAGAGAGAAGCAGAAGAGAGGTTCACTTTTGTGGGTGTTAGACAAGACGAAGACTGCCATGGGCGCCAGGCTTCTGCGCAATTATATTGAACAGCCATTGATTGAGAAGGATGAGATGGAGAAACGTCTGGATGCTATCCAAGAGCTGAATCAGGACTCTATCTCCAGGGATGAGATCCGGGAATACTTAAATCCCATCTACGATCTGGAGCGACTGCTCAGTAAGGTGACTTATAAGACTGCAAATCCCAGAGATCTGATCGCATTTCGGAATTCCCTGGAGATGCTGCCGCCTATTAAGACGGTGTTGTCTGCATTTGAAAAAGAAGAACTTGTGGAAATCCGGGAGCAGATTGACGGACTGGAGGACATCTATCAGCTGATCGATGAAGCGATCATTGAAGAACCGCCGATCTCCATAAGGGAAGGTGGAATGATCAAAGATGGGTTCGATGAGACCATAGACAGACTGCGAAGCGCCAAGCATGACGGAAAACAGTGGCTGGCACAGTTAGAGGAAGAAGACAGAGAACGTACCGGGATCAAGAATCTGAAGATCAAATATAACAAAGTATTCGGTTATTATTTCGAGGTGACCAATTCTTACAAGGATCTGGTGCCGGAGGACTATATCCGCAAGCAGACTCTGGCAAATGCGGAACGATATACCACACCGCGGTTGAAAGAATTGGAGGACACTATCTTAAATGCGGAGGACAAGCTCCAGACGCTGGAATATGATGTGTTCTGTAGAATAAGGGATACCATTGCTCAGGAACTGGTCCGCATCCAGAACACCGCGAAAGCGATTGCAAAGCTGGATGTGTATGCGTCCCTGTCGTTGGTTTCGGAGCGCAATCATTATGTACGTCCGAAGTTAAATGAAAAGGGTGTTATTGACATCAAGGACGGAAGACACCCTGTGGTGGAACAGATGATCACCAATGATATGTTTATTGCCAATGACACTTATCTGGATAATGGCAGTCATTGTATCAGCGTCATTACCGGTCCCAATATGGCAGGTAAGTCCACATACATGCGTCAGACGGCACTGATCGTACTGATGGCGCAGATCGGGTGCTTCGTCCCTGCCAGAACCGCTAATATTGGTATTGTAGACCGGATCTTTACCCGTGTGGGAGCTTCGGATGATCTGGCCAGCGGTCAGTCCACTTTCATGGTGGAGATGAATGAGGTGGCGAATATCTTACGGAATGCCACTTCCAAGAGCCTTCTGATCTTAGACGAGATCGGAAGAGGTACTTCCACTTTTGACGGACTGAGCATTGCCTGGGCAGTGATCGAACATATCAGCAACCGCAAGCTTTTAGGAGCCAAGACGCTGTTCGCCACCCATTACCATGAGCTGACCGAGCTGGAAGGCAAAATGAATAATGTGAACAACTATTGCATTGCTGTGAAGGAATGTGGCGACGATATCGTGTTCTTACGTAAGATCGTAAAGGGCGGTGCGGACAAGAGCTACGGCATCCAGGTAGCGAAGTTGGCAGGAGTGCCGGATATGGTCATTGACCGTGCCAAGGAGATCGTGGAACAGCTGTCGGACAATGATATTACGGAAAAGGTGCAGAGCATCGCTATCGATAATAAAAACGATGGCAAGGCAAAAAAACAGCCCAAATACGATGAGGTGGATCTGGCACAGATGTCTCTGTTCGACACTGTGACGGATGAGGATATTCTGAAGGAACTGATGGAGATCGAGGTGACGACTCTGACCCCGTTAGATGCACTGAACACCCTGTACCGGTTACAGAATAAGCTAAAGAACCGCTGGAACGGTTAGTTATAAGGGAAAGGCATAGGTAGATATATGGGAATACATGTACTGGACTCCCGGACGATCGACAGGATCGCTGCCGGTGAGGTGGTAGAACGACCTGCCAGCGTGGTGAAGGAGCTGGTGGAAAATGCCATAGATGCCGGTTCCACGGCGATTACGGTAGAGGCAAAAGAAGGCGGTATTGAGTTCATCCGTGTGACGGATAACGGCTGCGGCATTGAACGGGAGCAGCTGCCCACAGCGTTTCTGCGTCATGCCACGAGCAAAATCGAAGATGCGGATGACTTGAACCATATTGCAAGCCTTGGCTTCCGCGGTGAGGCTCTGTCCAGTATCGCTGCGGTGTCCCGTGTGGAGATCATCACCAAGAGAAAAGAGAACCTCACCGGAACCCGCATGGTGTTAGAGGGGGCAAAGGAACAGTCCATCGATGAGATCGGCGCACCGGACGGTACCACATTCCTCATGAGGAATCTGTTCTTCAATACGCCGGTACGCCGGAAATTTTTAAAACAGCCTGCCACGGAGGGCAGTTATATCACGGATCTGATGGAACATCTGGCACTGTCCAGACCGGATATCTCTTTCAAATTCGTACTGGGGAATCAGACCAGATTCCATACCTCCGGAAATGGTGATCTGCGGGAAGTCATCTACCGGATCTACGGCAGAGAGATCGCCGCACAGCTGGTACCGATCCAGATGGAAGAAAACGGCATTAAGGTAGAAGGGTATCTGGGCAAACCGGTGCTGGTGCGTTCCAACCGCAATTTTGAGATCTATTTTATCAACGGTCGCTTTATCCGCAGCGGTGTGATCGCCAAAGCCATTGAAGAAGGTTATAAGCAGTATCTGATGCAGCATAAATTTCCGTTGTGCGTGCTGCATATTACGATGGATACGGAGACCGTGGATGTGAACGTACATCCCTCCAAAATGGATGTGCGGTTCTCCGATGGCATGGCATTTGCCAGAATGCTAAGCGAGAAGATAGCAACAACCCTGCGGAACCGGGAAATGATCCCGGATGCTTCCTTAGAGGATGAAAAATCCATTCAGAAAAAGGAGCAGGAAGACAGAAAAGCTTCCTGGAAAGAGCATACGCCGGAGGCGTTCGAGAAAAAAAGAGAAGAAAGTTACCGTGTCATGGAGGCTGCCAAATACGAGGCAGTACCGAAAGACCGGAGGGAATTTATACAGAAGCCGATCTGGCAGGAGGCACATGCGGGTATACAGACCAGTATCCGTAAACCGGAACCGGTAAGTGCGCAGACAGAGGAACAGCCTGCTGCACCTGCAGCAGCACCGGAACCGAAAGAGGACGATTTCTTCGTTGAGGCAGCACCGCCAGAGCCAAGGGCTGAGACTTCATCGGAGCCTGTTATCTGCCCGGAGACCGCTGAGGTAATCGAACCGAAGGAAGATAGTCCTGCGCAGACACAGCCGGAAGATAAGGAACCCGGGGTGAAGGATGTACAGCAGATGAATCTGTTTGAAGAGAAACTGTTATCTGTGCAGAATCGCAGC
>ERZ1026878.1775-NODE-1775-length-12076-cov-52.203560_pt1 | contig 12076 bp, 10 predicted proteins | sample MGYA00380169_ERZ1026878 | MGnify/ENA primary metagenome ERZ1026878 (study PRJEB33269, sample SAMEA4719805) | human gut metagenome | biome: human-associated habitat; feature: organic feature; material: feces | place: Cameroon | collected 2013-10 ...
GGAGGAATAGAATATGCAGAATGAAAGTCAAAATATAGAATATAAGGAATCATGGCGTGATGAATATCTGAAATGGATATGTGGTTTCGCCAATGCCCAGGGTGGGCGTATTTATATCGGTGTAAATGACCAGAAAGAAGTAATCGGTTTGCCGGATGCCAAGAGACTGTTGGAAGATATTCCTAACAAGATAGTTAATTATCTAGGTATCGTAGAAGATGTAAACCTTCTTGCGGAGGGTGACAAAGAGTATATAGAGATTGTTGTGTCTCCAAGCAATATGCCGATAGCCTATAAGGGCACGTATCATTATCGCAGTGGTTCAACCAAGCAGGAACTAAAAGGTCTTGCATTGCAGCAATTCATCATGGATAAGATGGGTCATTCATGGGATGATATTCCTGTTTATGGTGCAACTCTTGATGATATAGATCGCAATGCGATTGACTATTTTTTGCAATGTAGTATCAAGGCAGGTCGTATGGATGAATCAGAAGTTGATTCGTCCACAGAGGAAGTATTGCGTAATCTTGGTTTGTTTACCAAGGAAGGCGAATTGAAAAATGCTGCCATCTTGCTTTTCGGAAAGCATGTTGGTCAGTTCTTTCCATCTGCGGTATTCAAGATTGGACGTTTTCATACAGATGAGAGCGATTTGATAATTCAAGATGTGATTGAAGGCAACCTGATTCAGATGGCAAGTAGGGTGATGGAAGTACTCCGAACCAAGTATCTGCTTTCTCCTATTCACTACGAGGGATTGCAGCGCATAGAGCAGCTGGAGATTCCTGATAAAGCATTACGAGAGTTGATATACAATGCCATTTCGCATAAGGCTTATACCGGTCCTGCCATCCAGATGCGCATCTATGACCGTAGCATAGAATTGTGGAACTATGGGTTGTTGCCGAAAGAGTTGACTCCTGCAGCTTTGTTGCAGAAGCATTCTTCTTATCCTCGTAACCATAATATTGCTAATGTTTTTTACAAAGCAGGCTTTGTGGAGTCATGGGGACGTGGCTTCAAGAAGATAGCTGAGGAGTTTGAACGTGCCAGCTTACCATTGCCAACGATAGAAGAAAATGGAGGTGGCGTGATGGCGATTGTTCAGCGCAAAACGATAGATGAAGTTATCGTAGAGCGTGATGGGAATGTCGGTGTAAATGTCGGAGACATGTCGGAGATAAATGTCGGAGACGTGTCGGAGATTAAACTGTCTGATAGACAGCAAATTATTGTTTCAATAATAAGGTCTAACCCAACAGTTTCTGCGAAACAAATGTCGGAGACTTTGTCGGTGACTTCGAGAACGATAGAAAGAGATTTGGCGGTAATGCAAAAAGCGGGTGTCATAAGGCACGAAGGTAAGGATAATGCCGGTGTATGGGTGATACTTGAACATGGAAATACTAATTCTTAATAGTGTTAGATATGAATAAAAATAATAATGAACAAATTGTCTTCGAGATGTTCGAAGAGGTTGCAACCAAAAGCATCGCTGAGGCTCGGAATGCATACACCTATGAAGAAATTGATGGGTGCTATTTGGAGGCGAAGGAAATTGCTGATCATGCAAGGAAGAACTTGCAAGAGAAAATAGGAGGTACATAAAAACAAAACTCCCACCGAAGCGGGAGTATAGGTTTTACACCTTCGGCAATTACTGCCTTATTGTGATAAGATGTAGGAAATCTTATTTTCTGCTGCAAATATAATACAAAAAATTTGTTTATCCAATAAAAAGGTTGTAATTTTACAGAAAATTAATAATTAAGTATATAAAACTATAGTAGTATGACTAAAATACTAGGAATTGATACAGGAACCAATAGTCTTGGATGGGCTATTGTGGAAAAACAGGCAGATGAATATCATTTGCTTGATAAAGGTGTCAACATCTTCCAGGAAGGTGTTAAGATAGAAAAAGGTATAGAGTCTTCTAAAGCTGCTGAGCGTACGGCTCATAAGGCAGCACGAGTAAGAAATTATCGAATTAAATTACGTAAAATTCGTCTGCTTCGTATTTTAAGTGATGCACATTTATGTCCTCCGCTTTCGAAAGCAGAACTATCTGCATGGAGACTCAAGAAGGAGTATCCTAAGAATGAATTGTTTATGCAATGGCAAAGTACTGATGATGAATCAGAAAAGACACCATACGCTTATAGGCATAAGTGCCTTCATGATTGTTTGGATTTCAGCAGTATAACTGATAGATATATTCTGGGTCGTGCTTTTTATCACATGATTCAGCGACGTGGCTTTTTAAGTAATCGTAAAGATCAGAGTGGTGATGATACAGGAATGGTAAAAGAAAGTATCAGTAACCTTACTCAAGAGATGCATGATGCTGGTTATGAGTATCTTGGTGATTATTTTTATTCTCTCTATAATAAAGGAGAGAAGATCCGTAATCATTATACTGCACGCAATGAGCATTATCTGGCAGAGTTTAAGGCTATTTGTGAAAAGCAGGAGTTAGATAAGAATCTTGGTCATGAAGTGGTACATCAAATAGAAAAAGCCATTTTCTACCAGCGACCATTAAAGTCGCAAAAAGGACAAGTTGGTAAATGCGTATTTGAGAAGAACAAGACAAGATGTCCTTCTTCACATCCTATGTATGAAGAGTTTAGAATGCTCTCTTTTATCAATAACATAAAGATTCAGACTCCAAATGATGATGTATTACGCCCTCTGTCTTCAGAGGAGCGAGCACTCATTATGCCTTTGTTCTTCCGTAAATCAAAGAAGTTGTTTGACTTTGAAGATATAGCAAAGAAATTGGCACCCAAAAAACAATATGGTTTTTACAAGAAGAGTTCTGATGCCGAAATGCCATATCTTTTCAATTACCCTATGGATACATCTGTTTCTGGTTGTCCTGTAACTACCGCTTTAAAAGATATCTTTGGAGATAATTGGATAGATTCTCTTTGTGAAACCTATACGCTAGCCGAGGGTAAAAGTCGTTTGAATGTAGTCAATGATATTTGGCATGTATTGTTCTTCTATACAGATGATACAAAACTTGCAGAGTTTGCTAAGAATCGTCTGCAATTGAATGATGAAGAAGCAAGGAAATTTTGCGAGATTTCTTTGCCGGGTGATTATGCGTCTTTAAGTTTGAAGGCTATCTGTAAGATTCTTCCTTATCTTAGAAGAGGTTTGATTTATTCTCATGCCGTATTCTTGGGTAACTTATGTGACGTGATGCCGCAATATGAATGGGATATAGAAGAAATGCGTAATGCTGCTATTGAGCATATTATCCACGAAATGAATCAGATTGATTCTAAAGATGCACGTACTTTCGAGGTTTGTATTAAGGAGTATCTGAAGGAGCAGTATCATGTATCTGAAGAGAAACTTAAGAAGTTATACCATCCTTCTATGATGGAGGTATATCCTAGAGTGCAGCGCACCAACAACCATGGTGTTTATCAGCTTGGTTCACCTCGAATTGATAGCGTGCGTAATCCAATGGCTATGCGTTCTATGTTCAGATTACGTAAATTGGTAAATCGTTTGTTGGAAGAGGGGAAGATAGATTCTGATACAGAGATTCATATTGAATTTGCTCGTGAATTAAATGATGCTAATAAGCGTAATGCTATAGCTTTATTTACAAAAGATAATCAAAAAAAGAATGATGAGGCTCGCAAAAAAATAATAAACCTCTTTAAGGCTGAAACAGGAAAAAATATAGAGCCGACTGATGTTGATGTCTTGAAATATGTCCTTTGGGAAGAGCAGGGACATATCTGTTTATATACAGGTAAGCAAATAGGAATATCAGACTTTATTGGAGCTAATCCAAAGTTTGATATAGAGCATACTATTCCTCGTAGTGTAGGTGGTGACAGTACAAAAATGAATTTGACACTTTGTGATAGTCGTTTCAATAGAGATGTCAAGAAAACCAAGTTGCCAACAGAGTTGCCTAATCATGAGGAAATTATGGCACGTATTAATGACTGGAGAGAAAAGTATGAGTCTCTTGATGGCCAAATTCGTAGACAAAAGAAGTTGTCAAAGGGGGCTACTACTAAAGATCAAAAGGATGCAATCATTCGTAAACGGCATCTTTTGGAATTGCAACGCGATTATTGGCGTGGTAAGTATTTGCGTTTCACTATGGAGAGTGTACCTGAAGGATTTAGTCGACGCCAAGGTACTGATATCAGTGTGATTTCTAAGTATGCTCGTCTTTACTTGAAATCTCTTTTCAAGCATGTCTATACAGTAAAAGGCATTGCTACTTCTGATTTTAGAAAGATTTGGGGTATTCAAAAGGCATATAGTAAGAAGGAACGTGTAAATCATGTTCATCATTGTATTGATGCCATTGTTATTGCATGTATTGGCTTGGATGAATATAATAAGTTGGGAGCATATTATCATGATGAAGAAAATCATGAATGGTATGGCATGTCAAAGGCTAATTTTAAAAAGCCATGGCCTACATTTGTTGAGGATATTGAGAAGGTGCAGGATGAAATCTTGGTTTATCATTATACACCAGACAATATGCCAAAACAAGGTCGCCGTAGAATTATGGTTGATGGAAAAAAAGTTTTATCTAAAGGTGATGCTGCAAGAGGATCATTGCATAACGATACCTACTATGGAGCTATAGAGAGTGATGGTGTTGTAAAATACGTTAAGCGTATAAATTTAGCATCAATGAAGGAAAATGATGTCAAAAATATCGTGGATGATACTGTAAGAGGTATAATTGAAACAGCTATTAATGAGAAGGGCTTCAAAGAAGCGATGTCTAGTACAATATGGATGAATGAAGAGAAACAAATACCAATTAAAAAGGTAAGATGTTATGCTACTTCTGTTGCTAAGCCTTTGAATATTCGCCAACAACGAGATGTTTCATCAAAAGAATATAAGCAGCAATATCATGTCACCAATGATAGTAACTATTTGCTTGCATTGTACATTGGTAAGGATAAAAAAGGTAAGGAAAAGCGTGAATTTGTGATAATTAATATGTTGCAAACTGCGCAATACTTTAGAACTAGTAATGACAAGGTAGCTGTTGGAAATAATATTGTGCCGGTAAAGAGTGAGCATGAGTATCCATTTGCATATTCATTAAAGATAGGAACAATGGTACTTCTTTACGAAAAATCTCCAGATGAGATATGGGATGCTTCTCTAACAGAGATTAATAAACGTCTCTATAAAGTTGTGGGATTATCTGCAATGAGAATGAAAGGACGAAATGTTGATTATGCTACAATAAAGTTGAAACAGCATGAGGATGCTCGTCTCAGTACAGAACTTAAAGCGAAGAATGGAGCATTTAAGCAAGGAGAAGAATTACGCCCTTCAATAATTATGCTCCATACTCAACTCAATGCTTTAGTTCAAGGTTATGATTTTGAGATAAATGAATTAGGTGAAATTAAAAGATTAAAGTGAAATGATAAAGCAGACATTATTCTTTTCAACTCCAGTTTGTCTTTCACTCAAGAATTGCCAGATTGTAATCTCTTGGAAAGATAGCAATGACAAGGTAACACGCCCTATAGAAGATATAGGGTGTGTTGTTTTAGAAAATCAAATGATAAACATTACTTTGCCGCTTCTAAATGAGTTGGTAAAGAATAATGTTGCACTTATCTTATGTGATAACAGGATGATGCCAACATCTATGTTGCAAAGTTTAGATGCTAATTCAACGCAAGCTGAAAGTTTAAAATTTCAGCTTGCAGTTACTGAGCCAATGAAAAAACAAGCTTGGAAACAGATTGTAGAGTCAAAGATAGAAAATCAATCCGCAGTCTTGGCTCTTGTTGGTAAGAATAAAGATGTTCTCAAACCTTATTATAATAATGTTAAGAGTGGAGATTCGGACAATAGAGAGGGATTGGCGGCAAAAGTATATTGGAACAAGCTTTTCGGTAACTCTTTCAAAAGAGAAAGAGAAGGATGTCCGCCTAATGCTCTTTTAAATTATGGTTATGCCATATTGCGTGCAGCCGTAGCACGTGCTTTGCTAGGTTCTGGTTTGCTCCCTAATTTGGGCATCTTTCATAAAAACAGATATAATGCTTTTCCTTTAGCTGATGATGTTATGGAACCATATCGACCATTTGTTGACGAAATCGTTTATCGGCTTTATGGAAATGGAACAACAGAACTGAATAAAGAATCAAAAACAGAGATTATGCGTGTGCTGAATTGTGATGTCAATATAGGGAAGGTTAAACGACCTTTGCAGATAGCTTTGACCATGACAACAGCCTCTCTTGTAAAATATTATTCAGGAGAAATTAAAAAACTTTCTTTACCTATTATAAAATGACAGAAAATAGACTTAATGCGTATCATATAATGTGGTTATTTGTATTTTTCGATTTGCCAGTTACAACTAAAAAAGAGATGAAGGCAGCTTCTCTCTTCCGCCAGAACTTGGAGAAAGAGGGTTTCTCTATGATGCAATTTTCGGTCTATATCCGTCATTGTGCTTCAAGAGAAAGTTTGGATGTGCATGTTAAACGGGTAAAATCGTTGCTTCCGGAAACAGGAAAAGTAAGTTTGTTGAGTGTTACAGACAAACAATATGGAGATATCTATAACTTTTGGGGTAAACCAAAAAGTATTAATAAGAGTAAAATATCGAAAAAAGTTATCAGTGAGCCTATTCAATTGGAGTTTTTTTAGTACTTTTGCATTGGAAATTATATCCTGCACGCCATTTCTTATTAGAAGAAGTTATTGTTATACACTGGAAATCAGTACTTTCAAATCTATAGGTTGTGGTTTGATGTAGGAATCAAAAGATATACAACGGACATCATTTGTGGTAAATGATATACAAGTTGTGGTTTGATGTAGGAATCAAAAGATATACAACTTTAGTTATATTTTACATTTTAACACATGGTTGTGGTTTGATGTAGGAATCAAAAGATATACAACATAGCAGTCATAAAACCACTATCAGCGGAGTTGTGGTTTGATGTAGGAATCAAAAGATATACAACATACCATGGTCAGAATAAGCAACCATAGAAGTTGTGGTTTGATGTAGGAATCAAAAGATATACAACGCGAGCGAAGAAAATACACTCATATTACTCGTTGTGGTTTGATGTAGGAATCAAAAGATATACAACTAACATCAAAATTAGAAAAACCCTCAAAATGTTGTGGTTTGATGTAGGAATCAAAAGATATACAACCGTTTTTTGGTCTTCGTGTGCCCTGATAAGTTGTGGTTTGATGTAGGAATCAAAAGATATACAACTGGCAGTCAAACGGTCTTGGTTCTTCCATGGTTGTGGTTTGATGTAGGAATCAAAAGATATACAACTTATTTTGATAGGAGATATACACATAACGAGTTGTGGTTTGATGTAGGAATCAAAAGATATACAACGAACAGACTTATAATATACGTGATCAGACAGTTGTGGTTTGATGTAGGAATCAAAAGATATACAACAAAGCTCATTACTCATGCGTTGCGCTTCATGTTGTGGTTTGATGTAGGAATCAAAAGATATACAACTGGTATGTTGCGACAAACGCCCAGTCAGGAGTTGTGGTTTGATGTAGGAATCAAAAGATATACAACGATCTCATATTCAGCCGCCAGTACTGGAAGTTGTGGTTTGATGTAGGAATCAAAAGATATACAACACCTTCGTGATAAACAAAAGTGGTATCACAGTTGTGGTTTGATGTAGGAATCAAAAGATATACAACTGAGATTCTTTTTTAACGACGCGGAGATTGTTGTGGTTTGATGTAGGAATCAAAAGATATACAACAGTGATGCTAAGTCTTCTATGTCTTGCTGGTTGTGGTTTGATGTAGGAATCAAAAGATATACAACTTGACAACATCAATGGGGCCAAGGCGTGAGTTGTGGTTTGATGTAGGAATCAAAAGATATACAACGGCGAAAATTTTCAGTGATGAATTACGCAGTTGTGGTTTGATGTAGGAATCAAAAGATATACAACATAAGTATAGTGACAAGTGGTTGAGCGTGGTTGTGGTTTGATGTAGGAATCAAAAGATATACAACCAGAAAAATTCATCTCAGGGAAATTACCAGTTGTGGTTTGATGTAGGAATCAAAAGATATACAACTACCCTCGAAGGAATGGTCCGCAATGACCTGTTGTGGTTTGATGTAGGAATCAAAAGATATACAACGAGGAAAAGGCATACACTTACGATTATCAGTTGTGGTTTGATGTAGGAATCAAAAGATATACAACAAAGCGAGATCATCCACATTAAGGGGCATGTTGTGGTTTGATGTAGGAATCAAAAGATATACAACTGGCTTCTGTAATATCTGCAATTACACTAGTTGTGGTTTGATGTAGGAATCAAAAGATATACAACTCTTCACAAGCTTGGTAGAAGCAGAAAGGAGTTGTGGTTTGATGTAGGAATCAAAAGATATACAACGAAATTATTGTCCTTTTTCTGCTTCGCTGGGTTGTGGTTTGATGTAGGAATCAAAAGATATACAACGAAGCAAACACGAAGTGTCACTTTCACCCGTTGTGGTTTGATGTAGGAATCAAAAGATATACAACATTCCGTGAGCCGAGACAAGGACGAAATCGTTGTGGTTTGATGTAGGAATCAAAAGATATATTATACAATGAGAATGGAATAGGGGGTGCTGGCGCAGTATCAGGATATCTTGGAACATAGGCAAGAAAGAGTCTTGTTCTCCACGGTCTTCAATCTTTTCAAAAGAAGAACGGAAAGGATAAAAGCACCTCTATCAGTATATGATAGTGCGGTAAAATGTATTGAGGAAGTGGAATGTGGCAAAAGTACTCCGCAAAATTATTCTTCGGAACTAAGAAACACCATTTGCCCAATAGATAAGAAAAACAATGCTGATGTGACGATAAGGACCAACACGCTATCTTCGCCTACTACTTCAATGCTAACTGTTGTTCTGATAATCATTTTCCATAACGCTTAGTTTGAATGTTTACGCCACAAAGATACTAAAAATATTGATTACTTCGTTTTTTATACGAAGAAATTTTAGCAAAAGAAATAAAACTTAACGTTAAATGGACTTTGTAAGAAAAAAGTGGTTTGTCGGAATTTCCGACAGACCACTCAACATGGTACCTTAGAGGGGAAAACGCAGAGCCTCCAATCTGCTTCGCAAAAAGTGCAGAAATTGAGTGAGATTCAGGAATGTTTAGCAAAGAAATTGGCAAAATCAGTCTATTTTTCTTTATTTAACTCCGAAATTGAGTGGAATATCAGAGAAAATCTTTAAATTTGCATTTAAATACAATATTTTGCAAAGAATGGAAGATAGAGAACTATTACAGAAAAGTGCTCCAGAGTTCGAACGCCTCGCCTTTACGGTGTTGGCTATCGAGGCTTCGGCACAAAAAATGGGTATATCGCCGTCTGAAATGAGAAAGCGATTGGATAAGGTGGGGCTAATCAAGAGTCTCATTCAAGATTGCTATGATACTCTACATACCGAGAGCCGGGAAGCTGTAGCAAATGATGTGGTCGAAGCTCTTAAAAATTGGGAAAGAAAAGAATAATGGAAAAGCAAATATTATATCATGGTTCAAATGTCATTGTTGAGCATCCTTTAGTAAGCATTGGCAGAAAGGACTTGGATTTTGGTCCAGGCTTCTATCTCACGCCTTTATTTGAACAAGCCTCCAAATGGGCTGTCCGTATCAAGACCATCAGACGAACCGGGCAAGCTATAGTGAACACCTATGAGTTCGCTCTACCACAAGACAGCAAGGTAAAACGATTTGGTGCTTACGATAAGGAATGGCTTGACTTCATTGTTGACAGCAGAAGAGGAAAGCAGCCTTGGAGTGGGTATGACATCATTGAAGGAGGAGTGGCTGACGATCGTGTAATTGATGCAGTAGAAGCCTATATCAATGGCTATGCAGATGTTGAGCATACTCTTCGCCAGTTGGTTTATCACAAGCCCAACTATCAGATTTGCATATTAAGCCAAGAGATAGTAGATAAGTATTTGCAATTCAAATCATATGAAAGGATATAATTATGTTGGACTTTTTATTATGGAACAAAATCGCTCGTGTCATAAAGCAGTTAGCCGACACGCTGCATATATCAACCGACAGAGCATTACAGATATTCTATGACTCTGATGTTTGCCGTATGTTACATGACAAAGAACTTGGCTTGCATCTGATGAGTGATACATATATTGTAAATGACTTGATAGAAGAGCTAAGGAATAAGCAATAGCAAAACAATTGTTGTGGTGTCATAGTTCCTATAAGACAAAAAACGCCATAGCCTTGTTGCGTGGTAACTACTATAAATAATTCCCTCTTTTTTATTACCACTATTACCACGCCTTGCCAATCGTCTTTACGCTTTCTATAAAAGAAAACTATTTTCTAACTACCAGATACTCAGTACCAAATCTCGTTTTCTTACTCTCCAGTCCTTCGATGTTCTGAAGCTCTCTGCCCAATCTCTGTAGACTTGAAACCTGCAGGGAGGAGCCGAATTTCTGCTTCAAAATGTCGAAAATGGCGGCTGCCATCATGTATTCTCCCTTTTCTGGGTCATTTGTTGGCTCAAAAACCTCCAGAAAACATTGTTTTATTGGCGAAATCTGCTCAAATTGTCTATTGTATTGCATGATGATGGCAGTTTCCTGGGCATCGAAATAGGATTTTTCTCCCTGCTCCAGGGCTTGCATCGCCTGCGCATAAAGCTGCTCATAGTTCAATCTGCCACTCACATCGATAGGACCCGTCAGCTCCACACCCAGGAAACGGCGGTTGCCGGATGGGTCGGCTAGAATATCCGTCATGTTGCTCGTGGCTATGAAGGAGGCAAGGCGGGGGAACTCCTCTACATGACTTCCATACGGGGGCTTGATCTTCACCGTGGGCAGTTGCAGCAGATTCTTCAGAAAACCCTGTTGTATCTGGGGCGAAATCTGATTGAACTCATCCAGGTTGATGAGCAGAAACTGTACCATGCCCTGCAACACCTGGCGCTTCTCCGAAAGAAGCATGTTGTCGGTGAAACCCCACGACAGTTCGCCCGGTATCAGACGGCGGCAGAAGGTGCTCTTGTTGTAGCCCTGCTTGGAAATGAGCAGCGGCATCGTGCTGTTGCCGTATTGGCGGCGATAGGAACCTCGCCACTGGTCTACCATGCCCAGAAACCAGGTGTAGAACCAGTCTTCCCAATGCGGATTTCGGGTAGGAACGGTGCGGGCGAGGGCACGGATATTCCGTGTATTTCATCACGGCATTATAGCGAAACTGGTATCTGCTTTGCAGAAAATTCTTCATCTGCAGAATATCAGCTCTGCCTTTTCTTCCCGATGAGGCTTTCTCGGTTTTCCGGTCCTTGGAATGGGTGGCGTAGGCACTGCCCACAATCTGACGGAACTCTTCTTCGCTGGCATCATTCCAGTTGTTTCTTCGGATATGGGTGAATGCCTCCTCTTCGCTCATGCCCATGCGGCAGAGCTTGGCGGCAACGGCTGAAAGGAAGGCGAAAAACTGGTCGTTCTCATTAGCCCACTTCATGTTGGCTTCTGCCATGTCTGCCTGCGTCTCCTGGACAGCCTTACTGTAAAGAAACTCGTTGTCCTGGAATGCCTTCAGGTCATCCACTCGCTTGGGTGCGGCTGCTGATAGTTGGCAGTTTCTGGCGATGCGTTCCCAAAAACGGTCGATGCTTTTCTGGCTGACCATCAGTTGGTTCTGCCTGTTGATTCTAGTGATGGTAAACTTCATATTCAAGCTAATTATATGATATAACGATATTTAGAATAGCTTATGACGTATATGTTAAGCTGTAAATGACGTTCTGAACGGTGCTTCCAGGCATCGAGGAATGTTACCCGAGGCGTTGCCCAACTTTGCCCGAGGCTTTGGGCACTTATGACCGAGGTAGTCGGTTAATAGTACCCGTGTTCTCGGGTGTGAGTGCTCATGTTCATGGGCACGAATCCTCATGTATGCGGGTGCTTAGTGTTTGTGGTTTAACGATTTTGGTTGACCACTTTTTATCTTATTTATAAGACGAGTTG
>ERZ1026878.1780-NODE-1780-length-12048-cov-2.907529_pt1 | contig 12048 bp, 16 predicted proteins | sample MGYA00380169_ERZ1026878 | MGnify/ENA primary metagenome ERZ1026878 (study PRJEB33269, sample SAMEA4719805) | human gut metagenome | biome: human-associated habitat; feature: organic feature; material: feces | place: Cameroon | collected 2013-10 ...
TTTTAGAACTATATATATGATTTTCCAATATGGTACTGCCATTATTTACGCTTTCAATTGTCAGCCCATCTTTTCCTATCGGATAAATTCTTGTATAAAAATCATTCGTATTTGCCTGACTCTCTAAAGATATCAAGTTGATCTGGTCTGTAAAATATGCTCCCTTATATGAGCCAATTTTTCCCTTTAATCTAATAACCTTATTTATACTGTCAATTTGCATTTCCAGCATATAAGTATCAACTTTCTTATGGTACGCTTCTTTTTTACATCACATTCGCATGTCCATCCAGTACCAGCAAGAGCTAACTGAGATGCCTCCAGTGCTGTTTTTTCAGTGGTATCAAAAGATATAAAAGGAGTCCCTTCCAGCTCGTCAATATTAAGCTTTGCTGTTACTGTATATGTACCGTCATCAGCCGGCCCATTTTTCTGCTTTATTACATATTCATCGGTTCTGGTTCTGATTATATCCTCCAGTGCCACAGAACATTTCACAGAAACATTACATGTTAGAGTCTTATCTCCATAGTCAAGCACCTCTTCAATACACAGATTCGAATATTCAATTAGCGGCTTTTTCTTGCCATTTTTATCAATATATTTCAGCATAGCCGCTCCTCCTCTTATTTAATCATAAATAATAATGCTGACATATCCTGTGCAGTAAGAATATCATACTTAGGTTCTGTTTCTGTAAGCTCAATAACATTCATTGTTACTGTTCTTATGCCAAAATCTTCATCAAGCTCATAAAGTTCTTCTACCTTAGAAATTGCTTCTTTCTTTATTGCATCTGTTTCAAATGTATATTCTTCAGTGCCGTTCTTCTCATTTTTTAACATAATAGGTACACCGCCATCATCTTTCAGACAAATCTCTTTGAATATCTTTTCGCGGTGTTCCTCAACTTCTTTATACTTTTCAAGCAGCATCTTCTCATTGCTCGCTATAGAATAGCTTAATGCCACCGGAAGCTTCTTATCATAGACCTTCCGTAATCCAATTATCACGCCTTTTATTTCACCTAACTTAAGTTTCATATTGCCTCCTTAAATATATCTTGGATAATAGCTTAATTTTGCACTACATGCGCTCCCCAGCTTAATTGTAATGTCTCCAGGACTCGCCCTTGGAAAGCTCCATAAATCAACTTTATCAAATATATCCTCACCATTTTCAGTTATCACACATGATTCTCCGTCAATCAGAATATTTGTGTTTCTTCCAACATTGGAAATAGTAATAACATCTTCCGTTAAACCTTCTACTGTAAGACTTCCTAATGCAATATCTGATGTTAAAGAAAGCACAGCAGGAGTTTCTGCTGTGCCTTTAATAGTTGTTGTGTATTCTGTTCCTGTGAAGCTCTCATTAACTGGCTTTCCAAGTTTTGCATGACCTGTTAATGTCAATTCATAATGATATAACCATCTTTTCTTTAATTCTCTCTGCTCCTTGGCCATATCAAACTTATATAAGAATTCCATGTCATCCAGCTGAACAATTCCTGATTCAAAGTCTGCCATTAAAGAACTCATTAACTTTTCACAATCTTCTTTACTTTCAGATTTAACAAGTATTTCAATGTATATCTCAAATTCAGTATACTTTGTCTTCTTATATTTAGCTGGGTCTATTGCACCATCAAGCCAATTATTATATACATTCACAGTCCGGGGATTTACCGTCTGGCTAAGCCATACAACATTAAGACCATATTTAGCCCTTAAATCTGTACCATTAACTATCATCGTGCTCCTTTCAGTTTAAGTGCTGCCTGATTCATGAAATAATCAATATCAGACTTATCATTAAACTTATAATTCCCATTAAATACATTTGTAGTGTTGCTTGTTGTATTAGATGCCCCTGCTATAGCTGGTGTAAATTTCATCTCACCCGCCATACTCTGTACAGCATTAGTTATTTTGCCCTTCTGTTGCTCTATCTGCTCTGCCATTCTTCCTATAAAATCAGGCATCCAAGTCTCATAATCGCGCAAAGGACCTTCATCTGGTCTTGAAAAGTGAAGAAAACTCTTAATTTTATTTCCTATACCTATAACAGCATTTTCAACATTACTTACTTTTGATTTTATTCCTGCTACAAATCCATCAATCATGTCTTTGCCCCACTCTGTCATTTTGTGTGGTAAATCACGGATATAATCTATTGCGACTTCAATTCCATCTGTAATATGTGTTCCAATGCTCACTGCTTTTTCTTTTATTTTAGATGCAAATCCTGTAAATGCATCTACTATTTTTTCTATAAAACCATCCACAAAATTTCTGAAGCTTTCGCAATTATCATACAATAATTTAAAAGCTCCAGCGAACGGATTCACTAAAAGGAGCAAAAGACCTTGCCAGTTATCTTTAAACCATGCTATTACAGTGTCAAAAACATTTGGAATAGTTTCCGTAAAAAATGTACTTATCTTTTCCCAAACATCTTTTGCAAAATCCACAATTGTTCCTACTATAGCATTCACACCATCCCTGAACCATTCACACTTATTGTACAAAAGTATAATTGCAACTATCAGAGCAGTTATTCCAGCAATTATTAATATTATAGGATTCGCAGCTAATACAGCATTTAAAGAGCTCACTATAGGTATCAGTACCTGAACAATTTTTATTATTGCCGAGACTCCACTAGCCATTTTACCGATAAATATTAGAAGAGGACCTATTGCTGCTACAATCAATAATATTATCATAATCATGTTCTGAGTGGCAGAATCTAAACCAGATAACCATGTTATGACTCCTGATAATCCGTCAACAGTTTTCTTTATATATGGAAGTATTTTCTCTCCAATCTGAATAAGAAGACCTTCTATCTGTGATTTTAATATCGTAATCTGTCCATTAAGATTATCAAGCTGCGTATCAGCCATTTGCTGTGCAGCTCCTCCACTATCAGCTATTGTCTGCTGTAAGTTGCTCCATGTATCACCTGTATTGGCCAGTAAAGCATTAACAGATGCAAGGTCTGTTTTATTGAAAATATTTCCAATTGCATTTGTTTTTTCTTCTGAAGTCATTTCCTCCATTGATATGTTTAAATCAGTTAGTATATCATTAAGGCTTCTCATATTGCCTTCCGAATCATATACGGCCACACCTAAAGATTCCATAATTGCAGCGGCTGCATCTGTTGGCTTCTGAAGTGACAAAATAATATTTCTTAAATGTGTACCACCTTCAGCTCCCTTAATACCATTATTAGCCAATATACCAAGTGCTGTATTTAATTCTTCCGTACCACCCTTGATAGATTTTGCTGTTGCACCAATAGTTAAAATGCCTTCTCCAAGTTGCGAAACTGATGTATTGGTTGTAGATGCTGTTTTCGACATTTGGTCTACCATCTTACCGGCCTGGTCCACTCCCATTCCAAGCGCAGACATTGCATCAGTAACCATATCTGACGCTGTTGCCAATTCCATATCGCCAGCAGCCGCCAAATTAAGCACTATAGGTAATGTATCACACATTTGCTGAGTGTTATATCCAGCTAACGCAAGATAATTAAGTGCCTGAGCACACTCCGTAGCTGAAAATGCTGTTTTAGCTCCCATCTCTTTTGCCAGTGCATTAAGGGTATCCATTGTATTAACAGATTCTCCATTAACAACTGACATAGAATCTTTTGTGACTCCCATTGTCGCTTGTACCTGTGACATTGCCGACTCAAATGTCGCTGTTGTTTTTACTGCAACCGCTCCACCTGCAGCTATTGTCCCTGTTAAAACGGTCATTTTCTTTCCGGCAGAATCAGCCTTTTCACTTATTTTATCAAAAGCCTGACCAGTTTTAACAAGTACTGCATTGCTCTGTGCCGCCTGTTTCTCTAGGTCTTTCAAACTCGTTTCACAGCTCACTATTTCTCTTTTTAATGCGTCATAAGCTTCTTTCGATGTAGTAACCTTGCCACTATCTATTTTATCCTGTGTTTCTTTTAATGTTTTAAGCTTATCCTTAGTCTCTGTAACAGCCTCTTTAAGAAGCTTGTGCTTCTGTGTAAGAAGTTCTGTATTACTTGGGTCTAATTTTAATAATCTCTCAACATCTTTTAACTGAGATTGGGTACTTTTTATCTGCGAATTAACCGAACCAAGCGCTTTATTAAGACCTGATGTATCGCCGCCAATCTCTATTGTTATTCCTCTTATTTTTGTTCCAGCCATACTTATCTCCTATAAAGCGTCTATATCCTCCTGTGTTGCTTTTCTTGCATACTCACAATCATCATTGTTGTATTCAATAAACATATCATTCACCAAACCTATGCTTAATAATTCTAAATCTGATATTGATATTCCTAACTGAACAACTCTAAGCAAATACAAAGGAGTATTAAGTTCTCTGTCAATCTCGCCTACACTTTTTTTGGCGCTGATTCCTGATATGTTTCAATTTTCCACATATCTAATATCTGAGGTAAAATCTCATAAATATCAAACATATCAAATTGATCCAGCCATTCCTCTATATTATCCGGCTGTGACGGATCTCCATGTTTAGCCATAACATATGCGATGTTCTCAAACATTTCTAAAGATGAAAGAGGCAGAGTGCTTGACTTAATATAAGCCCTGCCCTCTGCTTCCGCCTTTTTCTTTTCTTTCTCTTCCAATCTGTTTGATTTATCCAATTCATCTGCCAGCTTTGACATATCCTTAAACAAATCCCTTGAAAACATCAGTCGATATATTCTTGGTACTGCTGCTGAGCTTCTAAAATGGCATACTATGCCACCAATTTCTATATCTCTTTTTGTTGCCATAATTATTCTCCTTATGCAGCTTCCGCCGGTGACACAACCTCTTCAAACCATGTTTCCAGTGAAGTAGTTGTCTCCTCTGTTGACTTGGCTCTTACCAGTCGTTTCTTCTTTCCACCAACAGTGAAATCATCACCAGCAACAGATATTGTGAGCTTATCCGTCTGCGGTGTTTTCTTATCCTCATTGGTCTGCGCATCAACATTCGGTCTTGTTGCTGTACAGCCATAAAACCAGAACATTGTTTCTTTCACATCTCCATCAATCTGACAGCCAAGCGCAAATTCTACTGTCGGAGCATCTGCATCTTCAAACATAACTTTATTGTTATCTGTGTACTCTTTAAATATCTGTGTCCTGAATTCATCCGTAACAAGAGCAATCTCAAGATCTCCTTCATATCCATTATTAGTCGAACTGACAGAATACTTGATACCATCCGCATAAAATGGTTCAAGTCCTCCCTGTGGACTAAGTGACATATTTACCGCTCCGGGTAACTCAAATGGTGTGTCATATGTCCCAGATGCCTTTTTTACTGCAATATGTACATTTTTAAGATTGTACTTAACCTTATTCTTTCCCATATCATACCTCCATACTAAATATTTGCTCATAACACTTTTCTGATTCAATGTATACCTCCGTCTGCTGCCATGGTATCTCATTATCATTAAGCGCCTTTTTTACTTTGTTTTCCGTTTCTATATCTTTACTCTTCGTATACAACTCAATATTAACTGCATGAATTTCATGCCATACCTTGCCATCTGCAAAGAAATTATCTGTATCTGCATCAACTATACATATAAAGGGAAGCCCTGGCGACTTCCCTTCTTCAAATGCTCTGTATGTTGTTGGAATACTTGTTGTACTTAATATTTTTATTAAATCTCCAAGCGTCATTTTCCTAATCTCACCTTCACTCTGTTAAACAAGCTTTCACTTGCTTTTTCTTCTGCCGGAGCAATATGCGGATATGCTTTTACTCTTCCGCCGCCAACCTTCGCATGTCCATTCTCAAGAAGATGTGTTAAGCTTGCTCCTGTTCCCTTTGCATATACAACTGTCCGGATATCATCTTCACTTTCATATTGAACCTTGGATGTCCAGCTCTTCTTATATGCTCCCGTTTCCTCTGGAGCAGCCTCCCTGATATCTTTAACACATTGCTTAGTTGTTGTTTTCACCTCATCTCGCAGAGCCTTATTTACTTCTCTTGAATAATTGCTTAATTCCTGTGCTACGGTTTCTGACAAACTATTTATTCCTATCTTCACATTATCCCCACCTTTTCTTCAAGATAAAGTTCAATCGTCTCATTATCAGAATTATATGTACGATATATGCTGTATGCTTTCTTGCAAAATCTGCATTCACTCTGACCGTTATAGTTTGCTGAGGCTGTCGTAAATGCTAACTGTGCTTTATGCCCGCTATTACCGGCATTATAGAACTCACTCCGTGTAACAGATATTTCTTCAACCCATACAGAATCAACCTTTTCTCCTGTCTTAATGCTTTGGTTCAGTTCATCATTTTCATATACAGGCGTTATAAGTTCAAGATATCCCTCCATCACTTAACTCCTTCCTGCTTAATTTTCGGTTATTAAGTGCCAGCCTTAACATTCTCGGCATAGGTTTATCCTCTTTCCTGTTTCGGTACAGATATGATGCATACATTTCAACAAGCATACCGTCCTCAATATTATCAAGAACGGTTATGCCTTCCCTTGCGATGGCAGCTCTGGCCAACTCAATGTAATTAGTTAAAAATGCTTCTCTTTCTGGTGGAAGTTCAACTGATATGCCTATATCCTGTTTCATAATTTCCAATATACTTGCGTTGTCCAAAGCTTATCACCTCTCTTAATTAGCTGTATCTGTTGGAAATGTTATCTCTGTTGTCGGCGCTGATGCTGAAATAGTAAGCACACCAAATGCTTCTGCAATTGCAGGTCTTCCATCATATCTCGCAGTTCCCTTAAATAGTGTCTGATCCTGAATGAATCTTGCATGTTCTGACTGGCTTATTTCTGTGCCAGCTCTCTGTGCAAGCAAATATGCTGGTAAATATCCAAATACAATGTTATCTTCTGGTATAAATGAAAGTTCAATAATATCTCCATTTATAAGTGGCATTGTGTCATTCATGCCAGCAACAATAAGCGCATTAGCATTCTTATCAAGTGACTGTACCTTAATCTTATCATGTGTTTTCTTACTCATTAGCCATACCATACCATCTTCAATGTAATCATTTTCAATTACATCTGAATTAGTAATCATTTCTTTGAAAAGATTAAGTCCAGTAGCACCTGTTCCGGTAATTATATGTGATTCATGTAAATCAACCCATGGTCTCGCTGTTGTACTATATGTTTCCGGTTCGGCAGACTGTGCTAATCTTGTAACAATACCCAATGGCATCTTTGTTCCTTTTCCATATACAATAGCTTTATCAAGTGCTTTACCGATTGCCTTACCTAATGCATCAATGATAGTAGAAGCAAGATCTACATCATTATCTTCAATAATAGCATTGTGCACCGGGATAAATCCTCCCACCTTATATCCATCAACCTCATCATCATAAAAATTCATCTCAAGCTCATTAAGTGTCCCCAGCATTTCTGTCCAAATTGCTTCCGGTATTGTTCCCATGATTCTTGTCCTTGCTTTACCACTCACTGAAGAACGGTTTACTCTTCCGACAAGCTTGGATGCCTCTTCTACCTTGGTTTTAATAAGCGGAAGCATCACCTCTGGAACTATTAATCCCGCATTAGTTAATGCCCTCTTTTCCTTGATACATGTTCTAATTTCACCAAGAAAATTCTTCACTCCATCATCAGCGAAGAATCTGTCTCTTTCCTGCATATCCATTCCATAGAATTTCCTTGTTATCATTACCTTTCTTTCTCCTCTCTCTTCTGGCTTTGCCACTGGTTTTGGCTGTTCTGCCTCTGTATCTGCAAGATCTTTTTCTATAGCAGCCACATCATCTTCCAGTTTAGAAACCTCTTCATCATGTTCCTTCTTCTCTGTTTCAAACTTTTCAACTTCCTCTTCAACAGTCTGTTTTTCCTCATCAGTTTCAGCTTCACTTATAGCCTGTTCAAGCTCTGCTTCTCTGATTTCAAAAGTGGCTGTCTTCGCTCTCGCTTCATCAAGTGCCTTCTTTGCGTCTGTGAGCTTCTTACGAAGCATTAATGCCTTTAATGCCATTATTTTCCTCCTTTAATTCGTGCAGTCATCTGCGTTTTCCACAACTCTGACCTTCTCTTTTTGATATCCTCGTAATCCTTCTTACGAGCTGACACCGAAGTGTCCTCATATGCCGGGAATGTGCATACTGATACTTCATACAGCTTTACGCTCTTGATTGTCCAATGAACTGTTCCATCTTCCCGGTACTCGGTTTCCTGGTCAAGAATGTCAAATCCAAAAGAACACTGGTCAACATCTCCACGCTTCACTCTTTCATATAGGTTCATTGCATCAGAATCTTTCGGATTGATTCTGATTTTCCCCCACAATCCGCGTGAATCAATTTTCAATTCAAGTGTGCCTGCTTTATTCCTTGCAAGCACCAAATGCGTGTCGTGGTCAACCAATGCCCGGATATCATCACCAAGCGCATTGTCGAAAGCGTGAGAATCAATAGATTCTGTTGCTCCCTGCCATAATTCATAGTTGCTATTAAAAACGGAGAAGTATCCTTCAATGTAAAGGTCTTCTCCGTCTTCCCTCGTATTAAATTTACTTTCTGCAGAGCGAATCTGCATTCCTGTATCTTTAATTTCCATCCGTATCTCCTTCCTGTATAAGTTTTTTCTGGTCTCCTATCTTATCCAGTGGAATATAGTTTTCTAATAAAACAAGTTCATCAAGTCCCTCCATAGGAGATGCTCCAAGCTTATCTCTTACCTCATTTCCCGTAAACAGACCTCTTACATAGAGATTACTGTATACATCACTGATTGTTTTAATATCATACGCATAAAGACTCTGTACATTGAATTTCCAATACCAGTTAGGACTTATCAGCAATTTTCTAGTTAATTCCTGTTCAATTTCTTCTGCAATTGCCTTTATTTTCCGCGATATAAAATTGTTATATTCGTCTTTATTGTAATTTCCTACACCTAAAAGAAATGCTGGTATTCCAACAATAGATGCAACCGTCTTTTTATCAAGAACAACAGAATCGTTTAATGCTAAGTCTCCTAGAGTCAATGGCCTTATCTCTTTTATATCAATCATTTCTCCAGGCAGCATCCAAGGTCTCCCCTGTTCTACTCCCGCTGTGTAATCCTCTAATAGCCGTTCTCTGCCTTCCGGCGACTGGAACTCCTCTACAGAGGCATCTACTTTTACAATCAGGCTTGGCTGAAACTTATTTGACATAAATGCATTTTTTGTATCTGATGCCTGCTTAAGATTCTGGGCTACATCTTTAAGTTCAACTGTTATTCCACGACCTTTCCATGGATAATTTTCAGATGGGTTATATACGAAATGCAGTACATTATCAGGATCATAATATCGTCCATTTATCCCTATCTGATATCCATATCCATCCTGCAGAAATGATGTCTGACTTGGTGGGATTAATATCATATCTCCTAATATGCCATCGTCCGTTGTAGGATATACAACTGCATTCCCTTTTCCGCCAAGCAACATATTCATTACAATCCACTTTACCCATGTATGTCTCGTCATGAATCTGTTAGGGTTAATGTCAAGCTTCCTGCTTAATTCATTCTTAATCCTTATGTCGCCATTGTCTGTATTACACATCAGATAAATTGTCATTGACGCAATCAGTTCTGCTATTACTCCACACGCTGTCACTACTTCCGGATTTTTGTTTAATGGAGTATATCCATCACCACATAGCGTCGTATATGCATCTCCAGAAAGAAGGAATCCAACTGAAGCATCTCTTTTTACATTTTGTTTCTTTCTTCTTTTACTCACTTTTTACTTCCTCCAAACCAGCCTGACGCAATGCTGGATTTTTCCAGATTTTCCAAATACCTTATACATGCAAAAACAGAGCAGTCGAATATATCTATACGGTGTTCCGGTTGAACCTTATCATACTGAATCATGTCGTCTGTTTTTTCTATAGCACTTACATTTTCGACACAATATTCATAAGCTTCTGAGTGAAGATAGTACAATTTACCATCTTTAACAGCTTTTTCAATATGCCTGAATCCTTCTGACTTCTTGTAAAAATACTGTGGCTGGTCAACAATCTTAAAGCCTGCTCTTTTCATGCCTATAAAATATTCCCTGCAGAATTTTCTATCATGTCCTACTTCAATAATCTTGAATCCTTTCTTTCTCATGCTTATAAACCAATTAACTATATCCGCATGATTAACAGTTGCGCTGTTACACATATCCAGCCAGCCGTTATCCTTCCAGCCAAACAGAGGAATGTTATCCTCATCTGCTTTTTTATATGCTGCTGTAACAGGAAACCAAGCATGAGGTATTATTATGTCTGTCCCGTTATAATTACCATATAACGATGCAGCCGTAAGATCGTGCATCTTTGACAGGTCTGCGCCACCATACCATTTTATTGGGAGCTTTGCCAACTGTTCAAGTGTCCAACTATACTTAGAATCGGACCTTCTGAATTCTTCAATGTCAAAATATGCTTTAATAGCAGATGTATATACATTTAACGACTTTGCAAAGAAATCCTTTCTCTGCTGTGGATCATTCTGTGCCTGTAATGAATCATTCATCAGTTCTTCTGGACGAATGGATACCCCATAAGCAGGGTTGGCCATTTCATGTACTTCCGGATTCGTATAATCAATATCACCATTCTCGTCAGGATTTGCACAGCACATAAATATAAAATACTGTTCATCTTTAACTGTTCCATCTAACACTTTTCTACAATACTTCAATCTGTTTCCCAAAAATGAATTCTCATTATCTCCTGCCGTTGATATACCTATAATAAGCTTATTGGTGTATGACTTCATAGCTTCTTTGAACAGATTGTATTGCTTGGGCTTTTTTAAAGCATGTATTTCATCAACGATTGCAATATTGCAATTAAGAGAATCCTGTGCATCAGGATTTGCTGCTAATGCTCTTATATAAAAGCTCCCATCCGGGAGGGTGGCTTCCATACTGTGCTCATTGTTGTTATCAATAACATTTACGCTTCCCCCTTTCTTTCCTCTTACCTTCTTCTCCCCCATTGCTGTGACATTATAATCAAGAAAATTAAAGCTTTCCAGCGACTGCATTAGTGCCGCTGAAGCAATATAAACCTTTGACCCTGAACGCCTATACCATAATGACAACGCCCATGCTAATGCAGCCGCAAAAGAAGTCTTTATGTTCTTTCGTGGTATAAATATAAGAGCCTCATGAAATCTTACAATACCTGTACCCTTATGATAAAAACCAACAAGGTTGTATATTATAAATTTGTGAAATGGCTCTAATAAAAAAGGAGTGCCTCTCAATGGTGTTCCATCGATACGCTCTCCTTGCTGATGCTTTATTGTTTTTTCAATTATCTGTATGCAGAATTCTGGAGCTTTTGGATTGACTTCATATTCTGGATTGTCCAGATCACGAAAGAATCTGTCTACAGCCTGCTTTAGTTCCAAGCAGGCCACTTTCTTTCCATCTCGTATTGATTCTGCATATTCAATTACTGTACTCCAGTTCTTAGCTTTCAATTGAAGCAAGTGCTGCTGCAAGACCTGTCGGCTTCTCCTCTGGTCTTGCCCCTCCAATCTTCTTTAAACTGGAAGGTGTCAATCCTAGTTCCTTCCAATATGATAGCGCTGTCTTGTTAAGCTCATTCCATAGTACAATCTTAGGATTTGTTACCATGTTTGTCTTGCCTGCTTTATTGGTATACTCAACAATCATATCTTCGTCATTTTTCTTATAATTTCCGTAAACTTTATCACGCTGTTCCAGGGTGTCTGCCAGGGTATTTATCACAGAGTTGTAAGCAGCATCATAAGTACCTAATTTCTTAAGATTGTCTTTGATTTTTCTTCGCCATTTTTCAGACTCCATTTTGGCATTCCCCCCTCCCTGATAATTTTTCGTAGAGTTGGAAAGAGTTCCCCTCCCCGGTCCCAGACAGCTTGAAATATTCTCATTCAAACAGGGGGGCTATGCTTTGTGTCCGCCCTTCTCAGGGTGCATCTTACTGTGACAAGCATTGCACAGGCTCTCAAGGTTAGAA
>ERZ1026878.1783-NODE-1783-length-12022-cov-94.339517_pt1 | contig 12022 bp, 9 predicted proteins | sample MGYA00380169_ERZ1026878 | MGnify/ENA primary metagenome ERZ1026878 (study PRJEB33269, sample SAMEA4719805) | human gut metagenome | biome: human-associated habitat; feature: organic feature; material: feces | place: Cameroon | collected 2013-10 ...
CTACTCAGATAAATGAGCAAGCTACTCAGATAAATGAGCAAGCTACTCAGATAAAAAGCATGGCGCAAGGCATGCTGGAGAATGGAATGCCCCTGGAAATGGTGGCTAAGATGATGAACAGAACGCCTGAGGAAGTGAGGGCTTTATTGGGCAAATGATATAGAAAACGTAGGGATGCCAGGGGTATCTCTGCGTTTTTTAGTGTCATAGCGTAAAAAAAGGCAGATTTTTACGCTATGACACTTTGTTTTTACCCTTTGAAACTCCGATTTCGAAGTAATTTGCTATCTTTGTCGGCAACAAATAGGATGTTATCCGGACTCTTGCCAGAAAAACCGGGCTCTCTTTACTTTACTGACAAATAACAAATTTAATAAACATAAACTTATGAGAAAGACAAAAATTACTTTTCTGTTTCGGAGAATGATGCTCATCGTGCTCGCCTTCTTAGGCTATGCTGCCATGACTCAGGCTCAAGTTTACGTGGTTGATGATTTCGTCAACGACTCCACACCCTGTATCGAATACCAGCTCAAGGAGGGTAAGTATCTGCTGCCGAATGATGAGCCTACGCTCTATCTGCACAATGGGGATTCCATCAATGTGTTTGAACTGAAACATAGAACCAACGGCATGATATTCAGCAAGGATTACTGGTATTATCTCTTTAAGAAGGATGGTAAGAAGTATGCGGTTGATGTTAACTTTATCTATTGTAAGGCAGACGACCCGACGAGTTTGGAGAAGAATGATAAAGTGTATTATACCCAGAATATGAAGCATCAGGGAATGGGCAGATTCTTCTATTCCTATACCCCTTATCTCATCATCATCGGCTTGCTGGTAGCCATCTGGCTGCTGTCGCTCTTCGGACCAGCCTATCCTAAACTGCGAAAGCCTGCCGAATATGGTATTCCGGCTATGATTCTTGCCATCACGTTCTTGGAATTCCTGGGACTCTACTTCATGGGAATGGATGTGTTCTGGTGGTGCGACCAGAATTATTATGGCTTCTTCAGTGCGCTCTTCCGTGTGATACCGGGCGTATTGGTTGTCATGACGCAGATTGGTAGCATCAAGCTTTACGAGAATGTAATTTTCGGAGAGAAAAGGCTGTCGGGCTTCTCTATCAAACCTACGCTCTATGGCATGCTGGGCATTCTGCCGGTATCTATCCTGATTCTTGTCTTGAGCCAGACTACTGAACTGACGGAAGAGGTGCTTACCGTATTTTGGATAGTAGGAGTGCTGCTCTCGCTGGTTATCGGTTTCTTCCTGTCTCTGAAAGCTAATTGCGAGATGGTGGGCAAGCGTAAAGGCATCCTGATTACGGCTTTCATCGCTATCTATCTGATAGGTTGCATTGTGGCAGTCATCTGTCTGGGTGTGATGTTGCTGCGCCTTATCATCCAGGTAATTCTCGTTGTAGCAGCTGCCATCCTCATCCTTTTTGTTGCAGGTCATTCCAACTCCGGTGGCGGAGGCGGCGGAGGAGCTGCAAGAATGATTTATAGAGATGATCATGGTAATTGCTTCAACAGCCGTGTTGAAGCAGAAAAATCGAACGAAAGAATTGCTGAGCGACGTGCTGAGAGCATGATATAAAATTGCTTGAGTAACATCTTGAGTAACACCTTGAGTAACATTTAAATAATAAAAGGTCAGGTTCTTGTAGAATAGAGCCTGACCTTTTTATATTTTCATTTCTCTTTTTAATCCTTATAATCTACCTTGATTACGATAACGCGGATGGTCTGGTCTTCACCATCTGTTGCTATCTTGGCGATGTGCCAATCTCTCGGGAAGAAGATGAAGAATTCGCCGGGGGTGCTGTCGAAGAAACGGGCCTTGCGGCGGTCGTAATCATAATGAATCACGTCGGGACGATACTGGCAGTTGGGGGTGCTGGAGTAATGGTCGATGATGCCAAAACGCTCTGTTCCCTTTACCACATACTGAAAATCGATGTGCTTGTTATGACTCTCGCTGCGGCGCTTTTCCAACGGCTCGTTCTTGCTGTCCTCAACACTTACCACGAGGTCGGAACCCGGAATCTTGTGCTTTCCCTTCGGAATGCTCAGCAAATCGGTCTTTGCCAGATAATCGAAGAGCGCCTGCCATTGCTGCGGATTCTTCTGATACTGCAGATAGAAATCTACGAGGTTTACGCTGGAATGTGGCTTCGCCTTGTCGAAACCGTTGCGCCAAACGCCGCTCTCTGCCCAAGCTATCGCCTCTTTTATGAGTTCGGGCTTGTCGCCGTAATACTGTGTGTAATAACCTCTCTTGCAGCCGCATTTCTGCGCTGAATGATGACTGCAGGTATGCGCACCGGCGACCAGCGATGTACTGAATAAAAGGGCTATGCCCCAGATAATCTTCTTCATTTTGACTTATTAAATTGTAGTGTTAGTTAAATTTGAGGGCAAAAGTACAAAGAATATTCGAGAAAACAAACGGAAAATGGAGATTTCTTCGTATCTTTGCACACATATTTTGTAAGATTATGAAGAAACTGTATATTCTTTTGTGTGGGGCAACAGTGACCCTGCTGATGGCGGCATGCCAGGGAGGAAAGACGGCTGCTGCTGATGCGGAGGCTGGCGATACCCTGGAGATGAAGTACGCCAAGTTGCTCACCATCGTGAAACATGGCGATGGGGAAGAGGCTTTCGGTGCAGCAGAAGGTATTGATTATCAGTATGCTGAGGCTCTAATTACTAACCCCTGGAAGGCGGGGACGATGCTGCATCGCTATATCCTGATTCCGAAGGGAGAGGAGGGGGATAAGACGGTGGCGATGCTTGCCAAAAGGCGCAGCACGGGGGCGAGATGCACTACCGATACCGTGCGCACACCGGTGGAGAGAAGTGCCGTTTTCATCGCTCCCCATTGCCAGCTGATGTACGAAATGGGCTGCCAGCAGGCCATCCGTGGTGTCTGCGACCTCGATTACATCAATATTCCGGATGTAAGGAAGAGGGCTGCTTCTGCAGGAAATGCTTCTGCCGGAAAAGCTTCTGCCGGAAAAGCTTCTGCTGGAAAAACTTCTGCAGAGAATGCTTCTGCCGGAAATTCCATCGTGGATTGCGGTTCGAGCATGGCACCCGATATCGAGCGCATCATCGCCCTGAAACCCGAAGCCATCCTACTTTCGCCTTTCGAGAACAGCGGTGGATATGGCAAGCTCGACAAACTGCATATCCCCATCATCGAGGCTGCCGACTATATGGAGTCTTCGCCATTGGGCAGGGCGGAATGGATGAAATTCTACGGCATGCTCTTTAAAAAAGACGGGAATGCACCGAAGACCGCTCTTGCTGCATCTTGCGAACCAAAGGCAGATTCGCTCTTTGCGAAGATAGAAAAGGAATATCTGAAGCTGAAAGCTGAGGCAGCCGGGTATCCGAAGGGCCTCTCTATCCTGACCGAAAGAAAAACGGGCAACGTGTGGTATGTACCTGGAGGTCAGAGTACTATCGGTATTCTGCTGAAGGATGCCAACGCCCGTTATATCTTCGAGGACGATGAACATAGCGGAAGTCTGGCGATGAGTCCGGAGCAAATCTTGGCGAAGGGAAAGCAGGTGGATGTATGGGCATTCAAGTATTTCGGTGGTGCCCCTTTGTCGCAGGCTCAACTGCTTCAGGAATATGACGGCTACAAGGCTCTTGCTGCCTTCAGCCGGGGTAATATCTATCAGGTAGATACCTCTACGGTACCTTATTTCGAGCTTACGAGTTTCCATCCCGAACTGCTGCTCAGAGAGTTCATCGTCCTGGCTCATGGCGAACGGTTCGGCAAATTGAAATTCTATAAGAAATAGGGCTTTAATCAGAGATTTTACAAGAAATAGTTTTAGTGAATGAAAACCATCGTTTTAGGGGCAATCGCCATTATCATACTGTTTTTCGCCAACCTGGCATGGGGGAGTGTAAACATCCCATGGCAGGACGTGGGGGCGATTATTTCGGGCTCTCAGACCGACGAAACCTACCGCTATATTCTGTTGGAATCGCGACTGCCGGCGGCGATTGCCGCTTTGCTTTCGGGCGCAGCCCTCGCCACGAGCGGCTTGCTCCTGCAGACAGCCTTCCGCAATCCTCTGGCGGGTCCTGACGTATTCGGAATCAGCAGCGGAGCCGGACTGGCGGTAGCCATCGTGATGCTTGCCTTTGGCGGCAATATTGCCCTGGATGATTTAGGGGTAGGATTTCTGGGCGATGCCAGCAACTATGCCATCGGCGGTTTCCTGGCTATCCTCATCGCTGCCTTCATTGGGGCTATGGTGGTGATGGGCATCATCACCTTCTTTTCTGCCATTGTGCGCAGCCATACGGTACTGCTCATCATCGGACTGATGGTGGGCTATCTTGCCAGCAGCGCCATCTCATTGCTCAATTTCTTCAGTACGGCAGAGGGCGTGAAATCGTATATGGTTTGGGGCATGGGCAGTTTTGGCAATGTTTCGAGCCAGCAGGTGATGTTCTTCATCCAGTTGGCCCTCATTGCCCTGGCTGCGTCTCTGCTCCTTGTAAAACCGCTGAACGCCATGCTGTTAGGCGAACAGTATGCCGAGAATCTGGGTTTCAACATCAGGCGTCTGCGCATCGTTCTGCTCATCATCACCGGTCTTCTTACGGCTGTGGTTACCGCCTTCTGCGGTCCCATCGCCTTCATCGGCCTGGCAACGCCGCATATCGCCCGCCTCATCATCAGCACGGAGAATCATCGCCGACTGTTGCCCGTCACGATGTTGATGGGTGCAGCCATAGCCCTTCTCTGCAATCTTTTCTGCACCCTTCCGTCGGATGGTGGCATCATCCCGCTGAATGCCGTCACCCCGCTGTTCGGCGCCCCCGTCATCATCTATGTTTTGGTGAAAAAGCGCATCTAATTGCATATAAAAAAGCGTTTCTAGTTCAAAGAGATGAACCAGAAACGCTTTCTTTGTTATACGATGTTTTACTTGCGGAAGTTCTGTTACTTATTCACGACATTAATCGGATTGCCCTCGAGGAATGCCTTGACGTTGGCGGCTACCTGCTTGTTCAGGCGCTCGCGAGCCTCGTAGGTGGCCCAGGCAATATGAGGGGTGAGGTAGGCATTAGGCTCGCCGAAGAGCGGATTCTCCTTTGATGGCGGCTCCTGAGCCATTACGTCGGCACAGTAGGCACCCAGACTGCCTTCGTGAAGGGCGGCAGCTACGGCCTCCTCATCTACCAGCGGACCGCGACCCGTATTAACCAGGATGGCGGTATCCTTCATCTTCTCCAGACTCTCCTTATTGATGAAATGATAGGTGTCATCAGAAAGCGGACAATGGAGCGAGAGAATATCGCTCGTGGCAAGCAAACCCTCCTTGCTCACCTTCTGTATCCACTCAGGCAGATTGCTCGAATTCTTGCTGGTGCAGGCACAGATGTTCATGCCAAACTGGCGGGCGATGTTGGCAACCTTCATGCCGATATTGCCCAGTCCCATGATACCCAGGGTCTTGCCGGCAAGTTCCATCAGTGGGGTATCCCAATAACAGAAATCCTTATTGTAAGCCCAGCGCTCGTTGCGGTTCTCCTGGGTATAATGCTCTACGCGGTTGGTTACGGCAAGGATGAGGGCGAAGGTCATCTGCGCCACGCTGTCCGTGCTGTAGGCAGGAATATTGGTTACGATGATGCCCTGTTTCTTGGCAGCCTCGATGTCTACCACGTTGAAACCGGTAGCCTGGATACCGATGTATTTCAGTTTAGGAAGCTGCGCCAGCGTCTCTGCATCTATCTGCACCTTGTTCAGAAGGATGATGTCGGCATCCTTGGCACGTTCCACTTTCTCTGCATCTGATGTGCGAGGATAAACTACCACCTCGCCCAGTTGCTCCAGAAGATGATAATCCAAATCTCCCGGGTTTGCGGCATAGCCGTCTAGAATAACAATCTTCATAAATTTTTCCCGTTTTCTGTTGTTATAAAATTCAAGACCCATCTGTCCTGATAAATCTGAGTCTGAGTTTATTTTAACGGGAAAAGCCTTCCCCCTGAGAAAGAGAAAGGCTTTTCCGTATGTATGGTTTATTCGTTCATCAAGTAGTTCTTGAATGATGCGAAATCCTTGGTCATCTGGATGCTCTTCTTCTCACCCTTCATGAATTCTGCAAGGCGTGCAGGAATCTCAATGTCGCTGTCAAGGATGCTGTCTACCTTCTCCTTGAACTTGGCTGGATGAGCGGTCTCGAGGAACACGCCAACCTCACCTGTCTTCAACTGCTCCTTCAGGGCGCGATAGCCGCAAGCTCCGTGAGGGTCAAGCACATACTTGGTTTCATTGTAGCACTGCTTCATGGTTTCAGCAATCTGCTCGTCCTTGTATGTAGCACCGCCGATGTAGGCAGCGATGGCATCGTGATCGCCCTTGTAGAGGTCGTAGATGCGGGCAAAGTTTGATGGGTCGCCTACGTCCATGGCATTGGCGATGGTCTGCTTGCTAGGCTGTGGATTGTACTTGCCTGTCTGCAGATACTCGTAGAAGATGTCGTTGGCGTTGTTGGCAGCGATGAAGCGGTGGATAGGCAATCCCATCTCATGACCGAAGAGACCGGCTGTGATGTTGCCGAAGTTGCCGCTAGGCACGCAGATAACCAGCTTGTCGGCGAGGCCCTTCTCCTTCATGCGGGCATAGGCGTTGAAATAGTAGAAAGCTTGAGGCAAGAAGCGGGCTACGTTGATAGAGTTGGCTGAGGTGAGCTTCATGTGCTTGTTGAGTTCCTCATCCATGAACGCAGACTTCACCAGCGCCTGGCAGTCGTCGAACACGCCATCTACCTCGAGGGCTGTGATGTTCTGGCCGAGGGTAGTGAACTGGCTCTCCTGAATCTTGCTCACCTTGCCCTTAGGATAGAGCACGTAGACGTGGATGCCGTCAACGCCGAGGAAACCGTTGGCAACAGCCGAACCGGTATCGCCCGATGTAGCTACGAGCACATTCACCTCTTCCTTGCCCTCCTGACGTACGAAGTACTGCAGAAGACGTGCCATGAAGCGCGCACCCACATCCTTGAAGGCGAGGGTAGGACCATGGAACAGTTCGAGAGAGTAGATGTTAGGCTCTACCTCAACCACAGGGCAGTCGAATGCCAGGGTATCGTATACAATCTTCTTCAATGACTCGGCATCAACGTCCTCGCCAAAGAAGGCATCAGCTACCTTGTAGGCAATCTCCTGGAAAGAGAGTTTCTCGATGTTGTCGAAGAAATCCTGTGGCAACTTCTTGATGATTTCTGGCATATAGAGACCACGGTCTTCTGCCAGACCTTTAACTACCGCCTTGTGAAGGTCGGCGATGGGTGCTTTCTTATTTGTTGAATAATATTTCATTTTTTACTTTGAACTTTGAGGTTTGAACATTGAACTTTATGATTAGCTTTGGGGGCTATCATGAAGTCGTTGATTTTAATTAATCGCCATGAAGGCATTCATGAATTCCTGCAGCTGCAGCATACCGTAACCGCCACTTACGCAGCTTACCTCATCATATTTTTCTACGCTATCCGGCTCAATGCCAGGGTAATAGATGATGAAAGGCACAGGCTCCTTGACGTGGGTACGGATTTCTACCGGAGTAGGATGGTCGGGGAGAACTGCGATGCATACCGGCTCGTCCCAGGTGCTTACCTCGTCGAAGATAGGCTTGATGAGTCGCTGGTCGAGGTTCTCGATGGTTTTCAGCTTCAGTTCCAGATCGCCGTCATGACCCGCCTCGTCGCTTGCCTCTACGTGAACATAAACGAAGTCGTCGCCATCTTTCAATGCCTGGATAGCTGCGGCTGCCTTGCCCTCATAGTTGGTATTGGCAAGACCCGTAGCGCCCTCAACGATGATGTTGCGCAGACCGGCGTAATGGCCGATGCCTCGGATCAGGTCTACGGCAGAAATCACAGAACCCTTCTTGATCTGTGGATACATCTGGGAGAGGGTGAGCATGTGCGGACGGTAACCACCGCCCCAAGGCCAGATAAGATTGGCCATTCGTTCGCCACGCTCCTTGCGAGCCACATTGAAAGGATGGTTCTCCAGGAGTTCCTGACTCTCGAGAATCAGCTGGTTCAGGAGGTCGGCTGTATCACGACGGCTGATGTGTCCCTCTTCGCCTCCAATCTCCGGCAAGATAGGTTTCACCATCAGCTTGTGCCATTCCTCGTTGGGATGATCATGAGGTGGGGCACAGTCGATATGCTTGTTTCCGTGCTTCACCACCAGAAGGTGGCGATACTGGATGCCGGTAACAAACTTGACGTCAGGATATTTCTTGCCGAGGGTATCGTTGAGATACTTGATGAGCACATCCGCATCTTCCGTTTCCAGGTTACCACCGTTATGGGTGATAATCTTGCCGTCCTGCACATTGATGATGTTGCAGCGCAGGGCAAGGTCGGTAGGCTCCAGTTCATAGCCGATGCTGGCAGCCTCCAGCGGTCCGCGTCCTTCGTAAACCTCGTTCTGGTCGTAGCCCATGATAGAGCTGTTGGCTACCTCAGAACCCGGATGGAATCCATCTGGCACGGTAACGAGTCTTCCTGTCTTGCCCTTCTTGGCAAGCATATCCATATAGGGTTTGTTGGCGTATTGCAGGAGTGTCTTTCCACCCAGTCTTTCTACCGGGTGGTCAGCCATTCCGTCGCCAAGAATGATAATATGTTTCATCTCTTCTTTTAATGTTAAGTGTTAAATGTTAGCGATACTCATGATGTTGGCGAATACACCGGCAGCAGTTACGCTGGCTCCGGCACCATAGCCCTGAATCATCATAGGGTATTCCTTATAGCGCTCGGTGGTGAGCAGCACGATGTTGTTGGAACCTTCCAGATTGTAGAACGGATGCTCAGGACCGACAGCCTGCAAACCTACGCTTGTCTTGCCGCCATCCAGGGTAGCAACGAAGCGCCAGCGTTTGTGCTCTACATCGAGCGCTTTGCGCTTAGCCTCGAAATCGGCATCGAGCTCAGGAAGTTTCTTCCAGAAGTTGTCGAGCGAACCCTTGAAGTATTTGTCTGGCACGAAGAGGTTTTTCTCTACATCTTCCTGCTCTACGCGGTAACCTGCCTCGCGGGAGAGAATCACCAGCTTGCGAATCACGTCCATACCGCTCAGGTCGATACGTGGATCAGGCTCGCTGTAGCCCTTCTCCTTAGCCAGTCTCACGGTCTCAGAGAATGGGACGACGCTGGAGATGGCGTTGAAGATAAAGTTGAGCGTACCTGAGAGAACTGCCTCAATCTTAAGGATTTTATCTCCGGAGTTGCGGAGATCATTGATGGTTCCGATGATAGGAAGACCGGCACCTACGTTGGTCTCAAAACGGAATACTACACCACGCTGGATGGCAGTCTTCTTCAGTTTCTCGTAGTTCTCATATTCGCTTGATGCAGCTATCTTGTTGGCTGCGATAATGCTTACGTTGTGCTCCAGCAGACTCTGGTAGAGAGCGGCCACATCCTTGCTGGCTGTACAGTCTACAAACACGCTGTTGAAGATGTTCATCGCCAGGATGGTATCGCGCAGAACCTCTGGAGTGCTTGGGTCTGATTTCTTCAGTTCCTCGCTGTAGTTCTCGAGATCAATACCATCGCGGTTGAAGATGGCGTTCTTGGAAGAAGCGATACCCACCACGTTGAGTTTCAGCTTGCTGCGCTCCATGAGGTCGGCATACTGGTTCTTGATCTGCTCGATGAGCTTTCCGCCCACGGTACCCACACCGCAGATGAAGAGGTTCAGCACCTTGTATTCTGAAAGGAAGAAACTGTCGTGGAGCACGTTGAGTGACTTTCTCAGATAATCGCTCTTCACTACGAACGAGATGTTGGTTTCTGAAGCACCCTGTGCACAGGCGATGACGGAAACACCGCTACGGCCGAGGGTTCCGAAGAGCTTACCGGCGATACCGGCAGCATGCTTCATGTTTTCACCCACGATGGCGATAGTAGCCAAGCCCTTCTCTGCGTGCATTGGGAACATGGCACCATCGGCAATCTCGTTGTGGAACTCATTGTCCAATACCTTTACAGCCTCTTCTACATCCTGCTCGCGCACACCGATAGAGGTTGAGTTCTCAGATGATGCCTGTGACACCATGAACACAGAGATACCCTCGTTGGCAAGAGCGGTGAAGATACGGCGGTTTACACCAATCACACCGACCATGGAAAGACCGGTTACGGTGATGAGCGCTGTACCGTTAATAGAAGAGATACCCTTGATAGGCTTCTGGTCGCCATCTATCTTGTTCTTGATGATGGTGCCCGGAGCATCAGGGTTGAAGGTGTTCTTAACCTTGATAGGAATATTCTTGACACAAACCGGGTAGATGGTTGGAGGGTAGATGACCTTTGCACCAAAGTTGCAAAGCTCCATCGCCTCAACGTAACTCAGTTCATTGATGGTATAAGCTGATTTGATGACACGTGGGTCGGCGGTCATGAAACCGTCTACATCAGTCCAGATTTCGAGCACTTCTGCATCGAGGGCAGCTGCTATGATGGCTGCTGTGTAGTCGCTACCGCCACGGCCAAGGTTGGTGGTGCGGTCTGTGTTCTTGTCACGGCTGATAAAACCCGGAACGAGAGATATGCGTGGAATTTCTGCAAAGGCTTCTTTTACCAGTTTGTTGGTCAGCTCGCTGTCGAGTACATGCTTGCCCTTGCCGTTCTTGCGCTCAGTCTTGATGAAGTTGCGGGAGTCGAACCATTTGGCTCCACGAATCAATGTGGCAACAATCTTGGAACTGAGTCTTTCGCCATAACTCACGATGGCATCCTGCGTTTTCTCGCTGAGGTCGTGGATGAGGTACACACCAAAATAGATGCTCTTCAACTGCTCGAAGAGGGCATCAACCGATTTGAATAAGTTTTCTCTGTCTGTAGTGTCGGTGATGATGGTATCTATCATCTTGTGGTGGCGATCAACCATGGCTTCGAATTCTACTTTCCACTGTTCATCACCCTGGAGGGCAAGTTGAGAGGTTTGCAAGAGTTTGTCCGTGATACCGCCAAGCGCGCTCACGACAACCACTACACTCTGTTTCTTAGCCTCGTTTTCAACGATACGTTTCAAGCTGAGGATGCTTTTTACGGAACCAACCGATGTTCCGCCGAATTTTAATACTTTCATATGTTCTTGAATTTTACGTTGGTAATGTAATGCCTCCCCCGAAACGACCGGGGCCGAAGCAGAACTTGTGGGCAAAAGTACGAATAATATATCAAACTGCCAAGGATTTTAACAAAAAAGTAGCATATTGTAGATAAAAAAGCTATTTCAGTAGATAATTACAGGCTCTTCCTCTCCCTTATACCTTATTATATATATAAAAAACGTTGAAATGTTTGGGTGTTTCGGATTATTTGCTTAATTTTGCGCTTGCAATTCAATGCATAAAAGACATAAGCATAACAAACATAAGAAGGAACGAATGAAATATCTTTTATTCTCAGATATCCACGGCTGTTTGCCAGCCCTGGAAAAGGTCCTCGATTTCTTCGAGGCTGAACATTGTGACATGATGTGCATCATGGGGGATATCATCAACTATGGTCCCCGCAACCGTATTCCGGAAGGAATCGATCCTAAGGGTATCGTAGAAAGACTGAATGCGCTGGCAGATAAGATTATCGCTGTGCGTGGCAACTGCGATGCGGAAGTAGACCAGATGCTCCTCGATTTCCCTATCATGGAGACCTATGCCTTGCTGGTAGACGGAGGCAAGCGCTATCTTCTGACTCATGGACATGTATACAATAAGGAAAACATGCCGAAGGGTCCTTACGAGGCTATGATCTATGGACACTCCCATCTCTGGGAACTCTCTCATAACGAGAAGGGACAGGCCATCGTAAATACCGGCAGCATCACCTTCCCGAAGGGTGGCAATCCGCCAACCTTTGCAACATTGGAAGATGGTAAGTTCACCATGTATCAGCTGGATACGCTCGAAGTGCTGGCTACAATGGAAGCATGAAAAAGTGAAAGTGAAA
>ERZ1026878.1790-NODE-1790-length-11949-cov-7.387843_pt1 | contig 11949 bp, 10 predicted proteins | sample MGYA00380169_ERZ1026878 | MGnify/ENA primary metagenome ERZ1026878 (study PRJEB33269, sample SAMEA4719805) | human gut metagenome | biome: human-associated habitat; feature: organic feature; material: feces | place: Cameroon | collected 2013-10 ...
AAGGCCTCAAAAACCTTGCCTGTTGCGGGAAAGCCTGCACTGTGTCAGGAAACCCCGCGCTTTCAAGCGAGGGTTGTTTAGTTTGGGAATTACCCCATGGGTGAGGGTGACCGTTAAAAACAAAGGAACACCGATTCCCGCGGACAAGATCGCGCACGTCTTTGAGCGGTTTTTCAGGGCTGATCCCGCGCGAAGCCGTACCGACGGCGGCACCGGCATCAGACTTGCAATGGTTGAGTCCATTGCCCGTGTGCACGGCGGGCGCGTTTGGGTGAGGTCTGACGCCGAGGCAACCGTTTTTGCCTTTGAGAGGCCGCAGAATGCCGCCGGCCGTACGGCAGCTTCTATAGGAGAGTAAGGATTCCCCGAAGGTTGTAGGTAAAAGGGCTTAATAAATCCTTCTCAGCGCAAAACGGCGGGGTAACTTTAACCTTTTAACAGCAGACGAAATACCAAAAGGGGAGTATGTTTACGGGTGCTAAGACTCCAACCGTAATAGGTATAAAAAATGGCACAAGCACCTGAATTCAAATACGCGCCGATGTTCCAGCTCGGTAAGGACGATACGGAGTACTACCTCCTCACAAAGGAGTACGTCTCCGTCGGTGATTTCGAAGGTCATCCGATCCTGAAAGTCGAGGCCGAAGGTCTCACCCAGATGATCAACACCGCTTTCCGCGATGTGTCCTTCCATCTGCGCCGCGCGCACAACCTGCAGCTTGCGAAGATTCTGAAGGATCCGGAAGCAAGCGAGAACGACAAGTTTGTTGCGCTCACGTTCCTTCGTAACGCTGAAGTGGCCGCCAAGGGACAGCTCCCCTACTGCCAGGACACCGGTACCGCCATCGTTCACGGCGAAAAGGGCCAGAGCGTCTGGACCGGTTTCTGCGATGAAGAAGCGATTTCCAAGGGCGTCTACAAGACCTATACGGAAGAAAACCTGCGTTATTCGCAGAACGCCCCGCTCACGATGTACGACGAAGTGAACACGAAGTGCAACCTTCCTGCTCAGATCGACATCGAAGCCACCGAAGGCATGGAATACAAGTTCCTGTGCGTCTGCAAGGGCGGCGGCTCTGCCAACAAGACCTACCTCTATCAGGAAACGAAGGCTGTTTTGAATCCGGCCAAGCTCGTTCCCTTCCTCGTTGAAAAGATGAAGACCCTCGGCACGGCTGCCTGCCCGCCGTACCACATCGCCTTCGTCGTGGGCGGTACCTCCGCTGAGAAGAACCTTCTCACCGTGAAGCTTGCTTCCACCCACTACTACGACAACCTCCCGACGACCGGTGACGAAACGGGCCGCGCCTTCCGCGACGTGGAACTCGAAAAGAAGCTTCTCGAAGAAGCCTGGAACATTGGTCTGGGTGCTCAGTTCGGCGGCAAGTACATGGCCCACGACATCCGCGTGATCCGTCTGCCGCGTCACGGCGCTAGCTGTCCGATCGGCATGGGCGTGAGCTGCTCTGCGGACCGCAACATCAAGTGCAAGATCAACAAGGACGGCTTCTGGATTGAAAAGCTCGACACCAACCCGGGTGAACTCATTCCTGAGGAATACCGCAAGGCCGGCGAAGGCAAGACCGTTAAGATCGACCTCAACCAGCCGATGAAGGCGATCTGCGCTGAACTCTCCAAGTACCCGGTTGCCACGCGCGTCTCGCTCACGGGCACCATCATTGTGGCCCGCGATATTGCGCACGCCCGCCTGAAGGAACGCCTTGACAAGGGTGAGGATCTGCCGCAGTACATGAAGGATTACCCGGTTCTCTACGCAGGCCCGGCCAAGACCCCGAAGGGCATGCCTTGCGGCTCGATGGGCCCGACCACTGCCAACCGTATGGATCCCTATGTTGATCTCTTCCAGAGCCACGGCGGCTCGATGGTGATGATTGCCAAGGGTAACCGTACTCAGGTTGTGACCGATGCCTGCAAGAAGCACGGCGGCTTCTACCTCGGTACGATCGGCGGCGTTGCTGCGGTGCTCTCTCAGTCTTCGATTAAGAGCATTGAATGCATCGAGTTCCCGGAACTCGGCATGGAAGCCGTCTATAAGATCCAGGTTGAAGACTTCCCGGCCTTCATCCTTGTGGACGACAAGGGCAACGACTTCTTCAAGCAGATTAAGCCCCGCTGCGAAATCTGCGCCGCCAAGAACTAATCGGCCGAAGCAAAAAAGCCTGAGCGCAACAGTCGCTCAGGCTCACCGAACTTAAGTTTTCGGACAGGGTTGTTTCAAGCTCTGTCCGATTTTTTTGCCTAGTCCTTTTGCACCGCTGATTTTCTGCGGAAATTTCTCCTTGCTACGCCGTTCGGTGGGTATCGGATTACGACTTTTGCGGCGTTGACGGCGTCAGGAATCGGCCTATGCTGAACATCAACGAAACGGCTTTATCGAAAGTCGTTTTTCAATAGCTAACAGTTATTACAAGCAATTGTCCGGAGGTTCCGCAATGACAAAGAATCTGATTGATGCCCGTTACGGTCTTTTCATCAACGGTGAATGGGTGGATGCCGAAGGCGGCAAGACCTTTGTGACCACAAACCCTGCGACCGGCGAAAAGCTCGCTGAGTGCGCAGACGCGTCGGCCGCCGACGTCGACCGTGCCGTTAAGGCTGCGCGCGCCGCTTTTGCAACGTGGTCCAAAACGAGCGTGCAGGAGCGAAGCGAAATCCTCCTTAAAATCGCCGACCTCATTGAAGCCAACGCCGAAAAGCTCGCGATGGTGGAAACGCTCGATAACGGTAAGCCCATCCGTGAAACGACGCTTGTGGATGTGCCGCTTGCCGTGGATCACTTCCGCTACTTTGCCGGGTGCCTGAGAGCCGACGAAGGTTCCGCAACAGTCTTTGACGAAAACACGCTCTCCCTTGTTATCCGTGAGCCGATCGGCGTGGTGGGGCAGATTGTTCCCTGGAACTTCCCGTTCCTGATGGCTGCCTGGAAGATTGCGCCGGCCCTGGCGGCTGGCGACACGGTCGTGATTAAGTCTTCTTCCACGACGCCCCTCTCATTAAACGAGTTCGGCAAGCTCCTTGCCAAGGTGCTGCCTGCCGGTGTCGTCAACATTATCACGGGCCGCGGTTCCGTGAGCGGTCAGGCAATGCTTGATAACCCGGGCTTTGACAAGCTTGCCTTCACCGGTTCCACGGAAGTGGGCTATACGGTTGCGGAAGCCGCCGCCAAGCGCCTCATTCCCGCTACGCTTGAATTGGGCGGCAAGTCCGCCAACATCATCTTTGATGACGCTCAGCTTGATAAGGCGATTGAAGGCGCTCAGATCGGCATTCTCTTTAACCAGGGCCAGGTTTGCTGCGCGGGTTCCCGCATCTTCGTGCAGGAAGGGATTTATGACAAGTTCGTCGCGGCACTTACCGAAGCCTTTAAGAAGGTGAAGGTGGGCGATCCCACGGATATGTCCACGCAGGTCGGTGCGCAGATTAACGAACGTCACCTTCAGAAGATCATCGACTACGTCAAACTCGGCGAAAAAGAGGGGGCGAAGGTTGTCTGCGGCGGCGAGCGTGCCTGCCCGACCGGCGCCTTTATGAAGCCCACGCTGCTCGCCAACGTCGACAACAAGATGCGTGTTGCGCAGGAAGAAATCTTCGGGCCGGTTGCCTGCGTGATTAAATTTAAGACCGAGGAAGAGGCGGTGCGCCTTGCCAACGAAAGCGAATACGGTCTCGGCGGCGCCGTCTGGACCCGCGACATCAACCGTGCGCTTCGTGTGGCGCGCGGCGTGAGAACGGGCCGTATGTGGGTCAACACCTACAACGAACTGCCCGCGGGCACGCCCTTTGGCGGCTACAAGAAGTCCGGTATCGGCCGCGAAACGCACAAAATGATGCTTTCTCACTACAGCCAGGTGAAGAACATCTACATCTCGATGTCCGAAAAGAAGCGCGGTTTCTTCTGATTGATTGAAAAACTCAAGCTCTGAAAAAACGAAAGGATCCCAAAATCGGGATCCTTTCGCATTACCGGCGGCTTAAAAATATCAGCGGGCGCGGTTTTTGTTCATTTCCATCACGCGGCGCATGTCGGCCTCAAGGTCCGTGAGCCCGAGCTCATGGTAGCTGTCGGCGATAATCTGCATGGCCTCATCCGAGGCGGATGTCTGCTGAAAGTCCGTGAGCACTACCTTAGCGCGGTTAATTGCCGCCACATAGGCCTTGCGGACAAAGTAAAAGCGCGCCGTGGAGAGTTCATGATTGGCCTGGGCGATGACAAGTTCATGCATGCGGCGCCGGGCTTCGGCTGCATAGCGGGAATCCGGGAAGCGCCCTGCAAGTTCCTTAAAGAGGTCAAACGCGTCACGTGCGGCCTGGGCGTCACGCTCGGAGAGATCCTGACGCGTAAAGGAGGAGAGCCACCCGTCGCGTTCGTTAAGCGTGGCAAGCGCCTTTAAGTAAAGCGCGTAGTCGCTGTTGGGGTGGTTCGGGTAGGCGCGCAGGAAACGGTCCAGGGTCTGCACGGCACTTGCCGCATCGTCATCCTTAAAATACACATACGCGAGGTCGATCTGAGCCTGCTGCGCATAGGCGCCGAACGGGTAGCGGGCCTCAAGCTTGGTATAGTAATCCTTCGCCAGGGTCCAGTTGCTGTCAGCCATGGCGGCACGCCCTTCGGTGTAGAGCTGATTGGCGCTCCAGTCGCGGGTGGGATCGATTTCCAGATCCTGCAGCCAGCCGCAGCCGGTCATGGAGACGGCCGCTGTTGCGGCAGCAAAAAGACCGGCCAGACGCAGACGCATCGGATGTTTCAGGTTCATGATGAATAAAACGACAGAAGAAAAGTTTTCCGATTATATCGGGGATGCCGTGCCCGCAGAAGAGGGCGACGATGACGATTTCGCAATTATGCCGCCTTCGGCAGCGAGCCTCCCGGACTGTTACCGTTTCGAACTTGGTTTTGACGAGGGCGAGGAACGCCTCGACAAGATCCTTGCACGCAAAATCCCTGAGGTAAGCCGCGCCCGCATCCAAAGCTGGATTGAGGCCGGGCGCGTCACGGTGTCCGGGGAACCGGCTAAAAGCGTGCGTCAGAAGGCGGCGGCCTGTGATGTGCTCGAAGTGCGGCCGATGCCGCTTCCTGAAGAAAGCGCCTTTGAGCCCCAAGACGGCATCGAATTTGAAACAGTCTATGAAGACCGCGACATCATCGTTATCAATAAACCCGCGGGCCTGGTGGTGCACCCGGCGGCCGGCAACTGGCAGGGTACCCTTTTAAACGGGCTTCTCTTCCGTTATCCGGAACTCAGAAAACTCCCGAGAGCCGGGATCGTGCACCGGCTCGATAAGCTCACCTCAGGCCTCATGGTTGTCGCGCGGAATGAAGCTGCGCAGCTTAACCTCGTGCGGCAGCTGCAGGAACACGCCGTCGCCCGTGAGTACTGGGCGATTGTGGCGGGCATTGCACCCGAGGCGGGTTTTGTCGACCGCGCGATCGGGCGCGATCCGCGTAATCCCCAGAAGTTTGTCTGCCGCGGCGGGGCCGGCAGCCGCCCCGCAAAAACCCACTGTCGGCTCGTGGACACTGCCTACATTGAGGGACGTGCCGTGAGCTGGGTGGCCTGCCGCCTTGAAACCGGGCGCACGCACCAGATTCGTGTGCATCTTTCGACCGTGGGGCTGCCGTTAATCGGGGACCCCGTTTACCGCACAAGCGCTTCAGTCTTTCCCAAAGAAGCGCAGGCGGTCAACGGCTTTCCCCGTCAGGCCCTTCACGCAAGCCGTCTGCGGCTTACGCATCCCGCGACGGGCGCGGCCTCAGAATGGTTTGCGCCGGCGCCTGAGGATATGGCAGGACTCATGGATGAACTCGGATTCGGACCGACGGATGAGCCGGTCCATGTATTTGACTGATTATTGCGGGCTGCAGACGGTTAAACTGCGGCCGCTTTGTGCTTTTGTGGATTAAAAATGGCAATAGCTTGGAAAACGGAATCGGACGTGATCCGTCCGGATCTTGGTCAACGTGTCGGGGCGCTTTTTACCGAACGTGTAGGGGGCGTCTCATCGGGGCCCTGGGGTGGTCCGGAAGGCATCATGGGGCTTAATGTCGGAGTGCACGTTTCAGATAACGCCTCCTGCGTGCGCATGAACCGCAGCCTTGTTGCGCAGATGACGCCGGGAGAGCCCCGCTGGATGACGCAGGTGCACGGCACGGATGTCGTTGACGCTGAGACTGTGGAAAGGGATGAGGTGGAAGCGGACGCGCAGACGTCGCTCACCCCGGGCGTAGTGTGCGCGGTGCAGGTCGCCGACTGCCTGCCGGTACTCATTGCTGAAAAAGACGGGAAGGCCGTTGCCGCCGTGCATGCGGGCTGGCGAAGCCTTGCGGCCGGGATTGTGGAAAAGACCGTGCGCCGTCTGCGGGAGCGCCTCGGAAATCCGGACGCTCAGTTTAAAGCCTGGCTTGGCCCCCGAATCGGGTTTGACGATTTTGAAACAAGTGAAGAAACCGCACGAACGTTTAAGGCGCACTTCGGGGATGTTAAGGGCGCCGTGAAAGCGGCGGGCGAACCCGGTAAATGTTTTCTGAGTCTGGCGGCCTACGCTTCTGAAGCATTAAAGCGCGAAGGGGTGAGGGATGTCGAAGACTGCGGGCTTTCCACCGTTGCAGATCCCGCACACTTTTACAGCTACCGCCGTGACGGCGAAAAAACGGGGCGGCATGCGGCCTTAATCTGGATCGAACCCGAAGACAAGACACTTGAGGAACCTCAGAAATGACCGGTACAACGCAAAAAACAGTGCCGAGCGTGGGTTTTGTGAGCCTCGGCTGCCCCAAGGCGCTTGTTGACACCGAACGGATCGTGACGGAATTGAGAGCGGAAGGGTACCTCATTGCCCGCGACTACCGTCACAGCGACATTGTGATCGTGAACACGTGCGCCTTTATTGACGCGGCGGTCGCCGAAAGTATTGAAGCGATCACGGAAGCAATGCGTGAAAACGGACGCGTCATTGTGACGGGGTGCTTGGGCGGCAAGAAAACACCTGAAGGCGACAACTGGGTGATGCAGCGCATTCCGAAGCTTCTCGGGGTGACCGGTCCCGATTCAACAGCAGAGACCTTAAAACTCGTGCATCAGCATCTGCCGCGGCCGCACGAACCGTTTTCGGACTTAGTCCCCAACGCGGGCCTCAAACTCACGCCCTCGCACTACGCCTACCTTAAGATCAGTGAGGGCTGTTCGCATCACTGCACGTTTTGCATTATTCCGAGCCTAAGAGGTGACCTTGTGAGCCGCCCGATCGGAGACGTTTTGCGGGAAGCCGAAAATCTTGTGGAAGGCGGCGTCAAAGAGCTTCTCGTGATCAGCCAGGATACGGCCGCTTACGGGCTTGACACGGGCTACCGCACGGGGTTTGTGGGCGGCAAGCCCGTCAAAACCCGGCTTTTGGAACTCGCGCGGGCTTTGGGTGATCTTGGCGCCTGGGTGCGGCTGCATTACGTTTATCCTTACCCGTCGGTTGACAACATTATTCCGCTTATGGCCGAAGGAAAGATTCTGCCGTACCTCGATGTTCCGTTTCAGCACGCGCATCCGCGGGTTTTAAAAGCGATGAAGCGGCCGGCAAGCGCTGAAAAGAATCTCGAGCGTATTGCCGCCTGGCGGGCACTGTGCCCCGACATCACGATCCGTTCGACCTTTATTGCGGGATTCCCGGGGGAGACGGAAGAAGAGTTTGAGTACCTTCTGGATTTTCTGCGGGAAGCCCGGCTCGATCGGGTGGGGTGCTTTGCGTACAGCCCTGTGGAAGGCGCTGCCGCAAACGCTTTACCCGGACAGCTGCCCGAGGAAGTGCGCGAAGAGCGCCGCGAGCGCTTCATGCAGGTGCAGGCGGAGATTTCCGCGGAAAACCTCCGCAAAAAGATCGGCACCGTGCAGCGTGTTTTGATTGACGAGAGCGAAGATGAGGACGGCGTTGCCGTGGGCCGCACAACGGCGGACGCCCCCGATATTGACGGCGTGATTTATGTGACCACCGACAGACACCTCAATCCCGGTGACTTTGTCGACGTAAAGGTCACCGACAGCCGTGACTACGATCTGATCGGCCGCGAAGTCCTCTGACGAAACACAAAAGAAGAAGCGGTTTCGGCCCGGTTTCCCGTTGTGGGTGGCCGGGCTTTTTGTTGCTGTGTTGCCTCTGAGTTTTATAAATTTTTGTAGGGATATACCCTTACGCCTTTCGTATCGAAAAGATTTTTTCTGCAGCAAACCCCGCTTTCTTAATCATCGCTTAAGTCAGTCGTGGCGCGCCATTTGGCCCAAACGTAAATCATGACGGGCAGTAACTCACTGAGACGGCTCAATATGTCGGATTCTTAAGACATTCTTCAGATTATCCCGAAATTGTGTGAAAATAAGCTTCATATAAGGAATCCGCGGGGACTTGATGTTGTGGTCTTGCGGCGGGTAAATAAAAGGAGACACAACATGATCAAACACGTGATGCAGGCCTGCCTGGCCGCTGCGGTTGCTTTGGCAATCGCCCCCAATGCGTCAGCTGCTGAGAAGGTCAACACCACGATGTGCGTGGCCTGCCACAGTAATGTCGGTGATTTTCATAAGAGCGGCGCTCATAAGAGCGTTTCCTGCACCTCCTGCCACACGGGTCTTGCAAAGCATCTGAAGGCGCCGGGCAAAGACACCCGCCCTGTGACGAGCATGGATCCGAAGACCTGCGGCAGCTGCCACCCCGCACAGTTCAAGTCGATGTATAAGGTCAATGATCAGCGTACGCCGCGTGCCAGCAAGAAGGCCGCTGAAGGCGTTGCGCCCGATCCGTTCTTTGACCGCGCTTTGGGCGGCCACGGCTTTACGAAGGAACATGCGGAACTCCGCAGCCACACCTTCGCCGTGCTTGATCAGTTCCTCTGCGACCGTGCTTTCGGCGGCCGCTTTGTTCCGAAGGACGGCTGGCTCTATCTCTCCATGGGCAGCGGTGCGATCGATGCCTGGAAGGTCATGAACGACCTGTATCCGAAGGATAACCTGCAGAAACCGCGTCGTCCGGGGACGGCAGCTGCCGCCAACCCCGTATGCATCAGCTGTAAGTCCACCGACCTGATGCTTGACTGGGCCTACATGGGCGACAAGGTTGAAGGCGCCACGTTCTCGCGTGAAAGCAATGTCGTTGACATGGCCCGCAAGACGAGCCACTCGGTTAACTGCAACTTCTGCCACGATCCGCACTCGGCCAAACCCCGTGTCGTGCGTGACGGTCTGATTCAGGCTCTGACCCGTACGGATTTCCCGACGGTCTACTCCGAAGATCCGAACCGCACCAAGATCGAAGTTAAGGATATGGGCGTGCGCGGCTTTACCCGTAAGATCGCCATCCTTGAAAAGGCGGACTCCAAGCTCATGTGCGCTCAGTGCCACGTTGAGTACAACTGCAACCCGGGTATCGATACCAAGACTGGTAAGCCTGTGAAGATGTCCGATCAGCGCACCAATGTCTTCCCGTTCGTCGCTGTTGACCGCATTGATGACTTCTACAAGCACATCAACTTCAAGGACTTCAAGCACAACACCACCGGTGCGCTGCTGACCAAGCTGCAGCACCCCGATGTTGAGACGTACTGGACGAGTAAGCACGGCAAGGCCGGCGTGGACTGCAAGGACTGCCATATGCCCAAGGTTAAGGGCAAGGACGGCAAGACCTACACGAACCACTGGGCCACGAGCTCCAAGTACTACGTGAAGGAAACCTGCCTGCGTTGCCACAAGGACAAGACCGAAGCCCAAATGAAGCGCACGATTTCCGGCATGCACGCTTACTACATGGGTAAGCTCCGTGAAGCTGAAAGCCGTATGACGGATATGTTCAACGCCTTCGATCTTGCCAACGCCATGGGTGTTGATGAGGCCGCTCTCAAGAAGGCCCGCGAACTGCACAGCGTTGCTCACACCAACTGGGAATACTGGACGGCTGTGAACGGTGCCTGGTTCCACAATCCTGAAATGGCTCAGGCCTCGCTTGCGAAGTCTGCCGCCGCAGCTCAGGAAGCCACCAAGGTTCTGCGTGACGCAATGGCCGCCAAGCGCGCCAAATAAGTCAGACTCGGAAAAGGCGGATCCCGTAAGATTCGCCTGACCGAAACGAGAAGCGGATGATCGAAAATTCGGTTGTCCGCTTTTTTCTTGATCCAAAAGACCATGTCACACGAAATTATTTTCTGGTGCGTTGCAGCCCTTTTGATTCTCATTGCCTGCGCCTTTGTCGTGCCGGCGCTTCTCGGGCACAGCTTCTTCCGTACCAAAGGCGCAAGCGCCGAGGAAACCTCACGCGTCCTTTTGGCGCAGCAGATGGAGAGCCTCAAGGCCGATCTTGATGCGGGGCTTCTCGATAAGGCTGGCTACGAGGCAAGCGTCGAGGACGTCAGGCGCCGTGCGCTGCAGGATATTTCTGAGGCCCGCGGCAGAACGCTCGGGGGCAAAGGCGCTCCCGTTGCGACGGCGCTTACCGTGTGCGTGCTGATGACGGTGTCGGTATTGGGGCTTTATCAGTGGTTCGGAGCCGCAGGATCCATTGATTTGTTTGACTCGGTGCAAAAGGGCGGCATCATGCGTGCCGACGGCACGCTCGGGCTTAACGACCGCGCGCCGGGCGCGGCTGAACTCAAGGCCTTTCTTGAAACGCATCCCAAGGATGAACGTGCCTGGGTGCTCTACGGGCGCGCTCTTGCGCAGAGCTCTGACTGGCAGGGAGCGGCTGATGCGTATGAAAAGGCTGTGAGTCTCGGCCGTTTTGCCGGCAAAGACACGGACGTACTGATGGAGTACGGGGCGGCCACCATGAACCTCAGAACAGAGGCCGCGTACAAAAAGGCTGTTGAGATTCTCACGCAGGCCGCCGTGATTGACGAAAACAACCTCCGGGTGCAGGAGTTTCTCGCGATGGCTGCGTTTCAGGCGCACGACTGGAAAACGGCGCGTATTGCGCTCGAATTTATTCTTACCAAGGCCGATCCAAACGACCCGGCCTATCAGAGCATTGCCGAAGCTGCGAGCCAGGCTGCGCGCATGGAGCGCGAAAGCCGGCAGAAGTAGGCTCTTTTCTTTGATCTCCTGTCTTTTGAAGCGACCGGGCAGCTGACGTTGCACGGCCGCTAACTTAAACAGGCTACTGAGAGTGCCGTTAATAAAGCGCATCAAACTTCTCTGAGTCGTCCCACGGGCATAAGCCCACAATGACGAAAGGCGTCCGTTTCCAAAGGGAGGCGGGTGTTTTTCTTGATTGGCTCGTGGAGTTTGAGCCTGTACAACTTTCTGCTCGCCTTTGTGATCTGCGGAGGCGTCATCATCATCGGTGAGGTGGTTTCCACCTTAACCAAAGCCTGGGTTCCTTCGGTCTTTGTGTCAGCCGTCCTGCTGCTGTTGGGGTACTGGACTATTCTGCCGCACGACCTTGTGAAGGACTCGTTTCTGATTCCGTTCGGCGCGACGCTCTGCATTTATCTGCTGATTACCCACTTGGGCACAATCATCAGTCTCAAGCAGCTGATGCAGCAGTGGCGCACCGTCACGGTGTGCCTTGCGGGCCTTTTGGGTATGTGCCTTGCCTGCGCCTTTCTTTATGGACCGGGCACTCGTCATCACGGGGCTTCCGCCGCTCACAGGCGGCATTGCGGCGGCAACGATGATGCAGACCGCGGCCATGAAGCAGGGCCTTACGGTTGCTGCTGTTTTTGCGATTTCCATGTACTGCGTGCAGGGTTTTGCTGGGTATCCGCTTACGTCCTACTGCCTTAAAAAAGAGGGCTTGAGGCTTTTGGCCCTTTACCGCAGCGGCGAACTCAAACTTAACCCCGAAGAGCTTGCTGAGGTTAAAACGGTCACAGAATTTCCCGCAGGAAGCCCGGGGCTTGAGCCCCGGGAGGAATGCGGGCTTTCGAAATTTTTTAATCTTGGAGCAAACGCAGCCAAA
>ERZ1026878.1801-NODE-1801-length-11848-cov-3.659798_pt1 | contig 11848 bp, 9 predicted proteins | sample MGYA00380169_ERZ1026878 | MGnify/ENA primary metagenome ERZ1026878 (study PRJEB33269, sample SAMEA4719805) | human gut metagenome | biome: human-associated habitat; feature: organic feature; material: feces | place: Cameroon | collected 2013-10 ...
TGGCTTGGCAGCTCCGGAGGAGAAGGACCTGTACAGAGTTTCTTTGCATTTGGAAGAGAATGGATGATCCTGCAGCTTGTCATATCCTATGGCTGGATATGTGGACTGGCAGTGATTGCAGCGCTGGCAACATTCATTATCAAGGTCTTTGGAATTACAGCCAAAGCAGGTAATCAGCTGGGCAGGATGATCGGTTTTGGATGTGGTATGCTGCTACTGACAGAGAGCGTGCTTGGAATCGGCATGAATCTCGGAGTCTTCCCTTCTACAACAGTATGTATGCCATTCCTTGCTTACGGCTTTTGCAATTCTGTTGTGTACGCAGTTCTATGCGGCTTTATTCTCAGCATCTGTCGCTACCGCAACGTATTAACAGAGCATAACATGCTGCGCAGCCCGGAAAAAATAGCCATATATAAAAACTGAGATAACAGCCCAAAATGTAAAGTATACAAATTCGCTTTGCAAATCAGCCAACATGCTTTATAATATTTCCATATAAGAAAATGTAATTGCGAAACGCAATATTACGAATACAGAATTGCGCAGGAATAATAGATGTATGAACAGGTACTTGAAAAACGTAGCGAGAGCGTACCTGTGATGCATCAATTATTCCTGCACAATTTGTCCCATTCATTAATTAACGTTTCGCAGATTGCTGATAGTTTTTAGAAGTGAGGTTTTGTATGGGAATAGTTGTTTTTGGTGCGGTATTTGTTGATATTAAGGGATTTCCGGATGATATCTATATACCCGATGGAAGAAATGTTGGACATGTAGAATATATTCATGGCGGAGTAAGCCGCAATGTCGTGGAAGATATAGCCAATATAGAATTAAGACCCACATTTGTCAGCATAGTGGATGACAGTGCCCTGGGTCAGGACGTAGTCAGAAAGCTGAACAATCATAAAGTAAACACGGATTATGTACTCACAATACCCGGTGGAATGGGAACCTGGCTTGCAGTATTTGACCACAGTGGCAATCTTGCAGGGTCTATCTCACAAAGACCCAATCTTATGCCGATACTTGACCTTCTTGAGGAAAAAGGCGATGAAATCTTTGCCAATGCGGATTCTGTTATTGTTGAAGTAGATATGGACAGAGATATTATCAAAAAAGTAGTGGCACTTTCCAAAAAACATAATAAAAAACTTTTTGGCGTTGTAAGCAATATGAGCATAGCAGTAGAAAGAAGAGACTTCCTGCAGAACTTTGACTGCTTTATCTGTAATCAGCTTGAAGCAGGCATGTTCTTTATGGAAGATTATGCAGATAAGACTCCGGAAGAACTCTGTGAGATTCTTGCTAAACGTGTCACCTTAGGCAAAATCCCAGCCATGATCGTAACTATGGGAGACCATGGTGCTGTATATGCCGACCTGACAGGAGATAAAGGAATCTGCCCACCCCAGAAGGTGCGTGTAAAAGATACCACAGGCGCCGGAGATGCATTCTGTGCAGGCGTATCCAGCGGTCTTACCTATGGGAAAACCCTGAGAGAAGCTGTCGAGATAGGAAGCCGGCTCGCAGCATCTGTAATTACATCATTAGAGAATGTATGCCCCAGATTCCTGCCGGAAGAATTTGGAATACAGTTATAATTGTAACTATTCAGAGCCATGCAAATTGAGTCAGAATATGCTTATTTATAAGCATATTTGACACAATTTATATGGCGAAGTAACCACATAAGCAAAAGATAAGCATCGAAGATGCGGTTTTGCGCATGGGGTTCTGAATAGTTACTTATAATTTTTGGTTGAAATAGAAGATACAAAATGATATACTTGTCACGTCAAAATTATATTTAAGAAAGCAGAGGTGAATTTGCATGGACAGTTGCGATAGTACAGGACGAAGTACAATGTACGGTGCGATAAATGTAATAGCGAAAGTGTGGCTGTCTATGGAGATTGACTAGCTGCATTTCTTGTTGTTGTGTCTTTTATAACACCGTATCAGAAGAGTCCTTACATCACAGCAGGTAACTTGTTGGTCTGCTTTGGAATTCTGAAGCGGTGTTTTTTTGCGCCCTTTTGTGGGCTGCATAGAGATTTGGAGGCAGCAATGACAGAAAGAATGATGAAAAGACCGGAATATGTAGATGAACTGATCAGAATTATCAGAAGTAATTTACCTAAGGAAGAATTACTGGATAAATTATCCGATTATCATGATAATGATATCGCAGAGGCTTTGGACAGCCTGACAGCATCAGAAAGAAAAAGACTGTATTCAGTACTGGGAGTACAGAGAATCGCACAGATTTTTGCTTATCTGGATGATGCAGAACCTTATTTCAAAGAGATTTCACTGGAGAATGCGGCAAAGGTAGTTTCAGAGATGGACTCCGATGATGCAGTAGATGCTCTGGAGGATATGGATGACAGAACGAAGCATCAGATCGTGAACATGCTGGATCAGGATGCAGTGAAGGATGTGAAGCTTCTTCTTTCCTATGAAGATGTGGAAATCGGTAGCTGCATGACCACGAACTTTATCGTGATTCATAACAATCTGACCATTCGTCAGGCTATGCGTGAGCTGGTCAATCAGGCAGGAGAAAATGACAATATTTCCACCATATATGTTATAGATGATGAAGAGAAATTTTACGGTGCTATCGAATTGCAGAAGCTGATTGTTGCCAGAGAACATGAGGATCTGGAAGATATCATCAGCCGTTCTTACCCTTATGTACTTGACCATGAGAAGATCAGTGACTGTATCGAGAAGATCAAGGATTATGCAGAGGATTCTATTCCTGTATTACTGGAAGATGGTACAATTGCCGGCATTATTACCGCACAGGATATTGTAGAAGTAGTAGATGACGAAATGGGCGATGATTATGCAAAGCTCGGTGGTCTGACCGCAGAGGAAGATCTGGAGGAAAAGACTACAGAAAGTGTGAAGAAGCGTCTGCCCTGGCTGATTATTCTGCTGTTCCTTGGAATGGGAGTATCTACAGTAGTAGGTATGTTTGAATCAGTAGTAGCAGTACTTCCGATTGTCATGTGCTTCCAGTCTTTGATCCTTGATATGGCAGGTAACGTAGGAACACAGTCACTGGCAGTTACAATCCGTGTTCTGATGGATGAGAACCTGACGGGCACACAGAAGTTTAAGCTGGTAGCCAAGGAAATGAAAGTAGGATTCTTTAATGGCTTCATTCTGGGCGCTATGGCATTTCTGTTCCTTGGAATGTACATCCATTTCCTGAAGCAGTATTCACTGGGATATTCCCTGCTGGTATCAGGATGTGTCGGCGTTGCACTGATCGGAGCCATGGTTGTATCAAGCATGGTAGGAACCCTGATTCCCATGTTTTTCAAAAAGATTAAAGTAGATCCTGCAGTAGCATCCGGTCCATTGATTACAACAGTCAATGACCTGGTAGCCATTGTTGTATACTATGGACTGGCAATGGTTGTTCTGATTGATATGATTCATTTAGCCTAGTACTTGCTTTTGCATAATGCATGGTGTAACATATTTCTAAAAGAATGGAAAGGCATGGTAATCACATGAAACTCGACAGAGATAAAGCCGGTAAAGCTTTTAGAAACTATGTTGCACAATATAATGCTCAGGATGAGAAGGTCAAGTTGAAGATTGACCATACTTATCGTGTCGCAGCTCTGTGTGAACAGATCGCACAGAGCATTTCTTTATCCTCAGATGATGTGGATATTGCATGGTTTAGCGGATTGCTTCATGATGTGGGGCGCTTTGAGCAGCTGCGCCGGTTTGGAACATTTAATGATGCACAGTCTATAGACCATGCAATGTATGGCGCAGAGATACTTTTTGACCAGGAGAAGATATGGGACTATATTGATAGAGAAGCAATTACAGAGGATGAGCTGCTTTTTTTGAGAAAAGTCATTTCATGCCACAGCGCATATCGTGTACCGCAGGATTATACTGACAGAGAGAAGCAGTTTGCAGATATCCTGAGAGATGCAGATAAGATAGATATTTTAAAGGTCAATGTGGATGTTCCTTTGGAGGAAATCTATAATGTGACAAGTAAAGATCTGGCGAATGCGGAGGTCACACAGGCTGTAATGGACAGCTTTGCCCAGAAGCACGCGACACTTCGTGCCTTGAAGCGAACTTCCGTAGATCATGTTGTAGGGCATATCTCTCTTGCATATGAGCTGGTATATCCATACAGTGTGAAAGTAGTGGTACAGCAGGGATATCTGGACAAGCTGATGCATTTTCAATCACAGAATCCACATACGATGGAGCAGTTCGCACAGCTTCGTCAGATGATGGACAGTTATATAGCGGACAGATTACAGAGTTAAAAAACAGAGGAGAAGAAGAAATGAGCGATAAAATGAGCGATAAAAGAGTAATCAAGGCAGCATTGCTTGGAGCAGGCGTAGTAGGCAGTGGCGTATATGCGCTGGCGCAAATTCTGGCAGAAGATATAGAGTACAAGACGGGCGCTGCATTAGAGATCAAGAAAGTACTGGTCAGAAACCTGAATAAGAAGCGTGAAGGGATTGCAGAGGAGATTCTGACTGATAACTGGAAGGATATTGTGGAAGACCCTGAGATAGACATTGTAATTGAGTTAATGGGTGGAATAGAGCCGGCAAGAACCTACATATTAGAAGCGATTGTTGCCGGTAAGCAGGTAGTTACAGCGAACAAGGATTTACTTGCAGAAGACGGAAGAGAGCTGCTGGAAGCATCGGATGCAGCAGGAACGGATCTGCTCTTTGAGGCAAGTGTAGGTGGTGCAATCCCCATTATCCGTCCTTTGAAACAAAGCATGGCAGGGGACAATATCACAGAGATTATGGGTATTGTGAATGGTACGACTAACTATATCCTGACAAAGATGTCTGAAAAAGGCATGAGCTACGAAGATGCCCTCAGACAGGCAACAGAGCTTGGTTACGCAGAATCTGACCCGACAGCGGATGTAGAAGGCTATGATGCAGGCAGAAAGATTGCCATTATGGCATCCCTGGCTTTTCATTCCAGAGTGACTTTTTCACAGGTATATACAGAAGGTATTACGAAGATCACAGCAGAAGATATCCGTTATGCGAAAGAATTCGGCTATGTGATTAAGCTTCTTGGCGTAGCCAGACATGGAGAAGATGGAATAGAGGTAAAAGTACATCCCATGCTGATCAATGAGAATCATCCGCTGGCAACAGTCAGAGATTCCTTCAATGCAGTATTTGTACATGGACAGGCAATGGATGATGCCATGTTCATGGGACGTGGTGCAGGTAAGATGCCAACAGCAAGCGCTGTTATGGGGGATGTGATTGATTCCATGCGCAATATCATGCATCACTCCTCAGGAAGAATCGGCTGTGGATGTTACAGACAGATTCCAGTAAAACATATTAAAGATACCTGTTCCAAATTCTTTATGCGTATCCAGGCTGCTGACCGTACAGGAGCACTTGCCAATATCGCCAGTGTATTGGGTAACAATAACGTAAGTATTGCTCAGGTAGTGCAGAAGAGCCGTAAAGATGGCGTGGCAGAGCTGGTAATCATCACAGATGAAGTAGAAGAGAGACATTTCAATGATGCATTGGTAGTATTTCAGGGTATGTCTGATGTGAAAGAGGTATCAGGCGTGATTCGTGTGTATTAATCATATAAAGTATGAAAATACGAAGGGGGATATAGAATATGGGGCAGTCCAAAATAGCTGTCAGACCTGACCGGGTTACAGGACAATTAGGTGATTTATATGGAATTTTCTTTGAAGATCTGAATCATGCAGCAGATGGTGGATTATATGCAGAGATGGTGCAGAACAGAAGCTTTGAGTTCTGCGCTGTAGATAACCCGTCCTACCATCCGCTTATGGCATGGGAGAAGATCGAGAAGAAATACAGCAGAATGCAGTGGTGGATACAGGATTCCCATCCTTACAGCAGACGTAATCCTCACTATCTTGTGTGTGAAATATTTGAGACAGGAATGGGAGCCGGTGTCAGAAATACGGGCTTTACCCCTGGAATGTATCTGCAAAAAGGAGAAAAATACCGCTTTTCCTGTCTGGCTGCTACAGACGGAAGAGGAGAGCTGCCACTTAGGATCGTCTTGGAAAATGATGAGGGCAGGAATCTTGGACAGGCAGATATTGTGGTATCTAATGGAACTGTGTGGAATCATTATGAAGCAGCGATTACAGCGCAGGAGACTACTACGGCTGGCAATCTGTCAATCTATATAGAAGCAGTGGGCAGATTGTATCTGGATATGGTCTCCTTATTCCCTCAAAAGACATTCATGCAGCAAAGAAATGGATTAAGAGCTGATATTGCCACTTTGCTGGCAGATTTAAAGCCGCGGTTTATGAGATTCCCTGGTGGCTGTCTTGTACATGACGGTTCTATTAATGCAGAGGACAGGGATTCCCTTTATCGCTGGAAGAATACAATCGGTGTCTTGGAAGAGCGCCCGGCAAGAAGGAATAACTGGGGCTATAACCAGACTCTTGGATTGGGATATTATGAGTATTTCTGTTTCTGTGAAGAGATAGGAGCGAAGCCCTTACCAGTACTTCCGGCAGGATATGATCCACATCACCAGCGAAAAGTGCCTTTTGACCAGTTGGATGAATGGATTCAGGAAGCACTGGATCTGATTTCTTTTGCCAATGATGATGCATCTGCACAATGGCGCAGGATACGTTGTGCATTAGGGCATTCTGAACCCTTTGGACTGGAATATATAGGAATTGGCAATGAAGAAGTCGGAGAAGGCTTCTTTGAAAGATATCCCTATTTCCATAAGGCAATCAAGGAGAAATATCCTGATATTCAGATCATTGCCAGCAGTGGGCCTTTTGCGGCAGGCGGAGAGTATGAGAAGGGCTGGAATTGTGCCAGAAGAAATCATGCAGATCTGGTAGACGAGCATTATTATATGGCGCCGGAGTGGTTCCTTGCCAATCATCACCGTTATGATTCTTTTGATGAGAAAGATCCCAGGGTATTTCTTGGCGAATATGCAAGCTGGGGTAACACCTGGTATAATGCGCTCATAGAGGCATCTTATATGACCGGTATGGAACGCAACAGTGAGAAAGTTGGACTGGCGTGCTATGCACCATTATTGTGTAATGTGAACTATATCAACTGGAAACCGGATATGATCTGGTTTGATAACCACCAGGCATACGGAACAGCCAACTATTATGTACAGAAGCTTTTCATAAATCATCAGGGAGATGACAGGATTGAGCTGGAAATGACAGGGATAGACGACAGTGTAACGATACAGGATGATCCCAAAGGCGGTTTTGGACTTAGAACAGAACCTGACACGGTTGTCAGATATTCTCAGATCATGATTGAAGATATACAGAATGGTACAATCTGGAAGGACTCTGAGGTATATTTCGTAGGAGATAACGTAGAACAGTACATATCGGCTGATCCTGATGCCAGAGTGGTGACAGAGGATATTTTGCTGCATACAGTAGAATCTGACCATTATATCATTACAGTAAAAGGTGAAATGCTGTATGGCAGACGGGGCTTTATGCTTCAATATGGGAACCGGGATGAGAAGAACCGTTATCAGTGGGAGATTGGCGGCTGGCAGAACATGGACAGTGCATTGACACAGGATATTGCCGGACGTAATTCCTGTCTTACCCAGTCTTCCTTTACTGTAGCAGCTGACAGGGAATATGAACTGAAGCTGGAGATAGAGGGCAGACATTTAAGGGCATATATTGACGGCGAACTCATTCATGAGATACATCATGCCCCTGTAAAGATAGAACCTCTCTATACAGCTGCATCTATTGACCGCCAGTCAGGAGATGTGATTGTAAAGCTGGTTAATGTGCAGAAGAGACCGATAGATACAGTGCTTCATATAGAAGGCATCGAACAGGCAAAAGGAACTGCCTATATTATGTCAGGATTTGCCCTGAAAGATGAGAACTCCTTTGCAGAACCATTGAAAGTATCTCCAAGGGAGGAAGAAATTCAGCTTACGCAAGGCTGCTGTTCCTGTCATATTGATGGAGAGTCTGTGCAGGTTCTGAGATTTCAAAAATCATAATTTCCGATAAGAAGAAAAACCAAATAAAGTAATATCGCTTGCCGCCTTGGCAAGCTTCTCAAGAGAGACACTGTTGTCAGAATGAAACCATTCAATGTACATGGATACAATGCCGGATGCCACATATTCAGCATAAAGTCCCAGCAGATTATTCTGTGCATTGATTTTTGGAGCATATCTTTCCAACAGTGTCTTTTTGATTGTATTTTTCACCTTTATAAGCAGAAAATCATAATTATTAGAGAATATGAGACTTCGATATAATTCAAAATCATCATTGATGATCTGGTTTAGACTGCAAAAAAGCGCATAAGCATCAAAATCAGAGGAACGAAAGTCATAATCACGGATAATGGCAAGCAGCTTCTCTACAATTTCATCCTCGATTTTATCCAGAATGTCATCAATTCCAGAGTAATAGCTATAGAAGGTTTTACGGTTAATATCTGCCTTATCGGACAGCTCTTTTACCGTAATCTGAGATAGTTCTTTCTCAGAGAGCAGAGAAATGAGGGCATTACGTATATTTTTCTGTGTGCGCTGTACGCGGCGGTCTGTGGGGTTCGAAATCATGTAAAGTCTCCTTTTTTAATACATAACACGGTATAGATAAGTAACACATGTGTATAAAATGTATATTATGTAACATTGCCATGCATTTTGACCGTTGTCAGTAGAAATAATAGAAATTATAATACAGACAGAAACAAAAAGCAACAAGTGTTACATTTTACAGGAAGGTTTGGTATAGGAAATGAAAGAGTTTGTTATTTCAACGGATTCAACAGCCAGTTTGCCAGAGGATTATCTGAAGGAAAACAATATTGCGATACATCCATTACATTATTATATAGATGAAGAGGAATTCGGTAAGGACATTGGAAAAGAATTAACGGATAAGGAATTCTACCAGAAGATCCGAGAGGGCAAGATGCCTACCACAAGTGCGACCAATCCCGAATATATTATGAAGGTTATGAAGGAACAGTTGGATGCAGGGTTTGACGTTCTTCATATTGGATTTTCTTCAGGAATCAGCAGCAGTTATAATAATGCAGCAATGTGTGGCAGAGAATTACAGGAAGAGTATCCGGATCGTAAGATTATTGTAATAGATTCCCTGAGTGCAGAGTGTGGACAGGCACTGCTGGTCTATCATGCTGTAGAAATGAAGAAGCAGGGCAAGACAATGGAAGCGATTGCAGAGTGGATTGAGGCGAACAAGCTTCATGTTGTACATCATTTTACAGTAGAAGATCTGTTCCATCTCGTAAGAGGCGGCAGACTTGCCAAATCAACTGCGATTATTGGTACAGCATTAAATATCCAGCCGGTTCTGCATATGGATGATGAAGGCAAGTTATCTAACATAGCCAAGACCAGAGGCAGGAAAAAGGCAATGAAGATGCTGGTTGATATGATTGCGCAGAATACAGACGGATGGGAAGTCAATGAAGTATTCATTTCACATTCTGATACACAGTCTGAGGCAGAAGAACTGGAAGGTATGGTGAAAGAGAAATATCCGGATGCCAAGACCATGATTCTTTCAATCAGCCCCACAGTCGGAGCGCATACAGGCGTAGGTACACTGGTGGTATCCTATTTTGGAAATAAAAGATGAGCAAAAAAAGTCACGTATAAACGTGGCTTTTTTGTTGCTCTTTTGTCTATTCTTTATAATTCTTAGCGACATATGCTGCAATATCTTTGTTATCAGCATCCAGACGGCAGCCAATGATATAAGTACCTTCATCATTTGTGCATCGGATGATTGTAGCGGACTGTTCACTCTGACCCTCCAGCGGGAATGCCTTTAAATGCAATGTGATGTGTTTACCCTTGGATTCCATAAAGATTCTTTCCGAGGATTTGAAAGCAAATCCACCACCACTGATATTGAGCATCTGTGCGTCAATAGTCTGATTGTTGTCAGTAAATGTTACCGTACACAGATTATGGATTGGCATTCTGGCATATTTACGTCTGTTCATAACAGAAGGGGTGGTAATTACGGTAATCTGGTATGTACCGGCTGGGCTGTTCTTTGGAATAGAAACCTGTGCCTGTTCCCAGTAGTATACTTCATTTGCCACAGAAATCTGCATGCAATAGGTAATTGTTTTATCCTTTAAGTTAAGAGAAGAGGTATTCATGGAAGCAAGAATACCGTTATCTATAGTACCACTGACAGTACCGTTATATTCACTGGTATGGCCGGCTGCATCCTTTACGAACAGTGCAATGCGCATACCTTTTGTAACATCCTGGATTCCCATGAAACCGCCGGAACCGAGCTCTTTGACCAAATTATCAACGACTTTTTCAATATTCTCCACATTGACAGAGGTTTCTTCATACTTGCTGAGCATTGTTTTGGTAGTATCTTCTGCATCAGATACACAGTCTGTCATAACACCCATGACTTCTGTGATCAGGGACATATTATCGACCAGATTCTGATTGGAGGATTCTACCTCTTTCATAGCATGGTCGATTGTCTGTATGTTACCGTTAAGCTGTGTAGAATCTGTTGCAATTTGAGTAACATTTTCATTAATTCCAGCCATACTGGTCAGCAGCTCCTGAATCAGGGTCAGCGTCTGGGTAATGGAAGAAGTCATCTTCTCAGAAGTCTCCTGTAAGTTGCCAAGAGCGCCCATAATACGTTCAGAGGAAGATTTGGTATCTGTGCTCAACTGCCTGATCTGTTCTGCTACAACGGCGAAGCCTCGTCCTGCATCACCGGCTCTTGCAGCTTCAATAGAGGCATTCAGCGCCAGCAGATTCGTCTGTGATGTGATACCGGAAATGGTACTTGTTTCATCCTTTACCATTTGGAATTCATTACTGAAGATTCCAAGAATCTGCTCCACCTGGGAAGAAAGGTCTGCAATGACATTTGTGGTGTCCATGACTTTTACAAGTTCGTGGCTGCTTTCGTCTGCATGCTGTCCCGATTCATTAATCAGTTTGACCATTTCATCAATGAGGGTTACAACGCTTTGTACCTGTGTATTGATGTCAGTTGTCATATCAACAGAAGACATTGTCTTGTCATGCAGTGTATTGTTGTTATCAGACAGCTTGTTCATGCTTTCTACAACAGAGTTGGCACCCTGACGGTTCTCATCTGCAAGTTCCCTGACGACAGTGACACCATCTACGATGGAATTGCTGGCACCTTTTACCTTATTTACAGTATTCACGACACGTTCAAGATTACCCTGGATAGAACCGGTCAGTGCATCATTGGAGGAAGTAATGTGTTTTACAGACAAAATACAGCCTATATAACAGAGGGTGATTGTACTGATTTCCAGAGGCAGGTCATTGGCATAACCTGAGGGTATTGTTCCCTGAATGTAGAATATAAGGGCACTCAGAAGCAGGACGGCATCATTCAGAACACATATTTTAATAAGAAAAATATAATCATTGAAGAGTACCATCATTGTGATAAGCGGGAAAATATAGATAAATGCAAGATCAAAAGGTGATACGCAGATAGTATAGGCATAGAAAACACCATATCCTATCGCTACGACCTCTTTGTATTTGATCCAGTCGTCACCGTTGAGTTTACACATGATACGTCCAAATAAATAGGGAAGCCATCCAAGAAGGATCATTATGATGAAATTACCTGCGGAGATTCCTTTTCCAATCTGTGGAGCATGGCCTAATGTAATCAGGACAAGCAGGATAATCCATACCATACGGGCCTTTTTGTTGGCGCTTGCTTTAAAATATTTTTCATTGTATTCCATTT
>ERZ1026878.1802-NODE-1802-length-11842-cov-25.535420_pt1 | contig 11842 bp, 24 predicted proteins | sample MGYA00380169_ERZ1026878 | MGnify/ENA primary metagenome ERZ1026878 (study PRJEB33269, sample SAMEA4719805) | human gut metagenome | biome: human-associated habitat; feature: organic feature; material: feces | place: Cameroon | collected 2013-10 ...
ACACCTTGTGGAATTTGTCCTTTAATATTTAAGTGTCCTTATGATGAAGATGAGGATAAGTATAATCATAGTAAAAAGTAAAGCGTATGGAACAGAAATTTGTAGTTGGGGACTTGGTTTTTCACTATTTACCAAAATCCACATTGAAGAAGTATGTAAAAGTATATGTTTGCTCTACAAACAATGTGTTAGCTTTAGAAGATATGAGTGGAAAACAGTATGATTATATATTGGAGAATTATATCCGATTCCACTCACTTCAAAAATTCTAGAGAAGAATGGCTGGAATCTTTGTCATGGATTCTACTGCTCTCCAAATGAAGAAGGTGCAGGAGTAGGCTTGTCAAGCCAAACTGGTTATGTTTGGGAAGCTTACATTGGAAGACATCTATTACGTAGTAACATCAATAGTGTCTCTGATTTACAGCATCTCCTCTTAGGTCTAGGACTTAACTCAGAAATGGAGGTGTAGATATGTTATATGCTTTAAGATTTTTCGACACAGAGAGGTCTCTTTGGTATTTAGACTGTGTAAATCGTAGTAAGTCGTTATTGAAAAGACGTGAAAAGAAGTTTTTAAAACAAGGAATAAAGACAATGATTTCGAAATGGTATGGAATTTAATGTTTAACGCCTTCGGGCATAAATAGATAGAATATGACAGAAGAAAAATTATCTAGAGCTAACAAGTTAAGCGACTTTATTGAAGCTTATGGAGTAGTTATCAATAGATATTGTAATGGTGCGACTGTTAATGAAAACAGACTGGGGTGTGCTCTAATAGATATAAACAAGTATGCGCCAAAAGAATCTACCGACATAAAGAATGCTATAAAAAAGGCTTTAAATAGCATTCAGAAAGAGTTCGATGAACTGTAGTAACTAACCATCCCTTTTGGGATATAAATATAAGTAATATGAAAAAGTTTATTGGTACAAAGGTCATTATGGCAGAGCCTATGACTATGGCAGAAGCACAGAAAGTGCTTGGTAGAGAAATTAAGCCAGCAACCGTTGAGGAAAATGGCTACTTGGTAGAGTACAAGGACGGATATAAGTCTTGGTCTCCTAAGAGTGTATTTGAGGAAGCCTATCGTGAAGTAGGCTCTGTTAACTTCGGTGGAGCTATTGACCTGCTGAAGGCTGGTCTTGCGGTAAGACGCAAGGGATGGAATGGTAAGGGCTTGTTTATCGTGAAACAGGTTCCTTCTCATATCACTGGTGACATCATTCCTAATATGCAGTCACTCCCTCAGTCTGCTAAGACTATCTTGATGAGCCGTGAGAATCCTCACATTGACTATACCAATCAGATGCTTATCGTCAATCCAGATGGCAGAGCAGATTCATGGGTTCCTTCCGTATCTGATGTATTTGCGGAAGACTGGGAAGTTGTAACAGAGTAACTAACCACCCTCTCCTTGGCAACAGGGAGAGGGTAAAAAGAAGAGAATATGGCAGAGATTATTTACTTTGGAACAGATGGATGCCCTGGACATTATCCAAATGGCATTGATAAAGAACTGACAAATGCAGAATATGAGATATGGAAAGAATGCGATAATGGAACTTGGATAGATAATATCCGAAAGAATCCTGGTCGCCACCTTATCAAACATCACGGAGAGGTTTATACAAATTATGGTGTTCCGTTCTCTGTAGATGACGATAGAGGTGGTAGTCATACCGAGTTATTTTGGAAAGGCATCCATACAGAAGAAGAAATCATCAACTTGATAAAAAGTAATCCGTTTTTATCAAAGCAGTTCAAATTAAAGGAGGATAAGCAATGAGCGTATATGTAAGTAACAATAGACTTGGATAGCTTGATGTGTAAGCTATCTGATAAAGAATTATATGATTTCATGCTTGAAACATTTCGTGATAGAGTTCCTGATGAATCCCATATAAGCCTTATAACAGAAATGTTTAAAGTTATGTATGATACAGACCAAGAAGATGCACTTACCAAAATGGTTGCTAACATAAAAGAAAGAAGACTAAAGCAAGTATCTCCTATATGGGTATCTGTCAATGATAGACTTCCATCAGTAGATAAAGAAGCTGTTGTCCTCACTACAGATGGAGAAATATGCTTCGGGCATATAGTAGATAAAAAGATAGCCAAAGACTACAACGGATGGAATATTCCTGATGTAGAATACTGGCTACCATTCGTTGCCCCAAAAGAAAAATGATTATGGACAGTATAGATACAGAGCGTAAGGCACGCAAACCTCACAGATGCTATATGTGTGGTTGTACGATAGAAGCAGGGCAGAAATATATTCGCCAGTTTACTCCAGAGTATAGGTCAGCAATCTGTATACACAAGGAATGCGTCGAACTCCTAAGATACGAAGGCTTTTACGATGAAGATGAATACGGAACAAGTGATGATTTCTTTCACCAAGCTATCCTTGATTATGTCAACGAGTATCACGTATCTTCTGATGGCAAAGAGTATGATGAAGGCTGGGATGGTGATAATTATCACTTGGTAAAAAAGATTTTAAAAGAATTAGAAGTATGACAAAATTTAAGGTAGTTAGATATTGGGACACATATCCCGATGGTGTTGTTGCAACTTGCGACACAGAGGAAGAGGCAGAGAAGATATGTAAAGAATATCTTAAAAAACGCAAGCCTATGTATGACTATTTAGTCAGAAAGGAGGGTGAATAATGACTAGAGAAGAGTTAAGAAATAATTATGGAAATGACATCTGTGAGTTATGCTACCGTGAGTTTTTTACTAGCAGAGCATACCCAGAATCACTTTGCGAAGGTCAGTTTTGCGAAGAGGTAGAAGATTATTTCGCAGATGAACATAATATAAAATTGGAGGATTGAGTATGACAAGAGAAGAAGCTAAAAAAATGCAGCCAATTTTGGTAGCTTTTGCCGAAGGAAAAACGATACAAAGTAGATGTATCAAAGGTGATAAGTCATTATGGTATGATGATGAAGATCCAAGCTTTGATGATGATTTTGAGTACCGAATCAAGCCTGAATCAGAGTACCGCCCTTTTGCCAACGCAGAAGAGTGCTGGAAAGAAATGTTGAAACATCAGCCGTTTGGGTGGATAAAGTGCGTAGAAGGCTATTTAAATATCACTTATGTCGGTGACGAACAAGTATACCTGGCAGATCCCGATGGTGGTGCCATTCTGCTGGATTCAAAAAATAGCTATCAAGACAACACCTTTGTAGACGGCACTCCATTTGGTATTAAAGTGGAGGAATAGTTATGGTTAAACCTTACAGAATTAAACATAAGGCTAGTGGGTTATACTACCAGCCTGCAAGAAATCATAGTAATCTTTCCAAGAAAGGCAAGGTGTATATGACAAACAACTCGCCATTACTAGCAAATGATGGATATGATTATATATTTATTAGTGCTAGAAAAGGCACTAAGGTACATGATATTCTAGAAAAGTTAATGCCCTTAAAAGGTGTAGAAGAATTCTTTGGACAAGCAGTTTACTATCGTGTTCCAAAAACAGAATTTGAAAAAGAAGAATTATAGCTTATGAAAAGAGAAATCAAGTTCAAGGCTAAACAACTCAATTCAGGGAAATGGTTTGAGGGTGATTTAGTGCATCTTGGAAATAGAGTATGTATAGGAGGCGACCACATAAAAGATGGTATAACAGATGTTGACCCTTCTACCGTCTGCCAGTTTACTGGACTAAAAGACTGCAAAGGCAAAGAGATTTGGGAAGGCGATATAGTGGAGCGTGAGATATATGACCTATTTAAGGGTTCTGCCAAGGTAAAAGCTGTAATCGAATATATGGACGGTGCATTTGTTGCTATTACTGATGGAATACCTTATTCTTTATACTTTAAGTATATTACGGTTATTGGCAATAAATTCGATAAGGAGAAGTAGCGTATGAAGATTAGATTAGCTAAAAAGATTTTGAAAATAATGAGAAGAAGTATAGATTCACGTTACTTCGATTCAGATTATTCTGTTAAGGAAGAAAGTAGATACTTTCCTAGATTAAAGTATCTCTACAAGAAAGCGACTATCAAATGGAATAAGGCAAATTGTCCGAGTGCTAACGTTAGCATATTTCGTGCTATTCTTAGAAATTCCAAGTCGTGTGGTCGTTGCAAGCATTATAAAGGGAATGAGTTTATCGGCAGATGTGTCAGGCTGAATACTAATGCCGAAAGCGACGAGTGGTGTGCAGGAATGTTTTTCGATAAGAAGCGAGGTAAGCATGAAGATTAGGTTGGCAAAGAAGATAATGAATGCAGATACTTATGCTGATTATCCAAGTAAACACCCTTCTCCTTACTGGAAAGCTAAGTTTAAGGAAGCTTATAACGAGTATGGTTGCTTTGTTTTTTGTGAAGATTCGAGCAAGTGTAAATACCGCAACAAGTTCGACCAGCGTATCAAAAAGGCGATAAGTTTAACAAAATAAATAGTTATGAACAAAACAGATTTACATTCATCATTACTCTTCCTAATGATTAAACTGGAAGAGGCAAAGAGCAACCCGATGCAAGACAAGAACTTTGTTGCTGCATTGACGGAAGTGCTCAGATATTTCCGTGATAACGGAGAGTTGAAGAAAGCCTACGAAATCCAAAAGGATTCATTGGCAGATATGGCTAATAGCCCTTGGGTGAAAGCACTAAAGGACTATGCCTCATCTATAAAGAAAGAGGACGGAGCTGATGCAGAATTACCAGATATTGATGCCCTTATAAAAGAACTCTCTTCTGATGAGTTCATCGCCAAGAAAATCAAAGATGTTCTTGGCGATGATGTGGCAGACGGAAAAAACAAAGACTAGTTATGCTAGGTGAAATATTTAAAACCTTACTGAAGTTTGGTTTCAGCGCAGTTATCTTATATGGGATACTTCGAACATTTGAAATTAACGAAAGAAGTTTTTTCGCTATTGTTCTTACTATAAGTGTATGGCACTTTGTAGAATGGTGTGTCAATAATCCCTATAAGTAAAATCAATCCCCACCCAGCTTAACAACCGGGTGGGGGCAGTATAAATAATTATTTTTATAACAAACATGGAATTAAATTGTGAAACAACAACTTTGAGTTTCAGCAAAGGTATGACGAACATACCAAGTGATTTGCTGAGCGAAGATAGAGAACTTTCCTTTTGCGAGGATTTCATCTATCGAAGTGGAGAAATGAAGCCGATTCAGAGAATGGCTAACATTGGGTCTATCGGCGGCAAGATCATGCACGTACACAAGATGGCAGACTATGAGAACATCATTACATACGATGGCTTTCTTGATAATGGCACTATCAAATGGTATGACCGTAAAGCTATATCAAATGGAGAAAAGCAAACTTTCATTAATATCGGAGAAGTTTCTGACGTAAAATCTATAGGCAATACGCTTGTCGTGGCAACCTCGAAAAGCATTAGATATTTTCTTTTCAAAGGAGGTACCTATAAGGATTTAGGTGCAGATTTGCCTATACCATCGTTCGTGCCATTTTTTGAAAAGAAAACATCGGGTTTCAATGTTTATAAATGCGAGCTTTCTCATATTATATCTGGTACAGATAACCACGCTTGGTATGATAGTGATAATAACTTTATCGGATATTTTAATGGTACTCCTAACCAAGAAGAGGGAGACAGATATACACAAGGTGAATACTGCCGTCTTCACACAATAATCAAAGATAGGGAAACTGACTATCTGAATGCAGTGCAAGGATGCGTCACGAAAGGTATCGAAAGAGAGAAAGAAAACAATGTGTTCATGTTCCCATTTTTCATTAGATACGCTCTCAAGCTATACGATGGCACCTATACAAGAATCTCTGCGCCGATAATCTGTTATCCAACGGTAACGAGAAATTGCGAGTTCTTTAATAGTACTGCCAATGGCAAAACCGATGATTTTTATTTCAAACCTCGTTCTTTCGTATTAAAGTATATGGCAAGTATTACTGATTTTGAAAACTGGAAGGATGTTGTAAAGGAGTTGACTATATTTGCTTCCGACGAAGTGAAACCATACTATAGCTTGGATAGCAAATATACGTCCGAATGGAGAATGTATGCCGGTCCTGCTGAACAAATACCAACTGGGTTTAGCAACATTTGCTACAATACCATTGACGCAACGGTAGAATATACTGATATGATGTCGCAAGAGAAAATCCTACCTAGATATAAGTCGGATGGCGAGATTATCGAAGAACTTCTTAGTAAATCTCAGTTTTATAAATTGGCAAGTCTGAAATTGAATAAGCAAGAAATCGGTTCTTCATTATCTGAGCCAAAAGTGCTTCCGTTAAAAAGAAACGTAGTCAGTACGCTTACTTCGCAAGAACAGCTTAAAAATGATGACTACTATGGATGGGCGCACCTGTATGCCAAGAAAATGTTTACATACAACAATCGAATCAACGTTTTCGATTTGAAACGTTTCCCATTTAAGGGATTCAACAATTTCTTGGCAACTAAAGGAAACGTTGATGCAGACAAGAAAATCACCTATTACGTTCATATCGTTTCCTCATCTATGGATGCCTGGGTTCAGTCTGACGATTCTACGTTTTTTAACGAGAATACGCTTTCGGGTTGGTTGTTCTATCCAGATCCTAACGCAACGGAAATGATAATTCATGTACATGGAACTGATACAGATAATAAATTTCGTGTATCCCTAAACGCCCATAACATGCTGAATGGCGCATATAGCTTCGAGAATCTTCCAGTCGAGGAGCAGGCAAACACGCTAGAAAGTGCAGAAGAAATAGTACTCCCTACCATTGATGAAAACGCCCATGAGACGCTAGATTCTCAAATCTTTACTTCGGAAGTAAACAACCCATTCGTGTTCGGGGCTTCGGGTGATAATACCATCGGTACAGGTAGAATTCTCGGAATCGTGGCTAACACGGAGGCGGTGAGTCAGGGACAGTTCGGTCAATATCCGTTGCTCGTGTTCACTGATGAAGGAATCTATGCCATGAGTGTGAACGCTGAAGGTCTTTACTCTAGCATTCATCCTATATCAAGAGAGTTATGCAACAATGCTGCATCCATTACTCCTACTGACAAGGTTGTGTACTTTACATCTGAAAAAGGGCTGATGGCAACATCGGGCGGAGAAGCGGTTTGCGTATCAGAGCAGTTGAGCGGTGGAAAGAACAGAGGATTGCCTGAGAATTTCCTTCCTTTCCGAAAGTTCATAAACGACTGCATGATAGCATACGACTACAAGGTTTCGCTGCTTAGAATATTCAGCAAGAGTACCAACTACCATTATGTATATAATATGGTAGAGAAGAACTTTGCCATTGCTCAGAATTATGCAGGAGGCAAAATTTTCTGCAGAAATGTGGCAAACAACTATCCCGACAGTCTGATTCAGTTTGATGATAGTCTGGTGTATTCGTTAACCGGTATTCCTTTGGAAGAGGATGATGAGAATGTCTATGATGGATTGTTCACAACCCGACCATTGAAGCTTGGCGGAAGCATTACCCTGAAATCACTGAGAGCTATCAAGCATCTAGCCGATACGGATGATGGAATGGTAAGTCTTGAAGTGTATGGCAGCAACGATTGCAAGCACTGGTGCAGGCTGGAAAGTCTGAAAGGGAAGCCTTGGAAATACTTCAAGTTTGCCTATGCGCTGAATGGCTTCAAGGCAAACGATTCCTTTGCTGGCTCCATCGTGGTGGTTCAGAACAGAAGAGAAGACAAGATTAGATAACTTTTCCAATAGCTTGTAAATAAACCGAAGGCGGCTACTCTCTACGAGCCGCCTTCTTGGAAAGATATTCAATTATATAGCCAATGGAAAATGCGTATAGATGAAGCAAGCCGTTCACGTTGCTCAGCAACATCGTGAATAATATGAACGGCATCGCTTTCTTGATCGCCTCCTTCCATCGCCCCGTCCGTCCCCAAAGGATTCCGAACTGGGCGAAGAGAAAACCAGACAAGCCCATCGTCGGCTCGCTGACGTACATAGGCAGCATGCTGGCAGCCACGGCTACCATGAAAGCCTTTACTGGCGTGAGTCTGTTCTTAATCTGCCAGAGAACCAGAAGGTTCACGGCAAGATGAAACACGTTGACATGAAAGAAACTGTAGATGATATGGTTCTCCATGGGAAGTGCCGGACTGAAACCTACATGCCATGGCAGCAGAATGATGCAGAGGATGGAGATTGCAGCCTTTAATCCAAAGTCTGGCTTACTTGTTATCTCTGAAATCCTTACCATAACGCTTGCATTTATTGAAGATATACTGCACAGATACCGGTGAAAGAAAGAACTCTGGAGCAGGCTCGCTGACCAGAAACTGGCAGATGAAATGAAGCGACTGCCCGATGAACTCCTTCCGCTGAGATACCTTCTTTAGCTTCTCGAAAAGAGAATAGTACATTCGCCTTCTCGGTTCCGTCATGGCATCCACCACCGAGAAATCGCCTACCACCATTCTTCTAAGCCGCTCGAATGCCTGCTTCGGACTGACGTAGTATCTCGGGGCAGGATGAGAGGCTACCTTGATATATGCCTCCTGCTGCGAGTGACAGGTAAGGGCTATCTCGCCGTAAACCTTCATGATGTCCTCCCTCTGCCTTGCAGTTAAGCTAAAGTTTGTCTTTGTCATACGCACACCTGTTTAATGTTTATGTTGTTGAAATACAGGTGCAAAGGTACTACTTATCTAGAAAATATCCAAATTAACAACATATTTTAAGATTTTGCACATTTTTCATTGTTTTGTGCGAGATTTTTCTTAACTTTGCACCGATTTATAAGATTTAGCATACTATTTCTAAGAAACAGCAACTAAATTCAGGTGTTTAACATAAAATTTTATTTGTATGAAACAAAAAGAAGACGATGCTCTCTCAGACGAGGAGCGACAAATGGTTTTAAACGGCTTGGTAAGCCGCAAGATTTGGAAGTTCTACGAACTACTTGCAAAGTGGGCACCGATACCACTGATGTTGTGGCATTGGTATGGTGTATGGGACTATGGGCATTACCCTAGACCAGCAATACTTGATACAGACAACAACGGAGGCTGTATCATCTGGATTTACTTTCTGGCATATATCTATATGCCTCTCTGCATGATTCCTGTGAGTTTCTTCTTTAAGTACTGCTGGATTTTCCGTATCCCATTCTTTTATTTCATTGGCATCAATGCCATCAGACTGTATTATCAGCACTGGCTCATCACTCCAGACCAACTGGAGACGCACCATGTATTTATTATTTTTACATTAATATTATATGCCTATGGATTTATCAAAATCGCTTTTACACGTGGCAGATGTTGCTTACCGCATGCTGCGAAATGACGAGTGCGGCTTCTCGGAAGAGGAGGAGCAGATTGTTCAGAGAAACATTATCTACTGGATGGAGAGAAGACACCACTTCGATGAGAAGCTGGGCAGAGCTTGCATCGCCAACATCTACTACTTCAAGGATGATGTTACCAAGAAGTATGCGCCTTTCTTCGGTTACGAGGAAATGAAGGAAGAGTACAAGAAACAGGCATTGATGATTCCCGACTACACGATGTGGGATTTTGCCGTGACCATGAATAAGATGTACGCCGAGAACATTGATATACTCGGCAAGTGGTCCCGAAGCAAGGAAACATTGAAGAAAAGGGTATCAGAACTGACGGTTAGCTTCCTCTGCGATGAGTCAACAAACCATCCTACCGATAAAATTTGGTGGTATATGAATGGTTGAATGGAAACACGGAAGAATGTTTTGAAAAAGCCCCTATCTTTGTAGCCATTAATCAATATTAATGGTATATGACAGAAATTATTCATACATTTTTACAAGAGCACCTGTACAGATCGGCATTGGTTATTGCCATCTGCATGGGTGCTTTTATCATTTCTATGGGTGTAGACCTGTTCTTTGGCATCAAAAAAGCGAAGGAGAACGGACTGGCTACGACAAGTACAGGATTCAAGAAGACCTGCGACAAGGCAAGGAAATACTTCTCTCCCTTCATGGTAACGGTCTGCATAGACCTGATAGCCTGTCCGATTCTCCCATTCCCTGTCTTCTCTATGATATGGACAGGATATTGCGTGTTCTGTGAATTTATAAGCGTAAGGGAAAAGAGTTGGCAGAAGGCTGAAATCCGAAAGCAGGAGAAGACGGTAAGTATTCTGCTTGAGAACAAAGAAGATTTGGCTAGGGCTTTTGCCGAGATTATGAAGGAACAGGAAAAAGAGAAGGAGGGCAAGGCATGAAGGTGACAAGAAAACAGATGCTGGAGATTCTGCCAGATGCAGGAAGGGTAGATAGATACCTGCACTACATCAATGCCTGGGCTGATACCTTCGAGATTAATACTCCTTTAAGAATGTGCCACTTCCTAGCTCAGGTGCTTCACGAAACCGCTGGCTTCAAGTTCATGAAGGAGCAGGGAAAGGTAAGCTATTTCTCCAAGTACGACAAGGGCAGATTGGCAAAGATGCTTGGAAACACCAAGAAGGGTGATGGCTGGAAATATCGGGGTCGCGGCTTTCTGATGCTTACCGGTAGAGCCAACTACCAGAGCTACCAAAACTCAGAGTATTGCAAGGGCGACATCATGAGCAATCCAGAACTGCTGGAAGGGCAGAATGGTTCCGTGAAAAGCGGCATGTGGTGGTGGCTTGTCCATGGGCTGAATGAACTCGCCGACAAGGATGATATTGTAAAAATCACCAAGAAAGTCAATGGCGGCTTGAACGGCATTGATGATAGAAAGAACTGGTTTGGAATATGTAAAAAGGTATTATTATGAAATGGTATAACAAAGAGGCTTGGATAAGCACGATTCTGACGATTATCGTAGGTTTTCTGATTGTTCTTCTTTTGGGCGGTTGCAAGACCAAGGAGTACATCAAGGTTCCCGAATATCATACGGAGTATGTGGTTCGGAAAGATACCGTAGCCAAGACAGATAGCGTATATGTGAAGGATTCCGTGTATGTGATGCAGAAGGGCGACACGGTGATGATAAGCAAGATTGCCTATCGTGACCGATACAGAAACATATATAAGGTGAAGCTTGATACCATCTTCAAGCATGATTCTATAGAGGTTCCTGTGCCATGCGAGCGGACGCTTACGAAAGGCGAGCAGCGGCTTATGACACTGGGAAGATGCTATATCGCCTTTCTATTCATGGTGGTGGTCTGCGGAATCGGTTTCACCCTTTGGTACCACAATAAAAAGTGCTAGCGTATGGGAAAGATTAGCGAAGAACTACAGATGATTGACTCGCTCCTGATGGAGTTCCATGAGCGCATTCAGTCGGGGCGGTGCTTGACAAACAAGCAACAGAACTCGATGATGTTGAAGTTCCTTCACCAAATCGCCAACAAGGATGAGCCTATCAACAAAACGGCTGCATGCGAGTACGTACAGGTTTCAAGGGCTACATTTGATAGACTGGTGAAGGCTGGCAAACTCCCGAAAGGAAAGAAACGAAAGGGTAGTACTGAACTGGTCTGGTACGAAAAGGATTTAGATAAATACATTGATAAGTTGATATAAGTTTACTGTTTAATAGTTAGTTATAGTAGGTTTTAGTTAGTTGTTTTATGTAATTTTAAATCCCCACTTAGTTGTGAAACTGGGTGGGGATGCTTTTATATCTTAGCCACGGAATGCACGCCGTCGCCTCCGCTATCTCTTCTTTCCTTCTGTTTCCACTTAGGCTTCTCCATGTCGTTAGCACTCACCCAAAGACCAATCGCCGTACTCATAAGCACATCATCATGGTTTCCGTTACCCACGATATTACCAAGACTGCCATCATCATGACGCTCGTAGATTCTCAGCTCAT
>ERZ1026878.1810-NODE-1810-length-11806-cov-17.027998_pt1 | contig 11806 bp, 10 predicted proteins | sample MGYA00380169_ERZ1026878 | MGnify/ENA primary metagenome ERZ1026878 (study PRJEB33269, sample SAMEA4719805) | human gut metagenome | biome: human-associated habitat; feature: organic feature; material: feces | place: Cameroon | collected 2013-10 ...
GAAGTAACTTCTGGTTTAAAGAGAAGGAGACTAGAATTTAGTTTGGCAATTGAGCAGAAAATAAAAAAGTCAACATTTTTTGTAAAAGGGGTTAAGTTTCCAAAATCCTCTCCGATATACTTATCAAGTAAAGCAAATAAAACAATTGCTTACCTAACCATTCTTCTGAATCTAAGGTTTCGCACGCCGGAGAAACGGAAGACAATGGCGATGAAGGTGACAGGATGTGCGAACTTGAAGCTGACATTGCCAAAGCAAATAACGGAGCGCAGGGAAGCGCTCGTCAATTCAAGGAGGAATATATTATGGTAGTACAACACAATCTTACAGCTATGAACTCTAACAGAATGTTAGGTCTGACCACTGCTTCTCAGGCAAAGTCTACTGAGAAACTCTCTTCCGGATACAAGATCAACAGAGCAGCAGATGATGCAGCTGGCCTTTCCATCAGTGAGAAAATGAGAAAGCAGATCAGAGGACTGACACAGGCTTCCAGCAACGCACAGGACGGTATCTCCACTGTACAGACCGCTGAAGGTGCTCTGAACGAAGTTCAGGATATGTTACAGAGAATGAACGAACTGGCAGTTAAAGCAGCTAATGGAACTCAGTCTGAAGATGACAGAAGTTATATCCAGAACGAAATTGATCAGCTGACCACTGAAATTGATCGTGTCGCTGAGACCACCAAGTTCAATGAGACATATTTGTTGAAGGGAGATAGATTTGCATCGAAGGAATATTCTTATGCATATGCAGAATTCAAGAATGATGCAACTGCATCTGTGACAATGTCTACGACTCCTGATGCAACAACTAAAGCAACGCTTACAGTAGCTTTTGACAAGGATGCTTCTTCCGCCGACCAGAATGCGGTTGCTAATGCAATTAAGAAATCTGGTATTACTGTAAAGGTTACTAAGCATTGGGATGCAGTTAATAATCAGGCAGCAGACAGTACAGCATCTATCAGTTTAAATGGAGATGCAGCAGGAATATACAAAGTAGCAGCTGTTAAAGACGATCCTACTAAGTTTGATATTACAACAGCAGACGGAACCAAGGTTGCAACCGTAACGGTTGGAGGCACATTTGACAAGGCAACAGCTGAAGGAGATGATGGACAGTCTGTTACTTCGTCTGCGATAACCGCAACAGCTAGTACTGCTGCAACGAAAAAAGGTGAATCTGCGAAGTATTATGATAAGGATGGCAATGGCATTGCGGCTAACGCATTAAATAAATATTTCCAGACTGATGCTCAGGGTAATATCACTGCAAGAGGAGATGCACCTACTGTATATGATGCAGTTGGCCTTGCTACAACATTAGATGATGAAAATGTAACTTCTACACAGGATATTACAGGCAGTTTGAAATTGAGTTTACACGTAGGCGCAGATGCTACATCCAATAATCAGATTACTGTAAAGCTGGAGGCTATGAGTGCTAAGGGACTTGGTGTTAACGGCTTAAAGGTAGACGGCACAGATGACACCAATGCCAAGAATGCTATTGAGACCATCAAGGAGTCCATCCAGAAGGTTTCCACCCAGCGTTCCGCACTTGGTGCTGTTCAGAACCGTCTGGAGCACACCATCAGCAACCTGGATAACGTTGTAGAGAATACCACCAGCGCAGAGAGCCAGATCCGTGATACCGATATGGCTACTGAGATGGTTAAGTACTCCAACAACAACATTCTGGCGCAGGCAGGTCAGGCAATGTTGGCACAGGCTAACCAGTCCAATCAGGGTGTACTGTCTCTGTTACAGTAATCTCTGTAAAAGGTTCATAACTAACGTAATACAAGAGAAGCCGGTGCTGATGCACCGGCTTCTTTTATGTTTTTTGCTGTTAAATTTTCCAAATTAATTCCATAGGAATCTCATAGCATAAGCGTATTTTTTTATTTTGTCAAAAATGGAAAAAAAGATTGCAAAACATAAGAGTTCATGTTGAATTTTATTCAGAAGAATTTTATTAAAATCAGTTTGAATAAATTGTTTTTAATAAATATCGTGCAATGTGAGATTGATCCGTTGGCAATATGGCATATATAACATATACTAAAGGATAAATGACATTTGACATTATAGAAAGGATGGCAGAGAATGAAAATTTTAAATGAAATGCTTTCTGAGGAAATGAAGAATGACGAATTCCGAAAAGAGTATGAGGCAATTCAACCGGAACTTGATGTGATCAGAGCTATGGTGGATGCAAGGAATTCTCAGATATCTCAATTGTAAATAATATTATTGACAGTAGTTCGGCTGACCGATATATTAATAAATAGGAGGGAAGCAGATGATAATTAATGATTTACTTGAAAAAGAAAAAATGTCGAGGTATCGCTTGAGCAAGGAAAGCGGAGTTGCAATGACAACAATTACTGATATCTGTAATGGAAAAGCAGACCTTGATAAATGCACGGCCGGAACTCTGCATAAAATCGCCAGGGTGCTTAATGTAACGGTAGACTTAATATTGGAAAATAATAGTGCAGATAATGAAGATTATAGATGTTCGTTTGAAACTTTTAAGAGTAATACCTGTCATCACGTAAAGGATATGGGTGATATAGATTTTATTATCGAAACACTTGAGACGGATGAAGTAAGAAAGCTTTATGAGCGCAGATGGTGTAGAGAAGCTATGTATCTGCTGGCTATGATTGATTACTTGTCCAGAATGAATGATGTACCTCTTTGTACAAATTATAATGATATTCGCTCCCAGAAGCTTGAAAAATTATATTTTTCTGCAGGTGTTGAAGTGGCATATGCAGCGACGGGAGATGAACGTATAAAAGAAAAGGCACTTGCAAATGCGATACCGGAATTTATACGATTTAATATTGTAGAAAATGAGGTGCGAAATATCTGCTGATAAAAGCGAAAAAGAGAAATAATTTTCCCTTGCATCTCCCCCATAAATAGTATAAAAAAGCCCCAGTGTTGCAAACAAAATATTACAATAAAACGCACAACGGGGTGCATGCCGGGAGGCATGCGCCCTTTTTTGAGTCAGCCCTGAATTTTATGCACGGTACCTGAGTCTCTTACGCCGCAGGATTGATATCCGCTGTCGGCATCTTCGTAGGTTAGAGAGCAGCAAGCATTGCTTCCGGTTCTAATAGATATTTTTGAAACGAATACGAGTGTAAAATAATTAACACCGAAGTCTCACACGCAAATGCAAACTCCGACGAAGGTGTTTTTCGTCTTATTGGGAGGGGCAAATTGATTTGTTACGATAAATTATGGTTAATGATGAAACAAATTAAGCCAATAATTGAAAGTAATGATTTTTCAGATTATGAATCCAATGTAACTGACCCGGAAATACTGAAAGTGCTTTCGGATTATCGGATTAAACGAGAGAATGCTGAGAAAGAGATGGGCAGTCCTAAATTATGAAAGTGGTGAAGTAAATGGAATTGGAGCTTAGCATAGAAGATTTATTAAATAAGCGAAGAGTGGAATCTGATAGGATCGAATTTAAAGCATCGTGGAATCCGGATGATATTTATCATAGCATTTGTGCATTTGCCAATGATTTTGACAATGTTGGTGGCGGATATGTTTTGATTGGTGTCGAGGAGAAAAACGGTGTTGCAGTTCGCCCGGTAAAGGGTTTGGAAGAATATGAGTTGGATACCATACAAAAGGAACTTTTGGGTTATAATAATACAATGATTCCGGCATATTTTCCACGTGTGATCATTGAACAAGTTGATGGGAAAAATGTTGTTGTATTGTGGGTGACACCTGGAGTGCAAAGACCGTATAAGGCACCAGAGCATGTTACTGCTAAGAAGGATAAAAAGTATTATTACTATATACGGTATGCGACAAGTTCGGTTCGTGCAAATGCGGAGCAGGAACGAGAATTAATTAATATGACAAACTACGCACCGTTTGACACGAGGCCTAATTTTGAGGCTACAGAGTCAGACATATCGGTTGCGTTGTTAACGGACCATCTCAATACAACCAAAAGCAAGCTGGCAAAGCAGATTGGAAAACGTGGTGTTATGGAAGTGCTTGGAGACATGCAGCTTCTTGTAGGACCACCGGAGCAGCTATGTATATCTAATGCGGCACTGATGATGTTTTGTGAGCATTTGGACAAATTCTTTCCATATACGCAGGTTGAAATTACAAAATTTCCGGAAGGTAGCATTAAAAATCCAAATAATTTTATTGAAGTGCCGATTATCAAAGGCTCTGTGCCGACAATGATTAAAAGAACTATGGAAAAGCTACAGGACATGGTGATTGAGGAAAAGGTCACGAAAGTAGATTATCAGATGGAAGCCATTCGCCGGTACAGCTATCCGTATCAGGCGTTAGAGGAAGCTGTGGTCAATGCTTTTTATCATCGTGATTATCAATCCTATCAGGCAATAATCATAGAGATTGAACCAGATTGTGTTCGAATTATTAGTTATCCAGGTATTGACCGTTCAATCTCGCAAAAGACAATTGCTGAGGGAGAACGATTCAAATCTCGATATTATAGAAACAAACGATTGGGGGAATTTTTGAAGGAGTTAGATTTGACAGAAGGAAAATCTACAGGAATTCCTACTATACAAGAGGAACTTAGAGATAATGGTTCTCCTAAAGCGACATTTGAAACGGATGATGAAAGAAGAGCAGTTACTGTTGAGATACCTATTCATCCGGATTTCTTAATGGAACAAGGTGAACCCCAAAATGAACCCCAAAATGAACCCCAAAATGCGAAATCAGTGGAGGATGCTATTTTGCAGTTGATACGAATGAATAAGTATGTAACACGAGAGGAAATGGCGAGTCAGATAGAGGTTTCACTCAGTACGGTTAAACGTTCAATAAATAAATTGAAGACTAGTGGAATAATCGAATATGAAGGCCCGAGTAAAGGCGGATATTGGAGTATAAAGTGAGCAGGAAAATAAAGATACTTTAGTGGGATTTCAGGAAAATTATCCGGGAGTGCTTAATGGCGATAATCTTGCTGATGTTTTGAAAGCAGCAAGAGCAAAGAAGCAAGAGAAAAAAGAGAAGTAATTTTCCCTTGCATCTCCACCGCAAATAGTATAAAATAAACCCAGTGTTGCAAACAAAATATTACAATAAAACGCACAATGGGGTGCATGCCGGGAGGCATGCGCCCTTTTTTGTGTATACGATGAGCCAGGTACAGATTTGTGCCTGCGCAATAGCTGCGATTGTTACGCTATCTTGTAAACCGTGCACCCGAGTCCTTACGCTGCCGGATTGATATCCGCTGTCGGCATCTTCGTAGGTTCCGCGGTTTTCCCATCCGTTTCCGACGAAGTGGCCGTTGCATTCTCGGGGGAAGCCACCGGCGCATTCGTTGCATCCGGTGCGCCCGTAGCTTCCGGTGTAGCCTTAGGCTTTGCCTTTTCCAGCGATGCCTTCACCGCTTCCAGTAGCACCAGGGAAGTATACCTGGTCTCGGCGGAATAGGTCACCTGGCTTGGATCCTGCATCTCACAGAGTTGGTCGTTTAGGGATTCCATAGTGGGCTCTAACAGTGGATACATGGTAGTAAGTGTTTCGCTCGGATCGGCGAGGCTTACGGATGTAATGGCGTGGTCATTTACGATGACTTCCACGTTTGCAGTCTCACTGCCGAGGATCAGCTCCGTGGTATAGATCCCGGGGATATATGTATTGTCAGTACCGACAGACCCGGAGACGTTATCCAGAACAGCACCGGCATTGTCAACAGCACCGGTGTATGCACTAGCTCCCGTGGAGACATCCTCCGCATCAGAGAACTGTGATGAACGTCCGAGATCCGCCACATTGTCCGGCATAGCGGTCTCGGCAGTACTGTCAGGGGAATCCGGTGTCCCATAGGAGGCATCTGTATCCTTGCCCGGTAACAATAACATTAACAGTAATATGACGAACAACACCCCCAGCGCGGCGAAGATTCCGGTATAGAGCAGTTCTTTTCTGCGAAGTACGACGATCTTTGTATTTGCACTCATTCTTGGGTCTCCTTGGAATGATGGGATGATCTTTATAAATAGTATGCGCAGGAGCTCCCACATAGTACCGCAAATGAGGAGAACTTCGCATTGACAAGACAAAACAGGCATTGCTATATTTAGTGTAAGTATTTTTCACGGATGCGTCCGCCCCGTGGAAAAGGAGCAGACAGGCGGCGCAGAAACGAGGGTAACGATGAACAATTATACCAAGGAAGATATCATCCGTCTTGTGGAAGAAGAGGATGTGGAATTCATCCGTCTGCAGTTCACGGATCTGTTTGGCAATCTGAAAAACATTGCGGTGACAGCCAGTCAGTTAGACCGGGTGTTGAGCAATAAATGTATGTTTGACGGTTCGGCGATCGACGGATTCGCCAGGATCGAGGAATCCGACATGTATCTGTACCCGGATCTGTCCACGTTAGAGATCTTCCCCTGGAGACCCCAGCAGGGCAAGGTGGCACGTATGATCTGTGATGTCTATCGCCCCAACGGTCAGCCTTTTGAAGGTGATCCCCGTTATGTGCTGAAACGTGCGGTACAGCAGGCAGAGGATATGGGATATACTTTTGAGGTAGGGCCCGAATGTGAATTTTTCTTATTCAATACGGATGAAAATACCATGCCGACTACCAACACCCATGAGCAGGCAGGTTATTTCGATATCGGACCGTTGGATTTCGGTGAGAATGCCCGTCGTGACATTGTCATGAACCTGGAGGATATGGGATTTGTCATCGAGGCATCCCATCATGAGATGGCTCCGGCGCAGCATGAGATCGATTTCAGATACGATGAGGCATTACATACCGCAGATAATATCATGACCTTCAAGATGGCAGTGCGCACCATCGCAAGACGCCACGGTCTGCACGCTACGTTTATGCCGAAGCCCAAGTTCGGCGTCAACGGTTCCGGCATGCATATCAATATGTCTCTGCAAAAGGACGGGAAAAATATATTCCAGGATGCTTCCGACCCTAACGGTCTGAGTAAGGAAGCTTATTATTTCATTGGCGGTATTATGAAGCATATCAAAGGAATGGCAGCCATCACGAATCCGTTGGTAAATTCCTATAAGCGTCTGGTGCCTGGCTTCGAGGCACCGGTCTATATCGCATGGAGCACGACGAACCGCAGCCCCCTGATCCGTATTCCGGCTGCCGCAGACGGAGAGGGTACCCGTATCGAGCTGCGCAGTCCCGATTCCGCAGCGAACCCTTATCTGACGTTGGCAGTCTGCTTAAGCGCCGGCTTACAGGGCATCCGGGAGAAGATCGATCCCCCCGCAAGTATCAATGCGAACATTTTTGCACTGACCGCCAAAGAGCGGAAGGAACTTCACATCGACCAGCTGCCGGGCACTTTGTTAGAGGCAGTGGAAGAACTGGAGAAGGATACCTTTATCCAGGATGTTTTAGGCGAGCATATTGCCGGAAAATATATCGATGCCAAGCGTAAGGAGTGGCATGAGTACCGCTCCCAGGTATCTGAATGGGAGATTCAGGAGTATCTGTATAAATATTGATAAAATCCTTTCTTTTGTAATGAAAGAGTAAAAACACAGAAGAAAGGAGGTGGGCGAATGACGAACATTATTGTCGTGCTGCCGAAGCTGGAGGAAGCCAAAGGCGTCAAGAATATCCTGGTACGCAGTGGCTTCCAGGTCACAGGTATCTGTACTACGGGCACCCAGGCGATCAGCCAGGTGGACGGACTGAATGACGGAATCGTGATCTGCAGTTATAAGCTGGCGGATATGATATATACAGAACTTCATGATGATCTGCCGGAGGGCTTCGAGATGCTTCTGATGGCATCCCAGAATCTGATCAGTGAATGCTACGGCAACGGCATCGTATGTCTCTCCATGCCGTTAAAGGTTCAGGACCTGATCAATACCGTGAACCTGATGGTGGAAGGCGTGGAGCGCCGCAGAAGAAAACGGCGCATGCAGCCGAAGACCCGAAATGCGGCGGATGAAAAAGCGATCAAAGATGCCAAAGAGCTTTTGATGGCAAGAAATCATATGACGGAAGAAGAAGCCCACCGGTATCTTCAGAAGACCAGTATGGACAGTGGGACGAATCTGGTGGAGACGGCACAGATGGTGCTGTCCATGATGACGGAGTAATAGAGCGGCACGGAAAAGATGATAGTATTCCGGACGACGCAGGCAATGAATGTGAAAGAGAACAACAGGAGGAACAGCAATACATGAAATTTACAAAAATGCAGGGCTGTGGCAATGATTATGTATATGTTAATGGCTTTACGGAGAAGCTTCCCTTGGAGGAAAAGCCAGGGATCGTAAGAAAGTTAAGCGACAGGCATTTCGGCATCGGCGGTGATGGCGTGATCTTCATCAATCCGGCCAAGGAAGCGGATTTCGAGATGGAGATGTACAATGCGGATGGCAGCCGCTCGGAGATGTGCGGCAACGGTATCCGCTGCGTGGCAAAATACGTCTACGATAAGGGACTGACGGACCAGGAAGACATTACCATCGTCAGTGCCGGTAAAATAAAATATTTAAAGCTCACGGTGGAGGGCAGGACCGCCACGGACAGAGGGCAGGTAACAATGGTACAGGTGAACATGGGACAGCCGGTCCTGGTACCTGTGGAGGTACCGGTGATAGCGGAAGCAACACAGCAGACCCCGGTGGGGCCTGCCGTAGTGGATGCACCGATCACGGTGGATGGTGAGGAATACCGTATGACCTGTGTCTCCATGGGCAATCCCCATGCCATTGTATTTATGAAGGGGGTAAAGGATCTCGATATTGAGAAGATCGGTCCGAAGTTCGAGCACCATTCCTGTTTCCCCAACCGGACGAACACCGAATTCGTAGAGATCCTGGATCGGAAGAATGTATTCATGCGCGTCTGGGAGAGAGGCACCGGGGAGACCCTTGCCTGTGGTACCGGATGCTGCGCTACGGCGGTGGCGTGCGTGCTAAATGGTTTGACGGACGAGGAAATAACTGTTAAACTATTAGGCGGTGAACTGCACATCAAATGGGACCGCAAGGAGAATCTGGTCTACATGACCGGTCCTGCGAAGATCGTATTTGAAGGTGAAGTGGACCCGTACTCCATCTGATAGAATAAACTCCTCCATAGAAACACGGCGTGGCTGCTTGCAGACAAAGACATGTTTCTATGAGAGGAGTAAACGAACATAAGTAAGTAGGGTGATCAGCCCGGATTACGAATGTTCGTTGCAATTTTGAGAGCACGTAGTGCGGAAAAATTGCTTATTTACGACAGCAAGGTGACAGCAATACTGCACCAGGGATAATAGAGAGGAGAACGTACTATGTTTAAAGTAAACGACAACTATTTAAAACTTCCCGGAAGCTATTTATTTTCCACCATCGGCAAAAAGGTAAGTGCGTATTCCGCAGCACACCCGGACAAGAAGATCATCCGTCTGGGCATCGGTGACGTGACACAGCCTTTGGCACCCGCTATCATTGATGCGCTGCACGGTGCAGTGGATGAGATGGGAAAAGCGGAGACTTTTCATGGTTACGCTCCCGACCTTGGTTATGAATTCCTGCGCAATGCCATTGCAGAGAATGATTATAAGGCAAGAGGCTGTGACATTGCACCGGACGAGATCTTTGTATCGGACGGAGCAAAATGTGACTGCGGCAATATTCAGGAGATCTTCAGCCTGGACAACAAGATTGCAGTATGTGACCCCGTTTACCCCGTATACGTAGATTCTAATGTTATGGCGGGCAGAACCGGCACTTACGATCCGAAGTCCGAGACCTGGAGTGATGTGATCTATATGCCCTGTCTGGCAGAGAACGGTTTTGCGCCGGAGCTGCCGAAGGAGACCCCGGATCTGATCTATCTGTGCTTCCCCAATAATCCTACCGGTGCCACCATTACCAAGGCGCAGTTGCAGGAGTGGGTGGACTATGCCAATAAGGTAGGCGCTGTCATTCTCTATGATGCGGCATACGAAGCATATATTTCCGAACCGGATGTGCCTCACAGTATCTATGAATGTGAAGGAGCCAGAACCTGTGCCATCGAGTTCCGTTCCTTCTCCAAGAATGCCGGCTTTACCGGAGTGCGTCTGGGCTTTACCGTGATCCCCAAGGATTTAAAGAGCGGGGATGTCAGCCTCCATGCACTGTGGGCGAGAAGACACGGCACCAAATACAACGGAGCACCCTATATCGTACAGCGTGCCGGTGAGGCAGTATACTCTGCAGCAGGTAAGGCACAGCTGAAGGAGCAGGTCGCTTATTACATGAACAACGCACACTATATCCTTGCGGGCTTAAAAGAAGCAGGATTTACCGTATCCGGCGGCGTGAACGCTCCCTATATCTGGCTGAAAGCGCCGAACGGCATGACCAGCTGGGAGTTCTTCGATTATCTGTTAGAGAATGTCAACGTGGTAGGTACCCCCGGATCCGGATTCGGACCAAGCGGTGAGCATTACTTCCGCCTGACGGCTTTCGGAAGCTACGAGAACACTGTCGAGGCAGTGGACCGTCTGAAGAGGATCCGGCTGTAGGAGAAAAATATGCAGGAAAAGCAGAAAAAAATAATTCGCCGGAGCAGTCTGGTACTGATCCTGTTTACGACAGTTATGATCTGGTATGCCAATTATCTGACGGATTTTATGATGGATGATGAATGGTATTCCACATTATTGTACGCGGATACTCCGATACAGAACATCCGTGACATTATCCATGCACAGATCTGGCACTATTTTAACTGGGGCGGAAGAAGCATGGCACATGGGCTGCTGCAGCTCATACTGTTGTGCGGGGAGCACTGGGCGGATATTTTTAATACCGCTATGACACTGCTTCTTTCGTGGCTGATCTGTGAGGTGTCCGGAAGACGTGGATTCCCGTACTTTTTTGCGGCAATGAGCATGTTACTGGGACTCAATGCCAACTGGAGAATGAGTATGGTCTGGGAGTCCGGGGCGGCGAATTATCTGTATATGGCAGGATTTTTGCTGGCATTTTTATATTGTTATCTGCGCTACGAAGATTGCGGGGAGAGGAATCTTGCGGGAATCACTCTGTGGATCCTGCCGTTAGGGCTGATCGCCGGATGGAGCAATGAAAATATGGGACCGGCGGTATGGATCCTGAGTCTCCTGGTGATGATCTTAAGACGTAAGGATCATAAAAGGATACCGTTATGGATGTATCTTGGGAATATCAGCTGTCTGGCGGGAAGCGTTCTGATGATCGTTGCACCGGGCAATTTTGTCCGCAGTGAGGAGACATCTGAGGATGCTCGCGGATTGTTATGGAATTTGTTCCTGCGCTTCTACAGTGAGGCGAAGGGAGCCTTTGAGTATCTGTTCCCTGCACTCCTGATTACGGTGGTACTGCTTGTGATCTGCGCGGGAATTTTAAGAGAAAAAATCGGAAAAGAGAACCTGCTGTTGTTGGCAGGGGCATTGTTATCCTGGGGAGCTATGGTGCTGTCACCGCATTACCCTGACCGTGCAGCCTTCGGAACCATGGTATTACTCATCTGTGTGATCCTGTCCCTGACGGGCAAGGTGGTGGACAGACAGAAGGAAAATGCATGGATGTATTATGGCTGCGGAGTGTTCGTGTGGCTGAGGGGAATGTATTTTTTCATGGAATTTATAGGACTTATGAAGGGTTGGATCACGTAGAGAGGATCCGGGGACCTCACGGGCGGCAGCCGCCGTCTGTGGGGTCCTTTTTATCTCCGGGCATACCGGCTCCGGTACTGGCGCGGTGTCATGCCGGTCTTTTTACGGAAGATC
>ERZ1026878.1823-NODE-1823-length-11744-cov-162.463513_pt1 | contig 11744 bp, 7 predicted proteins | sample MGYA00380169_ERZ1026878 | MGnify/ENA primary metagenome ERZ1026878 (study PRJEB33269, sample SAMEA4719805) | human gut metagenome | biome: human-associated habitat; feature: organic feature; material: feces | place: Cameroon | collected 2013-10 ...
TGGCTTCTATTATAAAGGTGGTCAGCAAAACATGGTACAGCAACCATCGCAGGATATATTGGCAGACCTTCAATCAGTCATTACCCCTGTAGTGGTTCGTCCACGTCCCAAGGAACCAGCCAAGCCATACAACGAGCTCATCACCTCCAAGGTCTATTTCAGCAATGATAAATGGCAGGAGTGTCTTTCGTCTCATGGCATCATCGTAGATGCAGCTAACAAAACACTCACCATCCAGTCCACAGCCACCAAGCAGGACTTTGTCTATGACCTCACTGAGGATGAAGTGAAGAAACTGACCAACAACTCCATCAAGCAAGTACCTGTCCAGAACCGCATTGACATCATCAACAATGCCATCAGGAACGATTTTCAGAACAAATTGACGATGGATATACTCAATTCTAAAGAGCAGATCAGCCTGAAACTCAAACCAGAGATAGAGGCAGAACTCAACAATCGCCAGCAGAAGGTGATTGACCAGTCGCTCCCAGCTAATGGCGACCAGATTACTATCGAGCCAGAAGACCGCAGTGTTGCTCATGTAGATGGCAACAGCCTGTATGAGCAGAACGAAAGCAAGGGATGGTTCCGTGAAGGCAAGCATGGCAGAGAGGTTCAGGTTGATGACATCAAGGTTGAACCAGTGCGTAATGAGCAGGGAGAAATCCAAAAAGATGAGAAAGGCAACGCCAAGTATCGCATGACAGCCGTCATCAATGGAGAGAGCATCAGCCATGAGATTACCCAAAAGCAGTATGACAAGTTCATGGCCATCGATGACTACCACCGCATGAAACTCTTCTCCCACATCTTCAAAGAGGTGGATATGAAAACCATCCCTGGAGAAGGCAAGAACATCGGGGCTCAGATTGGAGGAGCTCTCCTTGCAGGACTTGCCGTGATGAGTGAACTGGGCAGAGACCGTCCAGCACCGGCAGTATTCGTAGAACACCATCATGACCATGCCCATGGGCCACATGTCTATTTCAAGGGCAGCGTGGATTCACCGCAAGACCTTGCTTCACGAGCCTTCGATGCTGGACTCAATGCAGGAGAACACGGTGTAGGCTTAGGTCATGGCAGATAAACAACAATTCACATTCAAGAGATGACAGACGAACAGACATTTGCAGACTACAGAAACCGTCTTAACATCAAGGACGTATTGGAGGACGCAGGCTACACGTTTTACAAGCGTGATGGCTTGCGCTATCCTGCGTATGTACTCCTGGGCAGCGACGGAAAAAGAATCAGTGGAGACAAGTACATTATCATGCCCAACAAGAACTGCTGTTTCCAGCCGCCAACCATCAAGCTCTACTCTGTTACCTCCTTCATCTGGGAGCATCCAGACCTTTTCAAGGAGTACAAGAATGGCATGAAGGAATCAGCCCTTGTCCATAAGGTCTGCCAACGCCTGCTAAACATCCCGGTAGAACATCGGAGTCTTGAAGTACATAATCCAACAGTCAACAGCAAGCCATTTGATATCAATGACTACAAGATTGACCGTTTCAATCCCAAAGACTTCGAGTCACAGAAGCCGTTCTACGCCTTCTTCAAGTCAAGAGGAATTGATTTCGCCACCCGTTGTGCCTTCCATCACAGCTTCTTCCTCGCATCGAAAACCACCAAGGATGGCAGCATCTATAAGAATCTCTCCTTCCCTATGCACATTCCTGGGCAACCAGACAAATGTGTAGGGTTAGAGGAAAGAGGCTATCCTCGAAAGGATGGTTCTGCCCGAAAAGGCATGGCTACTGGTACCAACGCCAGTGAAGGATTATGGATGGCAAGTCCCAAGAAAACGGCACTCCAGGATGCCCGTATTGTGCTTGTCTTTGAAAGCGCATACGATGCCATGGCATTTTACCAGCTGCAGATGCGCAAGGAATCAGGATTGGATCAGCGTGGACGGCAGGATCTGAAAGCCGGAGTCTATGTCTCTACTGGAGGTAACCCAAGCTATGGGCAGATACAGGGATTGCTGAAAGCAGCACCCCAAGCCACCTTCCACCTTGGCTTTGACAAGGATGTGGCAGGAAAGCAGTTTGTGGCAAACTTCGAGGATATAGCAAGCAAACAGAGTCCGGTTGCACCGGGAAATGTAACTGCTGACATGAGAGTGTTCATGGAAAGCTTCGACAAACAGCCGAAGACCATCAAGGAACTGTTAAGTTTCAACGATGAGAACTACAGCTTACTCCCCCATGAGCTCAAACAGCTCTACCTGGTTTACGATTCAGCAAAAGAAGAGGCATTGGAGTATCACTACTCTCCCTTTTTGTGTAAAGAAGACAAACAGGAAGCTGCTAACAAGATGAACAAAGCATTCAAGGACTTCAAGGATGCACTGCTACAGAAGCTCAACCTGCACGAAGACCAAGACCTCGCTCCCGTGAAGATTATTCGGGAAGAGCCATCGGAAGGCTACAAGGACTTCAATGACGAGCTTTTGGATAAGAAACAGTTCTCTATGACCGACGTAGTAGAGACCGCATTTGACGAGAACGGTGTGGATTTGACCTTTGAACGGCAAGAAGAGAACGAGGAAACCAAACATCATGGATTTAAACGATAATGAATATGGCAGACCCAATCAGACGATACAACATCATCACCCTACGCCCTCACTGGGCGCAGTATATCATCTCGCAAGGGATGTCGTTCATCATCAGCTGTGCCCTGTTCCTTGTTGCCGGTCACAACAGCATCACCTACAAGATGCCTTTCGTGGTACTTGGAGGTGTGATGACCTGCATCATGCTCTATAGATGCTTATATCTCTACAAACTCAGATATATCATCACCTCTGAACAGCTCATCATCCAGCATGGAGTACTGACCAGAACCAGTGACTACATAGAACTGTACAGAGTGGTGGATTTCAGCGAGAACCGTGACATTCTGGAACAGATGTTCGGATTGAAGACAGTATGGATATTCAGCGGCGACCGCTCCAATCCCAAACTGGACATCTACGGTGTGAAGGAAAGGTTGGACGTGGTGAGAATCATCCGTGAACGTGTAGAATACAACAAAAAGAGAAAAGGCATATATGAAATTACCAACAGATAACAGAAGAAGCAAGGTTGTTGCAGCCATTACCTTGGCATTGATGCTACTGCCAGCTATAGGTTATGCTCAGGTTGCCTCTAGCAATCCATCGGAGTATGTTGCCTTGGCTGAAGGAAACGAACTTATCAACGGTCAGATCAAGAACCAGATAGAAGACCAGCAGAAGACTGCATTCCTGCAGAACACCATCGCAGCCGAGTTCTCGCAGATTCACAAATGGGAAAAGAAGTACAACAGCTATCTGAAAACGGCATCGGGTTATGCTTCCACGTTGAAAGCCTGCACCTCGCTCTATGACGACGGTGTGAGGATCTTCATCAACTTGTGCAATCTGAAAAAGGCTATTGCAAGCAATCCACAGGGCATTGTGGCAACCGCAAGCATGAATAACCTCTATATAGAGACCGCCACAGAGCTCGTCACGGTATATACCACTTTAAAGGATGCCATAGCCAAGGGCGGCAACGAGAATATGCTCACTGGTGCAGAACGAAGCAAAACCCTCTGGGAACTGAACGACCGTCTGGCACAGTTCAACAAGAAGCTGTCAAGGCTATGTCTCAGCATCAAATACTACACCATGGCTGATGTCTGGAACAATGTCACGGCAGGAATGCTCGACCGGAGCAATGCCGAGATAGCAAGTCAAGCCCTTGGCAGATGGCGCAGATGCGCCAGAGTTGTAACACCATAAGAAAGATTATTTGAGGATAATATTTATGAAACGTCTCTATGCTCTCATATTACTTCTCTTTTCTCTCATCCTTCCCTTTGATGGACAGGATGGGAGTTTTCTCCGTGCCCAGGGCAATGACCCTGTCCTGGCAGGTATGATATTCCAATATACCGACAAAGCAAAGAAAGAGTTGAAGCAACAGGAACAGATGATGCAACTTGTATCTACAGGTCATATATGGATCAAGGAAGAGGTAGAAGGTACAACCAACCTGCAGAAGGAGTTCAACAACTATCTTGACCGATTCAACAGCATCATCAGCTATGCAGCGCAGATTTATGGTTTCTATCATGAGATAGACCGACTCGTCGGACAGCTCGGCACTTACAGCCACCAGCTCAGCCATCAGACGACCAATGCTCTTGCCGTGGCTCTATCGGCAAATAGAAATAAGCTCTATCGGGAACTTATCATGAGCAGTGTCGAGATAGTCAATGATGTCAGGCAGGTATGCCTCTCTAATAACAAGATGACAGAGAAGCAGCGACTGGAGATAGTCTTTGGCATACGACCGAAACTCAAACTGATGAACCAGAAACTCAAACGGTTGATACGGGCAGTGAAGTACACCAGACTGTCAGACGTTTGGGCAGAAATAGACTATGGAGCCAGGAGTGAAGTGGACAAACCTACCATTGTACAGCGATGTAAAGAACGATGGCGAAGGAATGCAAGACCTTGAAGTAAAGGTTCAACATAATCAGATAACAAATAACAGTACAATAATTTAGAAATAAATAGCATTATGGGTTGGGGTTCATTTTTAAAATCAACTCTCCGATTGGGAGGAAGGATGACCAGTGCAACAGCACACACAGTGGGCAGTGCTGTGCTTCATCCTCAGCAGACCTTGAAAGGCGTAGGTTCTGCCACTAAAAGCGCAGTTGTCGGAGGAAGTCTTGGTTACATTGGTTGGGAGAAACTCACCACGGACAAAAGCGTTGTAGGCATTGTCAGCGATGCCGTCATAGGAGAAGACACCACCAAGAAGATTGGCGACACTGTAACAGGGATTGGCGATGGCGTGAAGGACTTGAAAGATTCCGTTACAGGGCTCTCGGACAACGTAAATGGGGCTATCAGCAGCGTGGATTCCAAGTGGAGCGGTATGTCTGGCTTCCTTAGAGCCATGTTCTCTGGTCATGGCGGTGACATGTTCGGAAACTTCTTCAGCAACATAGGCAAAGGTAACGTCTCAGGCCTTAGCCTTGTAGGACTTGTAATCTCTGCCCTCCTCGTCTTCGGTCGCTTCGGATGGTTAGGCAAGATAGCTGGAGCCGTACTTGGAATGATGATGATAGGCAACAATGCCAATCTAAGCAGCCTACTTGGTGGCAACAGTGACCGTAAGGCAAGCAACCACAAGGAAGAAGAAAAGCAGCAAGAAGTAGAGCAAACCAACACTGTAAGCAGACGAAGATAACAAACACTATAACAAAGTATTATACAATGCACTATACACAAGAAATGATACTGCATTCCGACAGTGGCTATTGCATGCCATTCGAGGAAAGAAACGGAGAAGTGACCATGTCCCTGGGCTACGGCAAACAGAAACATCCGCACACTGGAGAGTCATTTTTCCATCATGGAGTTGACTTCAAGGTCAAGAACTACCTGCTGTCTGCCGTAGCTACCGGCAAGGTGACAGGTCTGGGCAACGATGCTATTCACGGCATCTACCAGATTACCCGATATGGTGACTATGAAGTGACCTATGCCCATCTGAGCAACGTGTTTGCCAACTACGGCAAAGAGGTAAAGGCAGGGCAAGTCATCGCTGTCAGTGCCGACTCCCTCCATGTAGAAGTCAAATACAAGGGCGAAGAACTCAATCCACTGGAGTTCCTCACCATGATCTATAGCAATCTGAAAGTGATGGAACAGAACGGCAAGCCAGGTGCAGCACCTCAGTTCGTTACCCTTGACATGGATGTTCATACCATGTATGACAAAGACCAGAAGGAGATTGAAGACCTCATGATGCGCTTCTTCCCCGACTACATGAGCGACATGAGTCAAGGCATCTATGCCCTACCAGAGCATACGGAACTTGCACTTCGCAACATCTTCACCATGTCGGCCATGAAGAATTACTTCTATGAAACTCTGCCTTCCATGGCGAATCCATTGGGAATGGGATCTAGAAGCATTCCTATAGCCGAGCGAGTACAGAACCTCCTCATTGGAGATTTCCTCAACTATCTCGCCTTGCGCCATCAGATCTTTCTGTCGAGCATGAGCGCCATCGAAAAAAAAAGCACAAGACCGGGCAATAGCGACAAGCGGAATAGTTGACCCACTGGCAGAACTGGACATCGATGTTCAAAGCTTCGACATTCCACGCCTGGTGAGCGTCTATCCCGACAAGTCGGGAATCAGATGGTGGACTAAGGCTTGGTTCAACAACAGCGAGAAAGGAGAAGCTGCCATTGAGATAGAAAGAAATCTGGCCATCAAGTTCATCAACGACAACATCGAGAAGGACGAATGGCTGGAGGAATATTTCCCGAAACAGATGGAAGTCTATCACAACGCCATCGAACAGACCAGGGAGCAAATTCTCAACCAATTAAACTTGTAAATATAAAGCTATGGTAGAGTCAAAACAGGATAAGATATTCAATACTAAGGTTATACCGATTATGAATAAAGTTCGGAATGACCTACAGAACAAGCTTGCAGACGAGTTGCGGTCAAACTCCAATTCGTTTGCAGGTCTGATGGCAGCAGCAGCTGGACCTGACGGAGGTATGGCATCCATGCAGGCGCAAAATGACACCCTCAAATACACCGGCAAATGGACATCCAAGACCACCGAAGACTATATTGCGATGGTCAAGAAAGAGTTGAAACGACAGCATATCACGGTCAATGCCGCCATGGAACAGAAGATGATAGACAAGATGATAAAGGACAAAATACCGAAATCATCCATCGACTACATCATGCGAAAGGCTGCCACCAGTACCATCTTCTATCTACCGCAGGAAGTCGCGAAATCGCCATTGGAGCACAAGATAGACTCGGAGGCAGAGAAGCGGTATAAGCCATCGGCCTGGGAAAAGAACGCTGGTATAGCCCTTGGCTCTGTAACCGACCTTGCCTGTATGGGAGGATTGGGAGGTGGCTTGAAGACTGCTGCCACCTGGATAGGAAGCGACATGCTCGTCACTCATGTTGGTGACAAACTCAATGACCGTTCCGATGTTCCCATGATCATTGCACCGGGAAAGGAGGATGAATACAGACGGACGCAGCAGGAAAAGAAGAAACAAGCGGAGCAAAAACCGCAGAACAAGCCACAATCTGAGGAAGGAGCACGGCAGACTGAACCATCAGAAGAAGGGAACCAATCTGAAGTTGAAGCCAACAATACGCAGCCCGAACAGACTAACATGAACGGTTGGCAAGGGCTTCTCACGTCATTCGGCCTCAACGGTATCAGCGATATAGGCCATAATCTTGGCTATGTATTGGCCATGCTTCCTGATATGCTCGTCGGCATGTTCACCGGTAAGACCAAGTCCATCAATATCAAGGACAACATGATGCCTATTGCAAGCATTGTTGCAGGTATGTTCGTCAAGAACCCGATTCTCAAAATGGTGCTTATAGGAATGGGAGGCATGAATCTTCTCAATAAAGCTGGACATGAAGCCTTGGACAACTTCAAGGCAAAGGATCATCCGCAACAAGCTGGTGGCAGAGTCAACTATCGCATCTATCCCGAAGAGCCTCTGAATGCACGCATCCAGAATCCGGAGATAAGAGCCAACTGCCTGATCGCAACCATTGACAGAGTGCCATGTACCATAGCCCTTCCAGAAAAAGTTGTGGATGCCTACCGTCAAGGAGCGCTGCCTCTCAACACCCTTGCCAATGCTGTGCTGGCAAAGAATGACCAGATGCGACAGATAGCATCCGAGAAATACGAGGCTGGCGAACGACAGACAGTCATCGAGAGACCACTTGCTCAAAGATAACATAGAACAAAGATGAAAAGATACTGGTATAAGTTCCGTGTCAAATATGGTAAAACCCTTGACACCGGAAAGAACAAGAAAGTCAGTGAAGAATACCTGGTAGATGCCGAGAGCTTCACCGAGACAGAGAAACGTGCCACCAAAGCTGCTACAGAGCTTATCGGTACCAGAGACTTCGACATCACGGCCATCTCACGTGAACCTATCACGGAGATTCTGAAAGAAGACGAGAATGAAGGCAACCGACAGAGCAGCGAGAGCCATCAAGCTCGCTTGAATGGCCGAGTCGCGAAGGAGGAAGGCGAAGCCAACCACTGGTACAAGACCGTCGTCTCCCTTGTCATTGAGGATGAAGAAACTGGCGTAAAGAAGCTCTCACCACAGACCATCTACGTCAATGCTCCTTCGACAAAGGAAGCAGACCACATGCTACGTCAGCACATGAGCAGCAGTGTGACAGAGTGGGAAATCAAATCCATAGCCGAGACCAAGGTACTTGGGGTTCTTGGCTATAAGCAATGAGCACAAAAACATCATATCCATGACAGAAAAGAATCAGCAAGAAAAGATGGCTGCAGAACGTCAGGTGGAACTGTTCACCAAGGCGTTCGGGAAAGCCAAGGAAGATAATGGTATTTGGCTGGACAACAACGGCCGCAAGGCTCCTGGACTCTACCAGAAGCATTTGCAGGTATCAGCCTTCAATGCCATCATCTTAGGAATGCACGCCGCTCAAAACGGCTACAAGACCAACCAATATACGCTTTTTTCGGAAGCGAAGAAACGTGGCGAGTCTGTTCAATCAAAAGAGAAAGGAGTACCATTCCTCTGGTACAACTGGAACGAGTATGTCAACAAGCACAACCCTGAGGACAAAATCAGCCGTGCAGACTACCAGGCTCTCCCTTCAGACAAGCAAGCTGACTACAAAGGAATCAGAAGCCGTGAAGTCAGAGCCCTGTTCAATATCGAGCAGACTACCCTACCCATGGTTGACAAGACCTCCTTTGAAGCAACAGTCCAGGAATATGGCAGGTTGAATGACCGAAAGGATGTAGAGTCAGCCTCCACCGCTATTCGCCAAGGTGTAGAAAAGTTTCTGGAAAAAGCACGTGATAATATGGTCGAAATCCGCAGTGACTCTACCGGTGTAGCACATTACGACAGCAAGAAAGACATTGTCTTCCTGCCCAAAGCATCTTCCTACGAACACTATGAGGATTATGCCCGTGATGCAGTATCGCTACTTGTTACAGCCACTGGCCATGGGCAGCGACTGGCTCGTGAAGGTATGGTAACGAGGAACGGAAAGGTCTCTGCAGAGGATGCCATGAAGCAGGAGCGTCTGGTCACAGAGGTTGCCACCGCCGTAAAACTCCAGGAATTGGGAATCTCAGCCAAACTCTCCACGGAAAGCATGGCTATGACCGACTATTGGGCAAGAGAACTGAAAGAGAACCCTTGTCTCATTGATATACTGGAGAGGGATGTCAACAATGCCGTGGATATGCTCCACAAGGCAGAACGTGGTGAAAAGGTTGAATTGAACAGCAAGACAGCCAGAAATCAGGCAGATGCCATCAAGAGCATTCTTCCAAAGCACTACTATGTGGCTGACGAGATCAAGACCCTTCCCAACAAGTCCACCAAGGAGTTTGTCCTCGTAAAGGATGCAGAGGGAAAGATGGCAGATGTAGTCCTTCCAGAAGGTGCATCATTGGGTATGGATAACGACATTCCTGGCATGAAGAAAGGTCGTATCGAACATGCCCTGCAGAAGGAAGGCTATGAAACCGTCACCTTCTACAATGTTGATGGTTCCATGGGCTACCGTCCTGACGACAGTTTCTTTGACGGCAAGGCAGTTTCTGTAGCCAGACTCAACAACTGGAGTCTGGAGACCATCACCCTGCTTGATGTCTCAGATGCAGTGAAACGCTCTGGAGCCGTGGACTTCGACAAGATCCTGATGCTGCGTGACGATGAAGGAAAGTGGGCACTCTATCTGAAGCCAGAGAATGAAAAGGCTTTCAGCGTATATCCAGACAAGGCCGATGTCAATCTGTTCTTCACCACAGTAAAGCAAGGAGACGAGGAGCTTTCAGACACTATGCGTCAGGACATGGCACAGAAATACTACATGGAAGCTTCCAATAAGCCGGAAATGAAGGTTGATCTCTTCAAGAGCAACGTTCCTGCCGAAGAGGTGGATAAAATCCAACGTGTCAACATCTTCAAGACCAAAGAGACGGACAATCAGCCGAGTGTCATCCTCTGTATGCCTACAGTGAATGGAGAAAAGCTCAAACCTCGTGAGATTTCACCATCCCAGTGGCAACGTATGTGGCTCGCCGAGAACATGCAGGACTACAAGAAACACCTTGCTGCCAGTCTTTTTGCCGATGTACTGCGCAAAGACCGGACCGATGCGGTAGCTGTAGGCACTGAAAAATCGGAGCAGGAAGCTCAGAGCAATGAGGTGAAGCAGAACTCCGCTCAGCAAGAGGAAGAAAAGGCTACGGAGGAACAGAAAGAGGAAACTCCAGAAAAGAAAGAGCAGAAGCAGAAGGAAGAAAAGGCAAAGGAAGAGAAGACGAAGGCAGAGACAAAGGCTGCCGTTGTAGCAATGACTCCGATGTTAAAGCAATTCTACGAGCTAAAAGGCAAACATCCTGATGCAGTGTTACTTTTCCGTTGTGGAGATTTCTACGAGGCCTATTATCAAGATGCCGAGAAAGCTTCAAAAATCCTGGGCATCACGCTTACCAAGAGTTCCCATACCAAGGATGCAGACGGCAAGCCTTTGGCCATGGCTGGGTTCCCATACCACGCTCTCGACACCTATCTGCCGAAACTCATCCGTGCTGGAGAACGGGTTGCTATCTGCGACCAGTTGGAAGCCCCCAAACGTGCCACTGAGGAAAATTCCCCCTCCAAGGTAGAGAACCCTCAACAGGAACAGAATAATTCATCAGGAATACACAGATAACATGTAATCATCATGTCAAGGAATCAAGAATATGTAGAACAATATGCAGAGTATGCCATGGAGCAGATGCGCCGATATGGTATACCTGCTTCTGTCACACTTGCACAAGGTATCTGCGAGAGTGCAAGCGGACAGAGCGAGTTATCCCGAAAGGGAAACAATCATTTCGGCATCAAGGCTACTTCTGGTTGGGTTCAGAACGGAGGCAAGTACCTCGTATATACCGATGACCGTCCTAACGAGAAGTTCTGTCAATACGCTTCTGTTGGCGACTCATACGAGCATCATTCCCAGTTTCTGAAAGGAAACAAGAGATACAGTTCGCTCTTCAAGCTATCCCCCGATGACTACAAGGGATGGACAAACGGACTGCAGAACTCCGGTTATGCCTCCAACAAGAAGTACGCTTCAAGTCTTCAGAGCATCATCGAGAAGAACAACCTGCAGAAGTATGACCAGATGGTCATGAAGGAGATGAAATCGCAAGGCAAATCCTTCGGTACCGAAGCCAATCCTCGTCAGCAAGGAGAACAAAGCAGCCAGAAAACGAGTGTTTCAAAGCCTACGGAGAGCGAAAAGTATTCCTATCCCTTGAAGAGAAACGAGTTTATGCTCGTCACCTCACCCTTCGGAATGAGGAAAGATCCGCTCAATCCGGCCAACACGCAAATGCACAAGGGCATCGACATTCAAGCCAAACATGACAATGTACTGGCTACGGAAGACAAGGGCAAGGTCACTCAGGTCAATAACAATCCGAATACTGCAGGTGGTCTGTCTGTCACTGTAGAATACAACAGAAATGACGGCAGCAAGTATCAATGTACCTACATGCACCTGAGCAGCATTGCCGTCAAGACTGGCGATAATGTAAATGCCGGTCAGCGATTAGGCGTAACTGGCAATACGGGAACCAGAACCACTGGTGAGCATCTGCATTTTGGGGTGAAAA
>ERZ1026878.1831-NODE-1831-length-11696-cov-8.212267_pt1 | contig 11696 bp, 10 predicted proteins | sample MGYA00380169_ERZ1026878 | MGnify/ENA primary metagenome ERZ1026878 (study PRJEB33269, sample SAMEA4719805) | human gut metagenome | biome: human-associated habitat; feature: organic feature; material: feces | place: Cameroon | collected 2013-10 ...
CATTATATTCAATAAATAAATTTTCAAAACTAATAGGTGTAACACCTCAAACACTTAGAAACTGGGAGAGAGAAGGAAAGCTTATTCCAGTAAAAAAGTCATCAAATGGTTATAGGTATTACTCAGAAGAACAAAGAGTTAGACTTCAATACGGAAATTTAAAGGAAAGAAAAGTAATAGGATATTGCCGAGTATCAACACAGAAGCAGAAGGATGATTTAGAAAGACAAGTAGAAAATGTGAAAGCATATTGTATAGCAAATGGGTATCAATTTGAAATAATAACAGACATAGGATCAGGAATCAACTATACAAAAGCTGGTTTAAACAAGCTACTTGATAAAGTAATAGCTGGGGAAGTATCAAAAGTAGTTGTTTTATATAAGGATAGACTTGTAAGCTTTGGGTTTGAACTTATAGAAGGAATTTGTTTAAGATTTGGTACTTATATAGAAATAATAGATACAACAGAGAAAACACAAGAACAAGAATTGGTAGAAGACCTAGTACAGATAATTACAGTGTTTAGTTGTAGATTACAAGGAAAAAGAAGTAAGAAAACCAGAGAATTAATACAAGAACTTCAAGAAGGAGGTGATTAACATGCAACGTGGATATGTGTTCAGACTAATTCCAACTAAAGAACAAGAACAATATTTTTGGAAGGCATCAAATGCAGCTAGATTTATTTACAATTGGGCATTAGCTGAGAGGAAGAGGATATATACAGAGCAAGGTATATCAATATCCGGTTATGATATGTGTAAAATACTTACACAGCTTAAAAGAAAACCAGAATACCAGTGGTTAAATGAAGTACATAACCAAGTTTTGAAGAAGTCAGTATTAGATTGTAATGATGCATTTGAAAGGATGTTTAAAGGACAAAATAGATTTCCAAAGTTTAAATCAAAGAAAACCACAACACCTTCATTTTACATTCAGACATCAATAGAAAATAAAGGAATAGTAATAACAGAAGATGGAAATTTAGTGGATAGATGTTATGCAAGAATAAAATTCTTACATGATAATACAGTTAATCTATCAGGCATAGGAAAAGTAAGACTTTCTAACAATGCAAAAGATTATAACCTATGGTATTTAACAGAAAACAATATCCCAGTATGTAATGGCAGAGTAAAATATGATGGAGAGTACTGGAACCTTAGTTTCTCAGTAGACATACCACAGAAAAAAGCAGAGTTAACAGATGAAGTAATCGGGATAGATGTAGGAATTAAGGACACTGCAATTCTTTCAAATGGAGAAGTTTATAAGAATATCAATAAAACTTCTTCACATATTAAACAGCTTGAGAAAAGAAAGAAAAGATACCAGAGACAGATCAGTCGAAAATATGAGATGAACAAAGTAAAAGATGCATCTACAGCAAAGTTTAAATATGTTAAAACCAACAACATTAAGAAATTGGAAAAGAAGATAACTAAGATTTGTAAGACACTTGCAGACATCAGGCAGACATATAATCATCAGATTTCACGAGAGATAGTGAATCAAAATCCTAAGATGATAGTCATGGAAAATTTGAATATCAAAGGTATGATGAAGAATAAGCATCTGTCAAAAGCAATACAACAACAGAATCTGTATCAATTAAAAACTTTCATAAAATATAAAGCCGAGAGTCAAGGCACTAAATTTGTGGAAGCACCAAGGAATTATAAATCAACACAGATTTGTAGTAAGTGTGGAGCAGTGCAAAAGATGAGTCTAAATCAAAGAGTTTATAAGTGTCCGGTATGTGGTCACATAGAAGATAGAGACTTGAATGCATCACATAATCTACAGAATTATGGAAAGAGTTTATTACATGTGTATGAATACACGGCATAGAATAGTAGCACAGAAGCAGTAATAAACATGTACTCGTACCGATGCGAGGAATTTAAGACTCTGGACTACCATATCAACGAAAGTAGCATTTTTAAAATGCAAAATCGGGTAGGAAGAAGGAGTAACCCTAATAAAGAAATTTAGAGAAAGGAAGGAATTGACAACTTATAAAGGATTACAACTTTTACGAAGTAAATTAAACAATTTATAAGTTTTCAATATTGGATAGCAATGATATGGAATAAGGAAGACATAAAGAAAGGTGTGTTTGAGTACAAAGGACTCAGACAGATAGAAATACTACATAGAGGAAAAGAATATACAGTTGAAATAATTGCCTTTTCAGTTGGAAAAGGCAATTGTACAACTGAAATATGGATAGTAGGCAAAAATGACAAAATAAAGGTAGTAGTTGAGTTAATTGATAAGCAGGTAACAGATAAAGAATGCTTGAATATAATCTCAGATAATCTTGATGATTGGATTTATGACTATGAGAGTTTAGTCAGAAGAAGCATTATGTAGGAGAGAAGTAATGAAAGAGAATAAAAAACATAAGAAACAAGAGAAGTCAGAAAGAGTTTATTTCAATAAAATAGAAATAGATGGATTTGACATCATAATTACAGTAGATATGCAGAATAAAAAGCATGCAACAATATCAGTTGAGGTAGTGGATCAAGGAATAAAGGAAAGTGAGACCTATCATAATGTCAATCAGATGCAGGACATATACTTTCTGATTGACAGAATGACAATGGGAGTAATTAAGCAACTACATGAGAAAAGAGAATAGTTAAATGTGAAATCAATTAATGGCAGGTACAACTTAGTACCTGCTTTTTAAATGTACTCAAAGTGTTTTCACTAAATAACCTGTTTATCGACATCTCGAAGATATAATAATACTCCAACACAAAAACTGTATAAAAACAACAAAATCATAATTTCTACAAATATAAAAAAAAACAACAAACAGATAGAGCAATCAGGCAGAGCAATCAATCATAGCGAACAAAAGACAGTAGGGAGGAAGGAACAGAGTAGAACTGGAGGAAACATAGTAGAAACATCGAGTCAGAGCAGAGTAGAGTAAAGACAGAGTAAAGACAGAGCATATATAACACTTGTAAAAATCAAAAAGTTTATATAAAAGCATGAATAGAGTATAATAAAAAGTATTGGAGGATAAAAAAACAGTTTAACAAACATGAACAGACCAGACCGAGCAGAAGCAAGCAGACCAGACAGACCAAAGAGTTTATCATAACCAACGGACCTTTGTTTTACTCCCTTCAATTACAACACTTTTATTTTTTACCCTACATAAGATAGTTATAACTAACCAAAGCAGGGGTGGAGTAAAAGAACCATAGGGCGGATAAAACACCAGCAATGAACACATAAGCAAAGCAAGCAGAACAAGCAAAGCAAAGTGTGCAGTGTATAAAAGTAGAGTATATAATTATTTTGAGTTTATATCTAATAAGTAAAGCAAGAGCAGTGAGTATAGAATGAGCAGAGCAAAGCATATGCAGAGTATGAGCAATGTGCAATATATCAGCACATACTGTAGTTTATCTTCATTAAAAGAAGCAGCAAACTTTTGGTTTTACTCCTTCAACAACAGGGAGGAAAGCCAGAGAGCAGGAGCAATATACAAAGTGCCTTAAAAGCAAGCAGTAAGAGCAGTGCAAATAATGGAGAAAAACCAGAGACAGAAAGCAAATGAGCAGTGTGAACCAAGTAAGCACATATCAGCACATATAAGCACATATTATGTTTATCAATACCAACGGACTTTAGTTTTACTCCCTTCAATCACTACCAAAGAGTGATATAAAAGAAAAAATTTTAATTTTAAAAACAAATGGAAGGAAGAAAAAAGCATGAAAAACCAGACATCAACAAACCATAACCACCAAACAAACCATAAACCAATCAATCAAGAAAGCATAATAGCAATACTTTACAATCATAACAACATCATAAAAGAGGTTTATTCAGATAGTTTAAATGAATACCAGAAGTCAGTAGACCACATAGCCAAGTGTAAGAGCAATTATAGGTATGTATCAGACCCATCAATAAAAGAAACAACCTCTTATATGAACACAGATATTTCACCAGAGAATGTACAAATCAAAGAGGAAACAGTAGAAATAATAAAAGAAACCTATTATGAAAGAAGAAACAACAGTATAAAGATACAGGAAAACAAGGTCAGAAGAGAGAAGTTTGTATTTAATGAGGCAGAGCTAAGAATAAGATACATTAAACTTCACATCCAATCACCAGACCAAACTCAGCAGTACAGATACTTAAAAGTAGTAAAACCTAAGTTTATAGGCTGTTATATACAATCAAATATGTTGCCGGTACGAGAGAAAAAGAAGGGAGAGCAAAGAAAGCAGCCAGCAGGACGAATAATTTTAAGAGGACAAACATTTTTATTGAAAGAGAACAATGTGGATGAACCTTTAGATTGTATGATAGGCAAGAAAGATAAAAACCCTTACAGTCAGACAAGACTATTCACAATAGTGTATATACCAGTGAATGAGTTTAGTAATTTAGAGGATATGGAGAAAGACATAAGCAAAACCAAGGGCAGACTCAATAAGACAGAAATGAAGCAATTATTAAGTGAACTGCAAGGATAAAGAGAAATAGCAATATGAAATAAAAGAACAACATAAAAGTAGAGTAGTTTAAGCACAGAGTGGAAAGTGTTTAAGCTACTCTATTTTTTATCTCCATTCATCAATCAGAGCAACACATAAGATGAAAAACAAAGGTAGCATAACCTCAACGACCAAATAGTAAAAAATTTTTGAAAAAGTAGTTTATCAAAACATTTACAAAACAAGGCTGCATTGGGTCTAAAACGAGGAAAGTCATAGAGTGAAAAAATGAATGCATTTCAGTAGGCATTAGGTAATTTCCAGCATTTTCAAAAAAGAGTAAACAAAGTAGATAAATTAGTAATAAGTAAAAATAAGTACCAAGGCACTGAAAAAGTTAATTAAGAGAACAATAAAAGAGAGAAAGCAAGGAGAGCAAACAGAGCAAGAGTAAAGCGAGAAAACAGAAAAAAGTGAGAGCAGAGCAAACAGAACCAGGGAGGACAAACAGAACCAGTAGGAGCAAGAGCAAAGCAAGGAGAGCAAACAGAACCAATAGAAGCATATAAAACCAAAAGAGTTTATATAAAGCAGAGAGGAACATGTAAAACCAAAGAGAACCTATAAACCAAAAGAGAAACTATAAAACAAAAGAAAACATTAAGAAACATCAATTACATGAACTGTCAAAAGAAGAGTAACCATAGTGTGTATGCAATGAAAAGTAAGACTAAGAAGCAACGAGTGAAAACAAACCACAATAACACAACTGATAGCACATCATTAAAATTAAAAATAAAGTAAGCACTATGTAAAAATCAAATACAACAAAAATGAGTTTATGCAGATGATTGACAGTAAGTATACGATGAAAATGGAAAAATCAGAGATGCATCACTGTCAGAAGAAGCAGATAAATGACAGTTCAAATCTAAAAACATGATGCAATGAAAAGAGTGAAAAAGCAATAAAGGAGCAATCATATATACATTATGACAACAAAGCCAATACCAGAGAGAAAAGGAAAGAGGAGTTTAATTTTCAGAAGATGAAAAGCACAGAGAGTGAACCAAGTACTTCACTGTCACTTTCAGCAGATAATTGACAGTAGGAGATCAAAGAAACAAGTAGCATTAAGATTAAAAAAGGAATTTTCACTGTCAAAAATGGCAGATAAATGACAGTGAGTGAGACCAAAACAGGGTAGACATTTTGAAAAGCTGGGGTAGCACCAAGGCGTCACTGTCAAAGAAGGACTATGATTGACAGTAGAAAAGAGCATGTCGAGGACTCATTTACTGTCAAAGAACGACTATGATTGACAGTAAGAAAGATGCATCACTGTGACAATAGTGGAGTTTAAGTGGAGTTTGGAGGATATGAGAAAGGTGTGTCCATTACCAACAATGAATATATGAAGCAATGAGAGGATAAGGGTCAGAGCAACTACTTATAGGAAACTAAACAATATGAGTTTAAATGAAAAACACCCAAGCCAATAGTTTATGCACAAAATAACCCTTATCATAAAAAACAAAGAGGCACCACTGTCAAACACAACAGATAATTGACAGTGCAGAAGCATTAAGTATGTCAGAGACAAAAAGAAGAGAACCAAGAACACCTGCAAATGAACAGACCAGAGAACATACATAGAATGAAAACAGAGAATACATACCCAACAGCATTAGTATGAAATGAAATAAATTTTATTTCTAAAATTTAAGTTGAAAAAGTAAAGAGAGAAGCACCAGCAATGAGAATAAAGGCATCAGCAATGAGAGCAAAGCAAAGTAAAGATTAAGGAGGACATGAATGAAATTAGAATAGACAGACAACAAGACATAAAAATATATAAGTTAACTTATTTTTAATAGAGAAAGAGATAGAAAGAGAGGAAAAGTAACATGGCAGCAACTACACTATCAAATATAGTTTATACAGGACTTCTTGAGGAACCAGAGAGCAAGAGAGGATGGGAAAAGCAGACAGTAGACTATGTAGTAAAACATAAAACAAAAATCAAAGCAGCAATCAGATCACATGGTAGAAGCATGAACCAGATTTTATCAGGAGATGACTTGGAGGATTACTATATGGAAGTGCTTATGTATTTGCATAACACCCATGATTATAGTATATCAGTGGCAGTAGAGAGAGCCAGTGGGAACTATGGAAACAAGGCAATCTCATTAGAGGGATACATATTTAGCTGTGTAAAGTTTGTATCACTCAGATGTTTAACAGAGAGAATAAATAAGAGCATGAATGAAATATCATCAACTATCAAGGATGAAGATGGAGAGGAAACATCAATCTTTGATACATTGATAGCAGACAAGTCAGATATGGGATTTGACAGTGTAGATTATGATTTTAACAAGATATGTAAATATTATGAACCATACAGATATAAGTATAGTATAGATTTATTTGAGATATGGTTTATCAGATTATTAACAAACAAGTATGAAAAGAAGGAACTCTATAATGAGATACTTACTATACTTGGAATAAAAAGATATGAAATGATAAATTTGCAGAGGAACCATAGTTTTAATCAAGCTATGCTTGAACTGGCAAAGGCAATCTCAATATGTGGACAGGACAAAGCAATAGAGATTTTAAGAGGCTATACATATTCAGCAGATAAAATAGAGAAAGTGGTTCAATTATTTGAAGTGTAAGCAGGGAACAGAAAAGATGGATGCAATATTTGAAGAGATAAGAAATAGAAAAGTAGTAGAACAAACAGAAGAAGAAAAACTTGAGCATGAAATAAAGACTAAAGAGGACAGAGCAAAAAGAGAATACTTAGAGGAATTTAGAGTTTATCCATTTGCTTACATTGATAGCAGAAGAGTTCTGACAAAGTACACAGATAATAGACATAATTATTTAAGTGATTCAATACTGGCAGAGCGATTACTACTTAATGAAAACAAAGATTTACCATTTGATTTGAGATGGAGGCTTTTATACTACAGAGAACAAATGGAAGATTTTTGGGAACAGAATTAAAAATAGTTTAATAAGAGCAGAGCATTTGATGAAAGTCAGATGCTCTATTATTTTGGATAAAACATGAATTGTAGTCCTTTTTTCTATCCTAAGTGTGAAATAAATATATCTTTTATATTTAAAAGTTAAAAGAAAGGAGAAAGAGAAGGACATGGAAGAAAGATTGATAAACACACCACAAATGGTAAAACTGACAGGAGTAAAGGCAACTAAGTTGAGATACCTACATGAGAGTGGAAAGGTGGTGCCAGCAAGAATAACAGAGAGCGGATATAGGTATTATAAGCAGAGTCAACTATTAGACATACTGAAGGAAACAAAACAGATTGCAGTAGTGGTTTATGATGCAGATAGTAACTTAAACTGTTCAGAAAAGGAACTAAAAGAAAGAGTGGCAAAGGTCACAGAAGAAGTAAGAAACCACATCAAAGATATGAAAATAACACCAATCTATGACATATGGACAGAAAATATTAAAAATTCCAATATGCTGAAGGTAATTAAGCAGGCAGCAAAAAGACAAGTTGTAAAAATTGTGGTACCTGATAAAGAGAAGTTTATCATAGGTGACTACAATGAGTTTAAGAGATGGTTTTCATATTTGGATTGTGAGCTGCTTGACCTAGAGGATCTAAGACAGAGGGAGGAGAAAGATAATGCAGATTAAAGCAATCAAGGGAGATATTACAAGAGGAACAATACTGGCAGGAATAAACACTACAGAGAGTGGAGTAAAGTCAGGCAAGGCAATTATGGATTACTACTTACAGGGAAAGAATAAGTATCAAATATTTGCATATTTGCAGATGGGAAACTCAGATGAACTATATACAATATTTGATAACATTGTAGAGTGCCAGTATAGTAAACTGGAAGATTGGTTTAAACAATGCCTAAAGAACTGCATCAGAGATGGTGGTTTAAGGAAACTGTTTAGAGCATATGAAAAAACATTGAATAATGGAAACACATTACAGAGTTATGAAATAGCAAAGTCAATATTGATAGATATTACAGAGAATGGATATAACTCAGCAGTTAATTGGGAAGCACTGAACAGAGTGTTTAATGACTGTATGAATAAAAAGGTTCAGAGAATTACACTTAATACAAGCATTATTGTAAGAAGTAATAACTTTGAAAGTGAGATAGAAACATCAATCATAGGCAGTACAATAGGTGTGATTACATTTATAAAGAAATTAGGTTTAGAACAGGCACAGTATTATGATTGTGATATTACATATGACAAATTGATAACCAACATAAAGTTGAAAATAAAGGAAAGTGGTAAACAATTAGTAGTCAATATAAATATAAATCACAACAATAGATTAGCAGAGAGGGAACTAGAGAGTTTCATAGTCAGCAAAGCAAGTAGTGCTAACTTCATCAATAAAGAAAAGGATGTACAGACACCAATGATGAATATGCAGCTAAGAGATGCATTAAATCTTGATAAAAATATGAGTTTATCAAGTGGGATGCAGACAAATCAGTTTAGTAATTATTACTGGCAGAACCTTGGAAGAAACAAGCAGAGCCATCTATATTAAAGCAATCAACAGTAAAAAGGTTGAATGTGAGATAAAAATGGACAATAAAAAAGTGATTCCGACAGCTTAAACGAGATGGACATATGATAAGGGAAGTTAAATGTGAAATCAAATCCGGACAGTGGAAAAGTGGTTCCGACAGCTTAAATGAATTTAGACAAGGTTAAAGAGAAGGTAAATGTGAAATCAAATTAGAACAGAGAGAAAATGGATCCGACAGCTTAAACAGCCAAGAGCAAACTTATAAAAACATAAGACAATATAAAGCATGAGGAAACAGATGAAAAGTGAAAGTGCAATTACAACATATAGAAGAAAGATAATAAGAGATAGAAGCACTGATAAGAGCAAAGACATAAAGATTTAAGTTTACACTGATAAGTGAAAAATTATTTTGAGTAAAAATTGCAGACAGAAAGAGAACTAGTGAGAAAGCATGGTACATGAAAGAAAATCACATAGACACCTGCAACAATGAGTTTAGAGGAACCACAGAAAGAAAAAAGTCAAAGAACATATATGTTCCCACGCTCAGAGCATTAAATCAGAGCATTTCAGGGTAAGCATTGTGTGACCACAAAGGATTTGCAAGTAGAAAGAGAAGAAAAGGGAAAGAGTTCAACATTCAGAGAGCTAGTAAGTAGATTAATAAGACCAATCACAAATAGCATGAGGAGAAAAAGGGAAATAGTCAAATGAAGACCATTGAGATTGGGCATCACAAAATTAACTAGTGAGAAAAAATAAGAGAGCATAAAAGGGTTCAATGAATATAAAAGCAAAACTCATTGAGACCAGAATAGGAGAGATAGAAGAAATGAGTAGTTTATCAATAAAGCAAGCAGAAGAGAAAAGGCTTGTAAGAAATGAGTTATATCACTCTGGAACAAGCTTTCCAGAGCAATTCTTATATAGGAGTTTACTTCAAATATTTCCAGAAGCAAAGAACAGGTTTATAGACCCAACAATAAATATGGAGTATGACATCTATATAAAAGAGTTAAATCTATACATAGAATACAATGGAGCAGAATTTCATAGCAGTCAAGAAAAACAGGAGAGAGATAGAATTAAGAGACTTCACAGTGAGAAAATAAACAGAACATTCATTCAAATAGTAGAGGATAATGAGATAGATGCACTGGATATTAAAAGGGAGATTCAGAATAAGTTTATTGAGTACAAAATAAAGGGAAGTAACACAATAAATAATATGACAAGTAACCTGATTGCAATTATAGAAGAAATATTTTCAATATACATGATGCAGGGTTATGAGATTGACTACACAAGAAGCTTATATGAAGCACTTCTGATAAGTTCAAAATATCAATACAGAATAGTTTATGACAGTTTTGGAGATATATCAGGAAAAGAGAATTTAACACAGGTCTTTTGTGAATATGAAGAAAACAATAATTTAGAGACAGATCATAAGGAGAGGAAATTAGTAATAAAGAGAGTTGTTGATACACAGAAGAAAGATAAGATGATACAAAGTGAATTGGACAAGCTTTCAGCAATAATGTTTACAGGAAATAGTTTAAAGGATGCAGGACTGAAAGAAGTAATCAACATTCAGGAAAAGCAAAGAGAAGTAGAAAGTAAATTATCACAGTTGGAGATAAGAGAAAAGGCACTGGAGAAAAGAGAGCAAGAACTGATACAACAGGAGCATGACATTCAAGAGCAGAGAATGGTTATATGTGAGAAAGAAGAAATAGTAGAAAAAAGACAACAAGAGTTAAACAAGTTAATAGAAGAGAACTGGCAAAGAGAATTTAATATAAGAGCAATCATAGGGGAAGAACAAAAGGACAGAGAGGAGCAGCTACAGAGAGAAAAGGAAAAGCTACAGTCAGAAAGAGAGAATTACAAGAAGTATTTGGATAGTAAATATAGAAAGAGATTAAAACAACTTAATGCAGAGTATGATGACAGACACAGATTACTTGATAGCTATTGTGATAAAAGAATCAATGAAGAAGTTGAGCAAAGGACAGCAGATATAGAAAGAGTAACTAGAGAGCAAGTAGAACTACTGAAGGAACAGTTAAGTCAGCAGAAAATAGAGTCAGCAAGGCAGCAGTTACAAGCAAAGTTAGGTTTATAGGAGGGATTGAACATGACAGATATAGAAAAACTCATAAAAGAGAAAGAAGAAGAACTCCATCAGAAAAGAGAAAAACTACTCAATCAGAGGGAACAATACTTAAATGACAGAGAGCAGTTGATCAGTTTAAAGGAAAAGAATTTAGAAAATAAGCTGCTGGAGGCTGAATTGACAAAGCCAGTAGATAAGAAAGATGACCCTGTAGAGATTGTAAAAAGCATGATAGCTGAAATGTCTAAAGAGTTGATAAATGAATTAAAAGAGAAAGAGAAAGCATATAGAGAACAAGTTGAGAGAGAATATGAGCAGAAGCTGGAGGATATGGAGAGACAAGTAACAGAAAGAGAAAAGACCAAATACGAGAGGGCATTAGATAAATTGCGTGAAGAAAATAAGCAATTACATAGACAACTAATGAGTGCAAAGATAGGAGTTTAAGCAGTAAGAGATTTATAATTCATTTAAGAAATAGGTGGTGAGGCAATAACTTCACTACCTATTTTTATTGTGTAAAGACTATAAATG
>ERZ1026878.1832-NODE-1832-length-11696-cov-3.517567_pt1 | contig 11696 bp, 12 predicted proteins | sample MGYA00380169_ERZ1026878 | MGnify/ENA primary metagenome ERZ1026878 (study PRJEB33269, sample SAMEA4719805) | human gut metagenome | biome: human-associated habitat; feature: organic feature; material: feces | place: Cameroon | collected 2013-10 ...
AGTAAGGCGCGCATACTCTGCCTGGAGCTGGCTTTTTGTATCATTGCCTTCCTGTAAAATGGACCGACGGCGTTCAGAGAGCTGTTGTAGCTGTCTGAGTTTTTCTTTTTCCTTTTCAAGCGCAGCCGTGGATGCTTTGAGCGTTTCCTGATCGGTAATTTTTACCGACAGGGGAAGCAGCGTTTCCCTTTTGGCTGCGCTTTCGGTATCAATCCTCCTCAGCCTTGCGGGGATGCAACCAAAACGGGCCTCGTGGCGACCAATGAAGTCACTGACAGCATCTGAAAGACTGGCCTCCAGCTGACGAAGGCTTTTCTCCAAAAAAGAGGAATTCTCAGACAGCGGAATATCCAGCCTGAGTTGGTCGGTAAGGCTTTGTATCGTGCTACCGGCATGCCGATAAAGGCTTTCTTTCAGGCTTCTGCTGGCATCAGTAAGATCTTCTATCGCGCGCCGACGGGATTCAAGGTTGTCTGTGCGCAGTCTGAGTGTCATGTACTGCATTTCTTCATCCGGTGTAAACGATGCCTGCTTCCTCAGTTGAGCTATCTTCTCCTCCTGCCGCCGGATTTCATCACTTACCGCCTTTTCCGTGCCGTACTTCTCCATTTCCTTACCGTATTCGCTGTATTTTTTGCGCAGCTCGGTAAGATAATCAATCCTGGTTTTTATGACCCGAATAGTTGCTTCCCGCTGTGCGGTATTCTCAACTGCGAAAGCTTTGAAATTATTATTCTGATAAAGAATTTCCTCGACCAGCTGATTTAGTTGAAGCTGGCCGCTGCGTTCGGCAAGGTGATTGATATAGAGCTGCGGAATGTAGGTCACAGGCCGGCAGTCGTCATCATGTAATGAACTAACTTCACCGTTTCCCCATGTGACTTCAACATCGAGATTGCTAAAGTCGTCATAGATGGCTTGTCCCGAGATCCTGATTTTCTCGCTAACCTCATCAGCGTTAATGGCGCATGCCATGTGGTAAAGCAGCAGAGATTTTCCTGAAGACTTCCCGCCTATGATTGCATTCAGGTCGGGGCTGAAGTGTACAGGCTGGTCTGAAAAAAGTGCATGGCCACTGCGATCCTTAAAACAGACGTGTTTAATATATTGATAAGGCGTTTTTGTATGGGGGGACGTTTTCTGGATCCTGACGCGAGTGTGATCGTAGAGTATCTGTTTTAATCCCGCAAAAGTAGGATCGGCTTTAATCCAGCAAAAACGATCTCCGTCGGGACGAAAAATTTTAGTCAGTCCATGTGCATCCGAACCGTGAAGGCAGGGGAGTAGCTTGCCGTATTTACTGATGATTTCAGCCCTGCTGTCGCTGCCGCGTCCCTGAAAGTACTCACAATCCTGCGGGTTACCAGAAAAAATCGCATCAACCAGGCGATAGATGTTCTGCCGGACAGCAAGAAGACCATTGTCGCGGAGCCCTGAGACTCCATCTCCTGAGTTGTTCGATGCAATAACAATAGCGTTGTCCCGCAACCAGGTTTCTCTCCTCAGCCACTCTTCAAAGACGTCAAAAGAAGGCTTAAACTGATTAATTCCGTCGCGCAGATTTTTTTCTGGTGAGGACAGCCCTGCGACCGCAATCCCCAGATTAGTCAGTTCCTGATCATTACAGGAGTAATTTTGCTCGCGGTAACGGAAGTGAAGCCGACCCAGGGCGTGCTTTATTTTGTTTACGTGATCGACATCCGCCGGATTGATAATAAGATGAATATTCACACCCTTATCCTTTTGCGTTTCAGGTGTGATGCGAAATTCTATATTAGGAAAAACGGCTTCAATATTGGCTATCCGGCCCTGCGCACGGTATGCGAGCAGCTTCTCATACCCGGTGATAGTGCAGTAGTCGGTCGCCCCCATGACAGCGACCTCGTCGTCAAACGCTTCAATTGCTGAAAGATAAGCTTCCCAGTCATTCCGATACTGATTCTCAAGTGATGACTGAGGGGTATGGACGTGCAGATCCCATTTACGCCAGTCTGAGCCATTCGGATATCGCTTCACTGTTACCTCCTTTTAACATGTCTAGTAATAAATGGTATCTGCGTTTACGCAACCGGGAGTCAGTACAGCCTATAACCTAATAGTTACCGCATGCCTTTACAAGCTCATAAACGTGACCGCTTACATCCAGCTTCTCTTATATACGAACTAGCCTATCAGATATATTCTGCCCTTACGGTACTGGTGCCATAAGCACCATACTAACGAGACTGATACCCTTCCCATTCTCACGTAAATTCTTACTAGCTACGGCAAACTTCATTTCACCAAATCGGCTCCACCAGAGATCCGACTTATGGGGTTTTCGGATCTGAGGAGCTGGATATATCCGATTTACATAAAAGTTATAAATAAGCAAAAAAAACACAAAATTTAGAATATATATGGTTGTCAGAAATTCTCGTTGCTGTTTGATAATTTCCAGGCTAGTTTATTTAAAACCGTTTGCGAACGGTTTTAAATAAACGCATTAATCCATGTAGCCGGATTTAAAAAATGAACGCAAAATCATCACCTGAACGCGGCAGGGTAAATCGCGAAATCGCCCAGAAAAGCGGGTTCACTGAAATCAAACTGATCGCGCGCTCAGATCAGGATATCCAGGAGATTGAGAATATGCGGTACGAGCAGCTTCAACGATTCATCCAACAACAGCCAGAAAATGCACAGCTTGCCCCACCGGTACGCAGGGCCGTACAGGAAGCTCTGGCGTTAAAAGGCTCCCCCCAGTATGTCACCACACATGGTGCCATGAGCCACATCATCACCACCATGATGGACCATGGCATGACGGCGCAGGTGGTACCGGCAGTCCGGATCTACAGCGCCTGCTTCCCGACCAGCCTCAGCTATGTGCTGAAATCCTTCCCGGGCAAGGTGCATAACTACCTGTGCCGGCATGCAAACGCCTCTTCAGTGGTGGCCTGGACCGAGCGTCACCCGGACTGGGGCGATCGCATCATTACCAGCGTCCTTGACGGTACATTCGATGGCGTTCTGTACCAGATGCGCACTGCCGTCGGGGCCATGACGCTGAATCAGCCAGTCCTGACCATGCTGCGCCGTCTGAAAGACGATGCCCGCGGGATTAATGCCGATGCGCAGGAACAGGCACAGCAGATCCTCGACAAGGCTCCGGAGACGCTTATCCAGTCACCCCGCCAGTGGGATGCCGACTGCAACGCCCTGCGCGCGTTTATTCTGTATTTCCTGCTCGTTGATCTTGAAAAACGCTATGGCGATATGGCGTGTGGTGAACGCACCTTTGAAATCCCGTTCTACGAGTGGCAACGTGAACTCGCTGAAATGCCGGCGACCGGTGTAGTGTCGTTTAAGGATGACTCCGAACTGGCCAAAGAGTATGACTACGGGCTGTGCATTGGCTGGCGATACGATCAGTGGGAGCAGTTTTTCTACCAGGTTGCACTCGGGGCAGTTTATCTGCTGAACCCCCGCATCGCCCCCGTGGGTACGCTGAAAACCTCGGCTCTTGAGCCGGGTATGGCCATCCGTTACTCAGAGGAAATGCTGGAGAAATACCTGCCGTATACCGGACGTGCTTTAGTGGACAGCCCGGTCGGAACGGGAAATATGTTTGATCGTGCCTACCGTGCTGCACGCAAACTTCCGGATAACCTTCTGCGCCAGATCCGCGAAGAGTTTGGCAGCTTCGGTACCATCACTGATCCGGTGCGGTTTGCAGACATGACATCTGACTTCCTCACTCTGGATGAGGCCCGCCTGCTCAGCAGTGATTTCCTTCACAGCTAAGACCTTTACCCTTTCTCACGATAAAAGCCCGAAGGTTTTTTTCGACCAGGAGTGATTGATATGCAAACCCTTGAATTAGAAGCATCCCTGTCAGAAGGTGCGAAAAAGAAGATACAGGAAGGTAGCTGGCGGTTTATTGGTGCAACGGTGCAGGATACGACCACCGGTAAAATTGTCGCTAACCTGAAGACCGTTGAAAAGAAAGCGGATACCGGTTATACCCCCGCCTTATTTGTGGCGTTACAGAATGAAATATGTATTTCACAGCAGCTGATATCAGCACAGATCAGAGATGAATTCCGGAGTCTCAAGGCCTCAATTGCGGAGGGGATCAGTCAGATTGCGGAGAAAGTCGATTTCCAGACAGAGATCACCCTCGGGCAACTGATCGGGGAAATTAACCATTTCTTCCTTCAGTGTGACCACCTGAAAAGCGGGGAGTTAAAGAGGGTAGAAACGATACTTCATACTGGCGGGGTGCTGGCAGCCAGGCTGGCAGGTATGACCGATGTGCTGATCAGGGACTACCTTGGAAACGTCAGAGTGACGGTGTCCAGCGGTACGATCAGCTACAAGCAGTATCAGGCACTGGCCCCTGATAGCTATGAACGACGCAGGGACAAGGTCACAGATCTGACTTATCCGAACCTTCTGACTACACAGGTGAAGAGGTTTATTCCTGCGCTGACAGAAATCATAAACCGCCTGAACATTATTTCAGTCTGCTTTTACCACGAACTGTACATGGGCTATCAGGATAGCCTGAGCGCACTGCGTGCACATTTAAAACAACTGCTCGATCAGCTCGTTAATGGCGTTCCGGTAGATAATGGGGCATTCGACGATTATGCTCAGCGTGTCTTTGGTAAGGACAACCAGGGGCGCTGGATCCATGATAATGAAGCTGACAGACTGGCGGAACATTATGAAACGTTTTCCAGAAATAATCTGGGAGCGCGAAATTTTCACCCGACATCGCACAGGCCATCTGACTTGGTTCTGATCCGCAGCGTCAGGGAGATACTTAACATGATCGACAGTATTGATAACCTTCTGCTCCGGGCTGAAGATCTGGAGAATGGTTCCCTCCTTGATACCGAATCTGTCGCGCTGCTACGTGAAAATACATTTCCACTCCGGCAGAACAGACTTTTGCTACCAGACAATAAATAAGTTGCCGTTAAGACACCGCCATCCAGCGCGACACCCGCGCCAGCAACCAGAGAACAGACAAAAGAGCCGCTTGAGCGGCTTTTTGTTTTCCGGATTAGCCGGAATTCGGATCTGCGTGGCGGGAAACGGGCAAAGGATATGATAATTAAACGATACTGATAAAATTATACTATGTATGATATTTAGCATTAACTACAGAATCATATTATGATATGATGTTTAAATACTGAGTTAAAAATCATTCGTGAAATGATTTTTAACCTAACCGGACATGTTCAGACGGAGCGGGCAGGATGGATGAGAAAGAAGTGAATTTTTCACTCAGCTATGAGCAGCTGACCCGGATAGCGGAAGAGCGTATCCGTGAATGCGAGCTGGCCTGCCAGGGCGCTAAATACCTCAGCGAATCGGGTAAGGCCAGCGCCATTCTGGGATTCTGGTATGAACTGGCGATTACCGGTGCGCCAGTGAAAAATTACGAACAAACCAAAGCGCTCATTGACGCCGATCAACAGCGCCTCAGACAACTCATCTGGCCGGAGGCGGATAAGCAATGACTCAGGCGCGCCGACCATCGCCGCTGCAGCGGCGTGTGCTGATTGTGCTGGCCGCCCTCGATGCGAAACGTCCGGGGCCGGTGGCCACTCGGGATATTGAGCGGGTTCTGGAGCAGGGCGGGGACGCCCCGGTGTACGGGCCGAACCTTCGCGCCTCCTGCAGGCGCATGGAAGCCGCGGGCTGGTTGCGCACCCTGCGCGCCCCGAACCTGCAGCTGGCCGTCGAGCTGACGGAGGCTGGTCGCGGCATTGCAGAACCGCTCTACCAGAAAGAATGCGAGGCTGAAACGGCACGACAACGTCTGACAGACGTCCGGCGTCTGCCGTTACGCCAGACGGCTGCCGGCGACGCGGTGGAGCTGCAGCTGGGTGATGGTCATTACTCCCTGCGGGAAGCGGCCTACGTGATCCGTCTGGACGGTACCACCTGCCTGCAGCTGACGGATGCCGGCGGCATACGCCGGATAAAAGAGGGCGATCCCCTGCAGGTGGCCAGCTGGTATCAGACCTGTTTTGATGCAGGCCTGCCGGTCAACGTCCAGGTGAATGAGAGCCGGGACTGATCGCCACCACACAAGGAATATGAGCATAAAATGAAAGTCACTGAACCCAGACTGAATACGCTGATCGATAATCTGAACACCCAGATTTGCGAGGACAGCCTGCTCACGCGCCAGGAGCGTGAAACGCTGGTACTAGCCGTCGCCGCCATGAAAGCGCGCGTCAGCATGCAAAAAGGCGAAGCGACGGCCCGGGGAAGACGAGAAAATCAGGAGAAAAAAGACCGCCTGCCCCTTTACTGGAGTTCAGCGAGAATTTTTTCCGGAGAAACACTACCAAGAAAAGTATGGACAGACGGCTCCAGCATAACCATCGCAGGTGTGGCGGTAACCCCTAACCGGTCAGCAAGTTCAGACTGTTTAATCACCCGATTTTTACATTTTTCTGAACTGTCGTTGCCTGGCAAAAAACCGGCCATCGCATTCTGAAGACTTTTCTGGCGATCGGGTGCACACCATACTCTCCCCATATCTTCTATGACAGAGTCTTTGATAGATGACGGTACCATAGTCACAAATGACATAGTGAGTCCTGCATCCGTGTACTTTTTGACATTTTTTACAACATAGCTGCAATAAACACACTGGTTTTCAATAAAAACTAATAATTTATGTTTTTCAGCTTTTGCCTGGAAGGTAATGGGCTCCAGCTCAGCTAAGGAGCGGGATATATCTTCATAGGCCATCTGTGGCGTTACATCTGAATCCGGAGCCGCTGAAGCCCCGCTGCTGAAGCTGGCTAACGTGAAAATGCCTGCGGTTAAAACTTTAATACAAAAGCGCATGATTTTTTTCCTCATCCCTGATTACTTTCAGGTTGTAGACGCCTGATTCAGGTCACAGTTAACGCCTTTTTTATCATCAGGAAAAGAAAATTGTTTCAGGTACTGATCATTTCAGTGGCTACAGCCCGTTTTCCGTAATAGCCACAGTCTCCTCCCGTTCTTTATGAAGGAGGGCGGCGACGTCCAGCTACGACAGGTCGCCTCACGACTCCGGATGAATTTTTTGCGGTTCATGAGAGTCAAAGTTAACAACGGGCTGACAGCTACTGGTCTGAACCATTCATATCGAGATTGAACGCTGCGATATTTTTATGCGATTCCGAACGGGAAAAAACCGGAAACGTGGCCTTTACAGCGGCGGTTTTTATCGCAGCACAATAGTCTTTATTGCCTTCACCTGTTGAAATATTCGTTGTTGTTCCGTCCGGAGATAAACCCACAACTAACCAGCATTGTTTTCCCTTCCATCTTCCTGGGTTATCGAGGCAGGCATTAATCGCTGCTCTCATTTGTCTTGCCTGTGAAGCCCACTCATCCTGAGTCATTCCAGTGTACAGTATTGCAACTGTCCGTCGCCCTGAGTTTATGGCACCCGGTTGGTTTCAGCGTAAGCGTCACATATAGGCCGTATTGACTCTTATGCCGATGTGAGATCGGTTTTCCACGGCAACAGATTGCGCAGCCGGTTCACCGGCCAGTCCTGAATATGACCCAGAACGTAACGCAGCCATGCTTCCGGCTCCTCAACGTTAAGCCGGCAGGTGCCGATCAGCGAGTACAAAACAGCAGCACGTTCTCCGCCTGTGTCTGAACCGGCGAACAGCCAGTTCTTTCGCCCCAGAGCCCCCCCGCAGGGCGTTCTCCGCGATGTTGTTGTCTATTTCCGCCCATCCGTTGTGGCAGTACAGGTTCAGCGTATCCCATTGTTTCAGCAGCTAGGCGAATGCCTTCACCGTATCCGTGAACACGCGTTGCGGTCATCCCGCACGTACACCCACAGCCGGGCCGTGCGTGTTTTACCGCGGCCCGGCTCCTGCACCGGCACAGGGATATCGTCTGTATGCACCTAGCCCGGCATCAGCACGTACTGGCGCAGCAGGTCGTACAGCGGCTCCAGCAGCTCACTGACCGCGCCGGACCAGCGCCCCAGCGTGGCACGGCTCAGCTCCACACCCTGGCGACGGTATATCTCTGACTGACGATAGTGAGGCGTGTGTTCGGCGAACTTCGCCGTGACGATGCGCGCCAGCAGACCGGGACCTGCATAGCTGCGATCGATGGTTTTTGAGGGCATGGGGGCCTGAACGATGTGGTCACAGCTACAGCAGGTCAGTTTTGGCCGCTGTGTCTCGATGACCTTAAAGGCGCTTCTGATAAGCTCCAGTCGCTCCGACACATCGCAACCCAGTGCGCTGAGTTCGTCGACGCATGCCGGACAGGCTGTTTCTGCCGGCGACAGTGTGCGGGGTTCGCGGGGAAGCGATGCCGGCAATGGTTTGCGGGAGGAAGACCGGCGCAGCGGCTGCAGGAGTACCGGGTCATGCTGCTCGCCCAGCACCTACGCCATCTCCTCCTGCAGGGCGCTGATGCGCTCCTCCGCCTCGCGCACCTGGCGGGCCGTTTTCTCACGCAGTTTTTCGGAGCTTTTACCGAACTTCATGCGCTGCATGCTTAGCGACCAGCGCCTTCAGGCGGTTAATTTCGCTGGCGTACGCCGCCACCCGCTGTGGGAGCAGACGGTTATATTCCGCCATTTTGCGGATGGTGGTCTGCTGCTCCTGCAGCAGCGCCCTGAGCCGGGCGTTTTCATCAGGGTATGAGGTGTCCATAACCCTACTTTATAGCAGGTTACAGGCGTATTCCAGGTCGTTCCGTCCGCTGCGGGTGCTTCCAGTTAATGCCTTCCAGCAGCATGGACAGCTGCGCCGGCGTCAGGTGGACCTTTCCGTCACGGGTCACCGGCCACACGAAGCGACCCCGCTCCAGTCGTTTGGAGAACAGGCACAGGCCGTCCCGGTCCGCCCACAGCACCTTTATCATGTCACCCCGTCGCCCGTGGAAGATAGACAGATGGCCGCTGAACGGGCCATCCCTTAGCGTGTTCTGCACCCTGGAAGCAAGGCCATTGAAGCCGTTGCACATTTCCGTCACGCCGGCGACCAGCCAGATGCGTGAGCCCGCGGGGAGTGATATCACCGGCATTCTCCCTGCATTTCACGGATGAGTATCCTGAGCAGCTCTGGCGTCAGCTTTCCACTGATACGCAACGTACCGGCGGGCAGAACCAGCTCACTGCAGGGCGCATCATCGCTCAGAACGGAGGGAGGATGAGTCGGTTCGGGACCGGATTCAGCGGCGAGCATCACGGGCAGCATGACCGGCGCGTCTGTCCGCGCAGACAGCAGCTCCAGCTGATAACGACGCCGCCAGTTGAACAGGAGATTGTCGTTAATCTTATTTCACGGTCAAGCTGTGCCACGCTGACGCCGGGCTGCATCGACTGCGCCACCAGGGCGATTTTGAAGTCGCGGGGGAAGTTGGGACGTCGTGGTCGTTTGCGGGCGACAGTGATTTCACTGGGAGCAGGGGCCACGGGAAGAACGGACGATTTTCGGGATGCCTGTCGGTAAAGGCGTTTATCCAGATTTTTGGCGTTGATTCGTGGCGGCAAAGGCCAGGACAGACCGGCCTTCCTGAAGCGAACAAAGAGATCGCAGTTCGTGGTTTTTGGGATGCCGAATCTGCGTCCAGCCTCAATACGCGGCAGTTTTTCTACAAAGTGGAGGCGAAGTACTTCAAGGAGCCATTTCCGGTGTTTCACGCGATAGTGTCCATTAAAAATGATGGACACTATTTTTCCGGAACCGGAGTCCGCTGCACAGACGGTCTAAATGTGACGATTACCGCTGACTGGTCAGTCAACCAATTCAACAGGTTGCTGCAGTGGCGTACGCATTACCCAACGAATAAACTTTTGTCATCATTACAGCACCGGCTGCCCGCTTACACTTGAAGTATAACGAGTATCTAATTTCAATAATATAAATCCATTTGCTCAGGCTCTGTGAGAAGGCGCACTACTCCCCGAGGCTCATGAGTAAATCTGGCCTGATAACGTACTGAATCGATTCCTGTAACAAGATTATCAAGATCGGTATTGGCCACACGCACCGAAGCATTTTTAGCCCAGGCAGGGATACCCTGAATAAAATAGGTAAACGTGACGTGGGTTACCCCCGTTCTGTCTGTCTGAATATCCTGAAAAGTTCGTACCTTCATCATGCCATAGCAAAAATCATGTTCTTTGCGGAAAGATGCCTGACCATACTGCGTCAGCGTCCATGTTTTTCTCCCGCTCTTTTCACGAGAGGTTATCAGCCCGGCATCAACAAGTGCCTCCATTCTGGCATTTATCCACTGGTCACTACCGGTCTGTATAGATACGGGCCAGCGTTTTTCTCCCAGACATAAAGGTTGCTTGTTGAGAGAGTGCTCAATCAGCTGACGATACAGAAGTTCGCTGCCGGCGATACAGCGTGGTACCAGTAAAAAAAACAAAATTCCAGTCATCCATTTCAACGAAACGTCTCCATGCTCAGTGACTGGAAAGCCTCATCCACATCATTGTATTTTTTTTCAGTTACAAAACTCCCGGCCGCATTCCAGTCGTATACGGACGTCCCGGGGTCAGTGTGGTTTTCGGCCAGACGGTAACGTAAAAACTTCACCCTGGAAACGTCAGAAATATCTTCACTGCCGGTTTCCCCTGCGTATTTTAACGCCCTGACGAGATAAACATGGCTTTTATATCTGTGTAATTCGAAACCGCTTATCTTCAGCGCGGAGGCCGATAGCCTGAAGTCCGCCCACGTGAAACCATCATCATCGGGAACCGGCAGAATGAACCAGTGCTTTCCCTGGTTGACAAATACGGTTAGCGTCTGGCTGGGATGCGACGTATTATTGTCATAAATCGCCATAAAGACGTTGTCAGGGACTCCGTCATTATTTAAATCAATGCTGTTGACCCCCTCTTTCAGGTTAATCCGGGTTTCGTTCCCGCATACAGCCGGATGGCTGACCAGAATCGTCGCAAGCAGAATAACGATTTTTCTCATCTGAAATGTGTCCTTACCAGTCGGAACCCTGTATCCGGCAAGGCGTAACCCGCGCTGTGTGTATCACAGCTTGCCAGACTGGTTGTGGGTAACAGGAAACTCCCCCCGCAGAAATAATACATATTAATGCCGGAGAGTACGTCAATAGCATATACCCATTCGGAAACGTTCCCGCTCATGTCATATAGTCCGGCCGCGTTAGGATGCAGGCGTTCTGTCGGTATACTCCCCAGGCTGGAGGACTCTATACCCGGGAACCAGGCCACGTCTTTTGCTTCCTCGCTTCCGGAATACCGGTATCCGTAAGAGCCATTTTTCAGTCCGTTTTTTCCTCCCCGGGCAGCAATCTGCCATTCTTCAAGTGTGGGTAAGCGATAGCCGTCAGCCTGACGGTCGGGCCTGAATTCGTAACGTGCGCTGTCACGAGCAGGCTGGCCGTCCTTATTCAGGTACACAGGCCTGAGGTCATGCATTTCGCTGAAGGCATTGGCAAAAATGGCAGCATCAGACCATTCAACATGAGTAACAGGATGCATTCCGTTGCCTTCATCCGGAGGAAGACACTCCTCAAAGGTCGCACCATTACATCCTTCACCAAATGAATAGCCGCGACTGACGGCCCACCTGCGAACATCAGTGTACAGGCGATAACTTACTTCCGACCGCATAATCGTAAAATCAGCCAGCTCAACATTAGTATGTGCGGCATAATCATGC
>ERZ1026878.1836-NODE-1836-length-11680-cov-6.999828_pt1 | contig 11680 bp, 9 predicted proteins | sample MGYA00380169_ERZ1026878 | MGnify/ENA primary metagenome ERZ1026878 (study PRJEB33269, sample SAMEA4719805) | human gut metagenome | biome: human-associated habitat; feature: organic feature; material: feces | place: Cameroon | collected 2013-10 ...
TTGAGTTTTGAATTTTGAGTTTTGAATTATTGCCTTTGGCAATTTTGAGTTTTGAATTTTGAGTTTTGAATTTTCGGCAAAGCCGATTTTGAGTTATTCAATTTTGAGTTGAGATTTCATAATTCAAAAATCAAAAATGAACAATTCAAAATGCGCATCGCGCATAATTCAAAATTCAAAATTCAAAACTCAAAACTCCACAATGTGTTTCCCCACCACATGTCCCATCGTCCATGCCGCCTGTAGGTTGAAACCTCCGGTAATGGCGTCCACGTCGAGTACTTCGCCGGCGAAGAACAGACCCTTGCACACCTTACTTTCGAGCGTGTGCAGGTCGATGGAGGCGAGCGACACGCCACCGCACGTCACGAATTCGTCGCGGGCCTTGCCACGACCCTCAATCTTGTAGATGTCGTTGGTCAGGGTCTCGATGATGCGGTTGAGGCTCTTCTTGCCGAGTTCGCCCCAACGTTGCTCGGCAGTATGTCCGGTGCGGTGGATAATGTAGTGCCAGAGTCGGGTGGGGATGTTGAAGGGGCGCACGTTGGCGAGCTGCTTCTGAGGGTTTACGGCAGCAATGCCGCCAATCTCGTCCTCAGCTGCAGAGCGGCGGCTCTCGCCCGTCCAATTAACAGCCACAGGCGACTGATACTGCAGCTCATTAAGATGGCGCGCTGCGTGCGACGACAGCTTCAATGCAGCCGGACCGCTCATGCCCCAATGCGTGATGAGCAAAGCACCCTCCGAGCGCAGCTTGGTGCCAGGAACCGACATGATGACAGGCTCCACCACGGTGCCCATAAGTTCCAGAAAGTCGCGGTCTTTGATGTTGAATGTGAATAGCGACGGCAGGGGCTGCTCAATCTCATGTCCTAAGGCGGCGTGCATCTTCAGTCCCTCACCCTTCGGACTGCCTCCTGTGGTAATCGCCACGCGGTCGAAGTCGGCTTCAAGGCCATTTGCGAAGGTGAGGTGCAGCTTCATGTCCTCGTTTTGGGCAATGTCGGTAAGGCAATGCCTCGTCTTCTGTTTCACACCAAGTCGTGTAGCGAGATTCACGAGGCAGTCGATAATGCTGTGCGAGTCTTGCGACACGGGAAACACGCATTCGTCCTCCTGCGTCGTGAGCCTCACCCCCTCGCGCTCAAACCATTCGTAGGCGTGGCGGTGGTCAAACCGCTTGAACAGACGCTTCATAAGTTTGTGTCCGCGCGGATAGGCATGTTTCGTGTCGCTTATCTGTCGGAACGAGTTGGTAAGGTTGCAGCGTCCGCCGCCCGTAATCTCCACCTTGGCAAGCATCTTCTGGTTCTTCTCGAAGATGGTGATGTCAGCCGACGGGCAGTTGCGTTTAGCCTCGATAGCGGCAAAATAGCCAGCCGCTCCACCGCCGATAATGGCGATGTGGAGTGGCTGCTTTTGTATAATGTCGTTTGTCATGTTGTGTGGGTATATGCAAATGTTTTTTTATGATTATTATTTCAACAGGAATGTCACTCCGCTTATTCCGATGTAGGCATAGATGATGTATTTGAGCAAAGAGCCTGTAATGTGTCTGAACACCCATGAGCCAATAACATTGCCAACAACAACGCCCGCAATGCCGTACACATAGCCCGTAGCTACAGTCATGGTGAAGAAGCCGTTATAGGCTCTTGTCAGCGTCATAATCAAGTTGCCCACAAGAAAATAAGTTTGCGTCATGGCCAGATAGTGGTCTTTGTCTGGCTCCGAGCTTACGAAATACAGCACGGCTGGAGGACCCTGCATACCGAAGAATCCGCCCATCAGTCCGCTTATTCCGCCCGCTGTCACCTGCACGGGCATCGTTGTCCTCACCTTGATGCGCTTACTTAAAAAGGCGAAGTAGATGCTTGTTATAATCAGCGTAATGCCAAGCAGAACATTCAGAATGCCGTATTCCATGCGCTTTAGCAAGAATATGGCACCTATGGACACAACGACAAATGTGGTAAGTATGGGCAGGAGTCGGCTCCAAGTGATGTATTTGTGTTTCTGAACCACGACTATCAGCGATGTTGTCATTGCCAGTATGCCCGACAAGGTGGTTGACTCGCCATAAGAAGGCATAATGGCAGGCAGCATCGTCATAATGAAGATGCCGAAGCCGAAGCCCGTGGTGCGCTGTACAAAACTGGCACCTATGCTCAGCAGAAACAGTTCTATAACTATATTGTCTATCATATCTCTCTATTAAACAAAATTATTACGCAAAGATACTGTTTTTGGAGCAAATGACATAATAAATTGTGCAGAAACCACCGATAGCCTCGTTTCAACCGAGGTTATCTCTTAGGAAAAACTCGGATGTAATATTAATAATTGTTGATTAAATATTTATCGTTTTCTTTTGGCAAATACGAAGATAAATTGTATTTTTGCCAAAAGAAAACTTTTAAAACTCTCAACTTATGAATACAAATAGTGTGGAAGAAACAACTACAATAGTTTCAGAACCATTATTCGGCCCTGCCTCAATAGAAGAAGCCGTTAGCAGAGTGCAAGATGCTGAAAAAGAATATGCTCTAAACGGAAGAGGAACAACACTCAATGATTTTATGGCAGAACTTAAAGACGAACAATTATAGTAGAAATAGTCCTGCTTGACATTTGGGACATGCGAATGAATCCTCAAAACATTACCAATAACTTCAAATAAAAGTAATCTCATTCCATTGCCGACAAGCGCATGATGGTGTTGTGGCTCAGATTCCTCACGGAAATCAATGACGAAACAAATGGGATTCCTACAGATCTGCTTGATGACCAGGAGATAGGAAAAGCCGTAGAGGAACTGAATATTTTCGGCTTCACGGAAGCCGAACTATGGGCCTACGACAAGTTCTGGGACTCTGTAAGTGTTGAAAGAACCCTCCTGGATGATAGTTATCAGAAAGGTTTTGAAGAAGGTTTGAAAGAATGTGTGGAAGAAGGCATGAAGCAAAGAAGCCTTGAGATTGCCAAAAAATGCTGGCGAATGGTATGGATGCTGCGACGGTAATGGAAATGACGGGAGTGACAGCTGAACAGATAAAGCTTTATTGCTAATATTTATGAGAGTGTGTCAAAAGTCATAATCGATACGCCCTGAAAGGGCAAAAGTACATAGGGGGGTGTGTCAAAAGTCAAACAATGCGGGCTGAAAGCCCAATGTTCTCCATAGCCCAGGGCAGCGCCCTGGGTATATAGCATTCAATTAACAATGCGCCCTGTAAGGGCAACTATCTGTGGCACAATAGAGTTGCCCTTACAGGGCGCATGGGTTGTGTTTATCCGTTACCCAGGGCGCTGCCCTGGGCTATGGAGATATTGGGCTTTCAGCCCGCTTTTGTTTGAGTTTTGACACACCCTCATAATGAATTATAGTGTCTTTACTAAGTAGTACTGTTTTGCTTACTTAAAACTCTTAATGACCTTCGTGACCTTCATGACAGTTTACCCTCATTAATAATTGTAAGTATGTGTTCATATTTATCTTTATTGTAGGAGTTTTGACATCCCTTAGAATTATAGTATTTCTGATATTGTAAGTAATATATTAGTTTTATTTCCTCAATCTACTCACAGCAGCCTGATACACCCTTGTATTCACAAAGTTTTGGAAGTCTTTGTTGCCAAAGTATGTCTGCACAAATTCTGTCTTTTCCTCCAGCATAGCTGCCACGATGGCAATCATATCGTCGTTGAACGTTATTTGCGCCACTTGCCTGTCACCATTCTTTACAGCATTGGCAAAATCCACGCTATCGGCTATTCTCTCAGGCAACTCATTAATCTGTCGTTGCACCTCGTCACGGTTCTTCCAGTCGATGTTTCCAAACTGCTCGTTGAAATCTTTCACAATGCTTGACAAAGCTTCCATCTCTGGCGTGGGTTTACCCGTACCTTGTCCCACAGGTACTGGAGCTACCTCCGCATCTTCATTCTCCAAAACGATTCGACGTTCCTCTTCTTTCACTATACGATATTTGTCGAAGTCGATATTGTCAATCAAGCCATCAGTGTAGTCGTCAATCTTAAGTTTCGGCAATTTCTTCACCAATAAAGAATAGAATATGTATTGCTTCTCCCACTCGGCACTCTCGAAAGGCATAATTGACGAGAAATAAGGATAGCAGCGGTTGAAATTCTTTATCGCACTCTTGCAAGCAATCTGTTCATCCTCATTCAGTTCATCCTTGAATCTCTCCGCAACAGCATCCAAAACAGCATCCATGACAGGACGGTCGTCGTCACCGCCTGTGAGTTTCAGCTCCACCAACCTGTCTATGTCAGTCTGGGTATAGAAGTTGAAACCTTCAATAGTCCCGGACAAGTCGCTCAACTTGTTCACATCCGATTCACCCACCAACACCGTCATCTTGTAATAATCCTGAAAAGCCTTTTGTATTATCTCCGGATCATTAGCAAAGTCGAGTACAAAGGTATCTTGTTTCTTAGGATGGCAGCGGTTTAAGCGTGATAATGTTTGCACAGCTTTCACTCCCGACAACTGCTTGTCCACATACATTGTGTGGAGCAACGGTTGGTCGTAGCCAGTCTGAAACTTGTTTGCCACAATCAAGATACGATAAGGCTCATCCTCCATTCTCTTCTCTATCTCTGCAGACGGGAAACCGTTAAGGCTCGACTCCGTAACCAGTTTTCCGTCAATCATCTTGTCCGTAAAAGCCACTATAGCACGATAAGGGCTGTTGCGTTCCTCCAACATACGTGTTATAACCTTGTAGAACTCAATGGCTCTCTCTATCGACGACGTAATGAGCATGGCACGTGCCTTGCCTCCTATTTTCATATAAACCTTGCTGCAGAAGTGCTCCAAAATAATCTCAGCCTTCTTTTCTATAGTCTCAGGCTGGGCCTCCACGTATGCACGCAGCTTGCCTTGAGCCTTCTTCTTGTCGTATTCTGGGTCGTCGGCAGATGTTTTCAATATGCGATAGTAGGAACTGTACGGTGTATAATACCTCAGAACGTCAAGAATAAAGCCTTCCTCTATGGCCTGCTTCATCGTATATTCATGGAATGGCACAAAGCTCACCTTGCTTTCAGAATTAGTTGTCTTCTCGCCGAACATCTCCAAAGTTTTGTTCTTGGGTGTGGCTGTGAAGGCATAATAGTTGGCATTTTTAGCCAACTTTCTTCCTTTAAGTATACGATTTATCTTATCGTCCACATCCTCTTCTTCGAGGTCGCAGTCAACGTCAGGTCCGCTCGACGCAGCCATTGCGCAATCGCTATCTTCGGGCAAGACATACGGCTTGGGCGCAGCATAGCCCGACAAACCTGTGGCAAGATTAGCAGACATTGCTCCGTTCTGGCTGCTGTGAGCCTCGTCGATGATGATGGCAAAACGGTGGTCTTTCAATGTGCTGCCTATCTCGTCGAGAATAAAGCTAAACTTGTTGATAGTGGAAACAATTATCTTCTTGCCTCCTTGCAGCATCAACCTTAGGGTTTCCGACTTGTCTGCCCACCCCACAATATTGCTCAATCGCCTAAAGGCATTAATATTGTCGCGTATCTGACGGTCGAGATTCACACGGTCGGTAACAACAATAACCGAATTGAACAATGGCTCTTGATTCTTCAAGAGCATAACAAGCTGATAGGCAAGCCAAGTTATAGTGTTCGACTTGCCGCTACCAGCACTATGCTGTATCAGAAACCTTTTGCCTATGCCACACCTCTGTGTCCTCTTTACCAACATACGCACAGCGTCCAACTGATGATAGCGTGGCCATATCACCTTTTCTATTGTTCTTGCCTTCCCAGTTTTCTTGTCTTTCACCTCGTTTACAACCACCTGTGCAAAGTTTTCGATGATGTTGCTTAAGGTTGGTTTTGTAAGGATGTCTTTCCAAAGATAAGATGTCATTGTGTCGTTCTCAACGACGGGGTTGCCAGCTCCTCCGTTCACGCCACGGTTGAATGGCAAGAACCACGAATCCTTTCCAGCCAAGGCAGTACACATCCACACCTGTTGGTCGTCTAAGGCGAAATGTACGGCACAACGTTTCTTCTGCAAGAGCAGCTCCTTAGGGTCGCGGTCGGTTTGATATTGCTTTATGGCGTTCTCATAGGTTTGTCCCGTGAAATTGTTCTTCAACTCGAATGTGGCAAGCGGCAATCCGTTTACAAACACTACAAAGTCAATCTCGTTGGTGTTAGCCTTCGAATACATCACCTGTCTTATCACGCCAAAGATATTCTGTCCATAGGCTTTCTTGGCACTCGGATTGAGGTCGGAGGGAAGCGGATAATAGAGGTCGAATGTAGAGCCATTAAACTTATATCCCTTGCGCAACACGTCAACCACGCCACGCTTGGTTATCTCGTTAGCAAGGCGAGTAAAGAATTTCAGTCGCTCAGACGGCGAGGCAAAGCACATGCTCTGCTCAACCTTGTCGGGTTGAGTGGCCACAATGAAACGCTCCACCCATGCATCCACCAAGGCGAAGTCCTTATTATAGTCGTGCGGAGTGGCTTGTTCGTAACCATTCTTGTCGCGCAGCCAGTCCACTATAAGCTTTTCGAGTCCGGTTTCTGATGTATCCATAGTTATCTGGGGTTATTTTCTATAAATAAGACGTGAGCCGTCTTTATATCTTATCCAGGCAAGTTCGGTTTCATATTCGAAGCTAAAAGGATAACTGGATATAGATCTAAATGTAATTGTTGGCATGTCGTCTTTTAACAACATTAGTTTCAGTTTTACCTTTGAATCTATCATTTCTTCTGTGGCAAGCGAGTCAGGTATCTCACTTTTTATTGTCTCATATGTTTTCTCTATTGTTCCTTTCGGAAAAAGGCAATAAGTAGATTCATAACCATAAACATCATTCACAAGATTCACCAAATCCTCACGGCTACCAGTTTGTGTTGCAAACAAAGGTTCATTCAAGTACTCATATTCTGTAGGTTTTTGGCCCTTAGTCTCTACCACTATAGTTGAATAAGATTTACTGATGATTGTCTTCATCTTCTTTGTCCAAACCACATCATCAAACTTATCATATTTTTCTATTGAAGAATAAATTGTTTGTGCACTTGCTGTCAAAGCGCACATTAAAACGATTGTTACTGCAATTAACTTTTTCATAATAATCATTTGTTTTTAGTTGTTATTGTTCTTTGTTATACAATTCCATTAACAGACTTTCACCTGACCTGTCACCACGTCAGAAATCAGGCGTTGCTTATACTCCTTGACACACTCTATCTCTTTCGTCAACTTCTCTATGAGCGTGTCTATCTTTGAGGTTCGCTCGGTGATGTAAGAGACGATGGCGCGTTGCTCGGAGAGAGTGGGAACGGGGAGGATTTTATTGGACAATAAAGGATAGTTTATATTTTGTCCTTCCCGTATTCCAGTCACACAAGTTTGGAGCAACTGTATAAAATTATGGCTCTTAAACATTAATCTATAATATGAAGCCATTGTAAATTCTACAATTTCCAATATTGTATAAGCAGCACTGATAATTCCTTGATAGTAAGCGTATTCTATACCTCCTTGAAAGGAACGTAAACTTATCACAAAATCGCCCTCTTTTACAAACTTAAGATTCTCAAAACCTTTATTTACAACAACAACTCTCCCATCATAAAGAGATTGAGGTATTACTCCTTTAGATTGTGTTGCACACAAAGGTTCTTCATTTGGATGATTCTTTTCAGAACGTTCCTTGAAGATATACTTCATCTTTCTCTCTTCCCAATGCTCCGGTATCTCCGGCAACCAAGGAATATTAGTTGTTTTAAACTTAACGCTCGGATTTATGCCACGAGTCACGGCATCGGCTATTACACGCTGCTTCATTTCTTGGAGCAACGATATTTCTTTCTCCTTGTTGGACAGAAGGGTGTCGAGTTGAGAACACTTGGTATCGAGGTAGGAGACGATGGAGTTTTGTTCTGCAAGAGGAGGAAGGATTATTGGCACAACTGCAAGTTTGTCCCAACATCTAAAGTCACTTGTATTTTGTCGAACACCATTAGAAATAAGCTTAAAAACTTTTTCATAAGCCATATTTCTTAAATAATATGCAACAAACGACTTATTCTGTGTACTATCACAGACATGGACAACAGGAGTACACATACCGTCATATTCAGAAACAGCAATTGCTCCATGCCAAGTATCCATACCATGAATTAGCAAATCCCCTTTACCAACACCTTGATAGATTTTATCATCTTCTGCAACTAATCCTAATTTATTATCTCCCTTAATATTTACTCTGCCACTATTTGAACATACTAATAGTTCTGCATTTGGTTTCTTTTCTCTCTGAAGTTTCCGTAAAATATATCGTAACTTCATGACGCACCAATGTTTTGGCATCATTGTCTGCCAAAAAACATTTGTCTCTTTGTGTTCATTATATTTTTCCATACGTTTCACTTCATTATTTCCTCCCACAGTCCTTTCGTCTCACTCTCCAGCACATTCAAGTCTGCCATTATCTCCGACAGACTGCGAAGCTGCACGGGCTTATAGAAGTATTTCGTAAAGGACAGTTCGTAGCCAATGACAGGTTCACCAAATTCAGCCTCAGCATCATACGGTTTCACCTCGTTCTCATAGAACGCATCTATTCCTCCGGGATAAAGCAGCGGTATCTGCTCCACCTCGTTACGGTTTTTCGCCATCACCACCTTGCCTTTCTTCAGCACGATGTTTCCTTCCTTGTCGCGCTTAGGACGTAGCACAGGCATCTGCCAATAGCCAAACTCCTCATTGCGGAATATCTTGCTCTCAGGCGTTTCCTTAAAGTCCATCAAGAGTTGCAGGATGCGATTACGGTCGTCCTCGGTTGTCTCACAGTTTTTCTCGCCAAGATTCTTACGCAAGGGCGAACATATCTTACTTGCGTCAATCAGTTGTACATAGCCACGGCGACGCTCCTCTTTACGGTTGGTTATTACCCATATGTAAGTAGCGATGCCCGTATTATAAAAGTCCTTCTCAGGCATAGCCACAATGGCTTCAAGCAGGTCATTCTCAATGATATAGCGTCGTAGGTTGCTTTCTCCTCCGCCAGCATTGCCTGTGAAGAGCGAACTGCCATTATGCACCTCCACGATGCGTGTGCCGAGCTCCGTCTCCTTCATTCGGCTTATATTGTTAGCCAAGAAAAGCATCTGGCAGTCGCCAATATCAGGAATAAAACTCATGTCGGGCGCAGAGAAACGAGGGTCTATTACCTCTCGCTTGTCATCAAGTCCCCAGTTTTTAAGGTCTTCCTTCCAAGGAGTGCCGAATGGAGGATTTGAAATGCAGAAGTCGTATTTCTCGCCAGCGTGTCCGTCTTGGCTTATTGTTGAGCCAAAGGCAATATATTGGTGCTCAACGGAATCCAGTTTATAGGCGAACTTGTTGATATTGCCCGAAATCATAAGGTCAGCCTTACATGTGGCGTACGTGTCGGCTTGAAGTTCCTGTCCGAAGATGCTCACCTTTACATTCTTGCCTTGCTCCAGTGCCACTCGCTCCATCTCTTCCTGAGCGATAGTGAGGATACCACCTGTGCCACAAGCTCCATCATAAATAGTGTAAGTATTGTCCGTCAGTTTGTCATTGACAGGCACAACGGCAAGGTCGGCAAGCAAGCGCACATAATCGCGCGGCGTGAAGTGTTCACCCGCCTCGGTCACGTTGTTCTCCTCATTAAACTTGCGTAGCAACTCCTCAAAAATGGTTCCCATTGTATGGTTGTCGAGTCCAGGCAAACGCTCCACCATCTGCTTGTTGCCGTCCTCGTCGGTCTGCTCTTCCATAACAGGATTAATGGAGAGATTGATAGTTCCGTCAGTAAACTTCTCCAACAGGGATCCTAAGCGTCCCACCTCGGTAAGGTTGTCCACCTGCTGACGCAGCTTGAACTTGTCGATAATGTCCTGCACATCCAGAGAGAATCCGTTGAAATACTCTATGATGTTCATCTTAAGTCGCTGAGGGTCAATTTCGTTCTTCAACGTGCTCATAGTGAAGGCTGATGTGTTGTAGAAAGGATAGCCTGTTATAGGGGTCAAGAATGGGGTATAGTCGGTAAGTTTATTCTTGTCGCAGAACTCTTTCTTCTCAAGAACCTGCTTTTTGGTGGGTTCAAGGAGCACGTCAATACGGCGAAGCACCATGAATGGGAGGATTATCTTTTTGTAGTCGCCCTTCTCAAAAGCATGAACGAGCACATCGTTGGCTATGTTCCAGATAAAGGAGAAGAGGTTGTTGTATTGCTTGGTTTCCATTATAATTGTTTTGTTAAATGTCAGATAAAAATCTACATTCCTGTGATTCCACAAACAAGAACTATACTTAAGGTTTAAGATTGTTTTGCGACTAAAACAAAAAAGGCGAGGAATCTGTTGCTTGTGGTCTTTTTTCTTGTCTTTCGAGGTCCTAGGAAAACCATTGATGTCAAGAAAAAAGAAGCAACAGATGCCTACGCCAATTGGATATATATTACGAAGCTCACAGCGTACCTTCCCCATGACTGGAGAAGGTACACCACGGACTGTGTATATATACACGATGGGTAGACGCCCACCGCTGTCTTCATCTGAACATCTTTTGAAATTTCCTAGGTTCCGAAAGATCAGAAGAACACGTTAGCAAACGTCTTTCTTATTATAACCGGGCCGATCAGCCGATTGGCGCCGCGCAACTCATTGCCGGCAATCAGCGGAAAGACCAAGTGCAAAGTTACATATTTTTTTCGGAAAGAGCAAGGCTATGGCTTATGAAATGAATTTGGATTGAATTGATTGTATGGGGTCGGTTCAACCGACCCCATCATCATCCAATTCTAAAACCGCAAGAATATATAAAGCAGTGTCGCGTTTCGCGACGGTGGTTCTGTCGTTTAACGTGGGGGTGTCCATCAAGCGGACACCCTCCACATAACTCCATATCCGGAAGATCCTAATTTTTTTGGCCGTTACAAAGGGAGGGTGTGTCAAAACTCAAACAAAAGCGGGCTGAAAGCCCGCATTGTTTGACTTTTGACACACCCCCTATGTTTAGGAATACAGGTATGGTGGAGAAACAGCATGTACATTTTCTTGGCAGTTACAAAGGGGTTCAGTTGAACTGACCCCCTTGCAGACTTTCAAATTTCTTAATGACAGTCGTGACAATCGTGACAATCGTGACAATCGTGACAGCAATCATACCAGTGTGTTGCCGTTTAAAAAGTTGATTGAAATTGTAGTGTAAACCTAAGGTTGGTTGAATGATTTTAGCCTTATCCCTAAGCTCTGTTGAATGGGTTGTTTTCGTATGATTTGGGATTGTTTTATCGCAAAAAATGCTGTTTTCGCAGTAAAACAGCTCAAAATCATGCTAAAAAAAACAAGTGAAAAAAGGTGCTTAGAGTCATGTGAACACCTATTTGCCTTATTTTTTGAGTGGTTTTTGCCTTGCTTTTGCGTGGGTTTTACATGCGGTGAGGCTTCAAAATCAATGTTTATTGGGTGTAGAGCTTCTGTCGTTTGTTATCGCTTGTATTGCTAATCTGCTGATTTCTAATAGTATAGCATACTAATCATTGCTTGCGTCATTTCCTAAACTGTCATGATTGTCACGAATGTCATGATTGTCATGATTGTCATTAAGGATTTTGGAAATGAAAAAAATGGCTATGTAGTAATATAT
>ERZ1026878.1850-NODE-1850-length-11554-cov-13.972258_pt1 | contig 11554 bp, 8 predicted proteins | sample MGYA00380169_ERZ1026878 | MGnify/ENA primary metagenome ERZ1026878 (study PRJEB33269, sample SAMEA4719805) | human gut metagenome | biome: human-associated habitat; feature: organic feature; material: feces | place: Cameroon | collected 2013-10 ...
AGACTTGAAATATCGGGCATTGAAGATGGTTCTTCCATCTGACGACCCCAATGTTTGATACATCGAAAAGAACTTTTCTGTATGCCCCAATAAAGAAGTTATTGAGAAAGTGAGAACTCATGTAAATACTTACGAGGACTCAATTCGCTACCATAACGAAATGATACAGATGGCAGCAATTAAAGATAGCATTGCTAATAACCTATTTAAAGAGGCGAAGGAAATAACAAAGAAAATTAATCAGAAATAAAGCAACGGCCATCGGGTACAAGCGCATTCTCCGCTTCAAATCGGGTAGGAGGTAAATGCTAATCATAAAAGGCTGTTGCCTCCTATTTCACACTTACCGACCTCCCCCACTACCGTACGTGCGGTTCCGCAAACGGCGGTTTCGTGCTTTCTCTTCTTGCGATGTGTGGCAAGTTGTTTTCAGCTATCTCTATGAGTAGCGTCACTTCTATCCTATTGTCGGATTCCGTCCTATCGTCTTGGATAGAGAGTTCCTTTCGGACATCTGACGAGGTGTCTCACAAGGTAACATTCATTTACTATTGCACTGCACGATTCAGTCCTTCCCTATAGGCACACGTGCCTTGGGTACTATGACCTCTGCTGACTTCTCACGGCAAGCTTTACTCCGTCATGGTACATCGAATGATTCATCTTCACCCATGCGTCCGTGAGACCTCCTCGGATAAGGGCTTATTCTTTCCATCTTATACCCACTTCATTTACACCAACCATTCCGAATAGCTATAGGACTTTGATTTGTTTTGCAATCTTATCCATGGTCAAATGCCTTATATGAAGTTTCTGTACGTTAGGTCAGATGTTTGCCGCCAGCTTCTTTCAGATTCCACCTCGCAGTGGACACCCTTGCTATTGGCTATACAATTCCCGCTATTAGGGCTTGTTAGGGACTTGCACCCATTAGAATAAGCTCATGCCGAGCATACAACAAAAACATTAGGTCCTTTCACCTCTCTGTTTAGTTCTTCCAAATTAGTGCCCTGCCAAAGTAAAAAGCCGGTAGGAAAATCCTATCCGCGTCTTGCTTTTACTTGTATAAGCGAGGATTGGTGCTGCCATGTGTTTTTAGCCCACCCTTTTATAATTAGTTCTTGCCTTTGTCAACTGCTTGAATATCTTGATATCTTTTTCACTCATTTTTAAAGTACTGCAACTTTCAAAGTGTACGTTTCTACCTTCAAATATCCCCAAGTTCTCCTCTTTCTCGACGAAAGCCACTGCAAGCTGCGAAGTAGCGCAGTGTAATACGTAACTTTGTACCACTAGCTGTGGGTACATATGATACCCACAAAAATGAGGTCCCCGAAGAGGGACTAACACATCTCGTATGATGTTGAGAATGGTATTCGTTCCTGCTTCTGCGCGGAACCAAGAGATGGTGAGGTGAGCTTATCCCACAGCTGCGCTCCTTCGGAGCTTGCAGTGGTTTTCTGATGTACACGTGTCCCCTCGTGACACGGCGCTGATGGGTGTTTGCTAAGGGTTATGTGCTGCATGGCTACGGTGAGACGCCATAGCCTCCAATGTTTGCCTCATCTGCTTGTGAATTGCAGTTTATCTGTAGGAGGTACTACTGTTGAAAATCATTCTATAAACTCCCTGATTTGCGGAATAAGCGACATGGCTTTTTCCACTCCTGCTTCGTACACCCTTCTCATCTTGTCCTCTTTTAGGCTGAGTCTGCCGATGTTGAGCTTTTCATCGGGACAGATGAGGAAGGTGTCGCCTTGCTGAAGCTCAGAGTGGATGTAGTCCAGTTCATCGTTATACATAATATGTCGCCTTGCCATCAGCTGCGCCACCTTGGGATATTGTTTCAGAAACATCTTCATGGCGAGTCCTACATGCGCCTTTTTCTTCTTGAAGTCTAACGGCTGGGTCAGAATGACGACATTCTTTCTGTATCCTTTTTCTTGGATGAACTTCAACGGAATGCTGTCCGTTATTCCTCCGTCCAGATAATGCCGACCGTCTATCTCCACCGGCTTTGCGAACACCGGCATGGAAGCCGAAGCCTGCATCCATCTCAGTCCATTGCCGTCAGCATCGTCAATCTCATGATATACAGGACAGCCTTCTTCTATGTCCGTACACACGGCGTAGAATTTCATCGGGTTCTCTCTGTATGCTTCGAAGTCCATCGGGTCGTAAACGTGCGGCAGCAGGTGGTAGGAGAAGCGCTCATTGACGTAGTTGCCGGTTCTGAACAGCGACTTCCAACTCATATATTCCGGATTGTCTTTGAATCTTATGTTGTATCTTAAGGCTCTGCCAGGTTGGTTCGACTTGTAGTTGCAGCCGAACAGTACTCCAGCCGAAACGCCGACAGTGGCGTCAAATCTGATGTTGTTCTGCATGAACACGTCCAGTACTCCGCCTGTGAACATCGCTCTCAAGCCGCCTCCTTCAAGGACGAGGCCAGTGGGCGATTGCGAGGATTGTGTAGCGCTATGTTCTTTTGTCATCTTCATCCGGATAATTTTTGTTTTCGATTCAGAACGTAAAGTTAGCAATAGAATTCGGAATGATGAGCGAAATAAATGTTAAAATGGGCAAATTGTTCCGTAATGTCACATTTCTTGCGAATAAAAAGATGCGTTTTTTTACTAATTTGCTGTAATTTAGCATTCATAAATAAAGAGAAAGAAAATGGTATTATGTAGAAGAAAAATATTAGGTATGTTGTTCTTGCTATGCTGCTTGCTTGGCAATGTAAACGTACAAGCCCGACCTGTACGTAAGAAGGTCGGACTGGTATTGGGCGGAGGCGGTGCCAAGGGTGCTGCCGAGGTGGGTGTGCTGAAAGTGTTGGAAGAGGCTGACATACCTATTGACTATATAGTCGGAACCAGTATAGGCGGCATTGTAGGCGGCTTATACTCCATAGGTTATGACGCTGCGGACATTGACAGTCTGTTCCGCAATCAGAATTGGCTATTTCTTTTGAGCGACCAGGCGAAGCGTGAATCCGAGTCCTTCCTTTCCAAAGACGAAAAGGAGCGATATATGATTCATCTTCCACTTTCAAGAGAGCGCAAGGTGTCGCTGCCTACTGGTTATTTGAAAGGTCAGAACATTCTGAATCTTTTCTCTAAACTTACGGTTGGCTATCATCATGTCGACGATTTCTCCACACTTCCCATTCCCTATCGATGCGTAGCTGTGGACCTGGTGGACGGCAAGGAGGTGGTGTTGTCGTCGGGTTCGCTGCCAATGGCTATGCGTGCCACGATGTCTATACCCGGTGTGTTCGCTCCGGTAGAGTGGAATGGCATGATGCTGGTAGATGGTGGAGCCCTCAACAATCTACCCGTTGATGTGGTGAGGGATATGGGTGCCGATGTGGTTATATGCGTCGACTTGAGTACCGGTTGGAAAAAGAAGGAAGATCTGAAGTCGGCTTCGTCGGTGGTCGACCAGCTGATAGGCATCATGGGACAGACCAAATACCGGAAAAACAAGGTAGATGCCGATATCTACATAAATCCCCAGTTGAAGGGATATACTCCAGCCAGTTTCCAGCCAGAAGCCATTGACTCTATGGTGGAGCGTGGCAAGCAGGCAGCCCGCAGACAATGGGGCGAGCTGATGGCGTTGCGTGACAGTATATACGGATGTGGAAGCGATACGGTAAGCAAGCGCTTCATGCCCCATGAGCCATTGCACACCGAGGCTTATCCGATAGCCAACATCCGGATTGAAGGCATTGACGGCGACGAGAAGCAATGGGTCAGAAAGAAAATTGTGCTGCAAGAACATTCGAGAGTCAATACTGATGACATAGACCGTACGCTTGCCATGCTGCAGGGATTAAATATATTCTCACGGGTGGAGTACAGACTGACCAACGACGAGCCTTACGACCTCGTGTTTATGCTCGAACCACGTGAAGACAGTCGTCTAAACATCGGTGCGAGGTTTGATACTGAGGACCTGGCAAGCGTCATAGCCAATATCTCCAACAACCAGCAGTTTGCCACCAACCACCACTATTCGCTCACCGGACGAATCTCGCGCAATCCCTATCTTGACATAAGCTATGCCTACGGACATCTGTTCGGTGCCAAAATGGGATTCTCGTATCGTCTTGCCCGTCATGATTTCGACCTCTATGCCGACAAGCATAAACTGGATGCTTTGGAATTTCTGTCGCATTCGTTGGCTGGATTCTACACTCGCGACTTAGGCAATTTCCGCCTGAAGGCAGGCGCACAATTTGAGTATTTCCATTATCATTCCAGCTTGTATGGAGTTGACGGGAGCAGACTTGAACGTTCGTCCGACCATTTTCTCAATTACTTCGTGTCGTTTGCGATGGACACATACGACCGCCGTTACTTCCCTTCGCATGGAGGCAGAATACAGATACAAGGCACCATACATACCGACGACGGCATAAACTATGACGACGGCAAGCTATTCGGCGATGTGGCTGCGCATGCCGAGTGCGTCTTGCGCCTTTCACCACGGTTCTATCTGATTCCCAAACTCAAAGGGCGCTTCCTGTTCGGCAGCAATATTCCAGCCATTTACCAGAACTGTGCCGGGGGCAATTCGGATGTCGTCTATCTGCCGTGGCAGATGGCTTGGGAGACCACACAGCACACTCATCTGCTCGAACGCAACGTAATGACTGCCCAACTGGCTCTGCGCTATCGTTTGAAAAACAAGTTCTATGTTACAGCTTTGGGCGAATATGGCAAGCAGTCGCACCGTACTTCACGTATCCTCTGCGGCGATGATTTGTGGGGATGTGCCCTTAGGGCATCTTTCGACTTCGTCTTTGGCCCCATAAGCATACAGACCAACTATTCCAACCTGAGCAAAAATGTAGGATTGTATATCAATGCCGGGGTTTTATTTTAGAATATAAGGACAAGAAAAACCACCAGTCAATTTAGGGAGTCCCCAAAACATGGCTGGTGGATATAACTAGTCAAGTAAATATAGAAAGGTATGAATGATTAGAAATACTTTTCCTGATACAGAGTCACTACCTCAATGGTTCCGCTCTCGCCATGAATTGACACTTGGTCTTCACGCTCCAGCCATCCGAGCGAGAGCAATGCCTGAGACTTTGTTAGTCCTGTGATGCTCAACAGTTCATCGAAGGAGATTCTTCCATTTTTTGCTGCTATTGTCTGCCAGATAATACCGGCGTTCTTTCCAATTTCGTATCTCATTATCTTCTGTTTTAAAGTTGTTTCGTTTTATATATCGTCAGGCGGTTGTCGGCTGATGACAGTCGCTTCACAATAGCCTTAAGACGTAGCCGGTACATAAAGCATGCCAACGTGGCGTATACTGCTACCTGACACCACAGCCCCATATACTCCTGGTGTATGTCGGCTATCGAAGCGCCGTTGCCCATGATGCGCAGATAGCCGTTCATTCCGAAGGTGGATGGAAAGAGCCATGAGACGCACTTCCAGAACTGCGGTATTTCCGATCCAGGCCACGAAATGCCCGACATAAAGAGCAGTGGCACGGAGAGAAAGACGAATAGCATAATGCAGTCCTCTCTTCGATAGACCAGCACCGACAGAACCATCGCCATGAATATGCATGCCAGTATGTATGGTATGATGAAGCGTATGAACACCCAATAGTCGCCGAGATCTGGTAAGCCGAACCATTTTGTGACTACGCTGTACATATATATAGCCATGAGCAGATAAAGCACAAAATAGAATATTGCCTTACCCATCACTATGTCGAACGGTCGTCTGTACCATTTGCGCTTGGGCAGCATGTGTGCCAAACATTTCTCGCGTTGGTTGCCCATTGACATGCCTATGCCGAGGAACAGCGTCTGCTGTATGATGAGCATAAGCACCGGCGGAATGAGGAATGCCGCAAAGCCGCTTTGTGGGTTGTACAGGCTGACATAGTCATACTCGATAGGCATTCGCGATATCTCTTCGTCTTCGCGGGATGAAGGATGCAGGTGTTTTTCCACCTTGATGTCGCGGTTCATGTCCAGCGATACGTTGTTGGCGGCAAGGAGCAACGCCTTATAGTAAAGCAGCGAGCTCATGTTGCAGTATAGTCCGACGGTGGTCTGTTCGCCGCGCCATATGTCATGGTTGAATGTCTTCGGTATGCGCAGCACACCGTATATCTTGCTTTCCTTCAGCAGCTCTTGTGCCTCTGCCACATCATTGCATCTTGCCACAAACCGTGCGTCGGGTGTGGCATCCATCTTGCGTATGAATTCGCGGCTCGTAGTGCTGTTGCAATCGTCAATCACCGCAAACGGCACGTCGCGCACCACCTCGTTAGTATATACATACGAATAGAGCAGCGGATAGCACAGTGGTACGAATATGATGAAAATCAGTATGCCCTTGTCGCGCATGATTTCCTTCAGCTCCGTCATCCATATCTGAATTATGTTTATGAGCGTTTTTTTCATTATGGTATATATTTATGGTTCAGGAACAGGTTGTTGTAGTGGCGAAGCGTAATCAGGGGCAACAATGCGAATATCACCATTGCAAGCAAGCTGTGCCAAGCGTATACTATGCTGTATCCGTTGAGAGCCTGATTGACATATAGCAGATAGTAATGGCGCAACGGGAAGAGCACCGATAGTTTCTGCAGTATGCCGTCCATTGCTGTAACGGGGAATGTGAATCCTGCAAGCGAGAACGACAATATACCCCAAAGCGAGCAGAGGCACATCGAGAGACGCATCTGTCCGCATACGCCGAAAATGAAGGCAGCAAGACCTTGCGCACCCAATACCGTGAGCATTCCGATTAACATCATCGGCAGAATGCCGCTGTTGCATGGAAACTGCAGGTAACGATAGAAGTAGACGGCATAAAGTATGGCGATGAGCCAGAACACCAAGGTCTGCGGCAACAGTTTGCCCACGAGGGCGGTGAACGGTGATTTTCCCGATATGCGGTAGAGCACGAGTTGTGTGTCGCGTTTCCATTCGATGCCTATGGTGTAAGCGGCTGACAGCATCACCAGCAGGATGAAGATACCCGGAATGAGCATGTTGTTGAGATACACCGAATAGTCGAGGTACGGATTGTTGAGCGGATGTGTTTCCACCTTTATGGGCTGTATGACGCCCATTGCCTGACGTTCCGTCAGACCGTGGGCGTAGAGCTTCTCTCGTGTCAATGCCAGTCCCGTAAGTTCAGAGGCGAAACGCATGTCGCGCATCAGCAGGTTGCCTGGTACGTAATAACACTCGTTGGTATAGAACGATATGCGCGGCTGTCGGCTTGCCAGTGCTTTCTCGGTGGTCTTTTTAGGCAGATAGAAGAATCCGTATATTTCGCCTCGCTGCATTGCTTTTCTTGCCTCGCCGAACGTTGAATAGTGACGGACGAACTTCACCTCTTCCATCGACCCGAGTATGCGGGTGATGGTGTGCGTGATGTGGGTATTGTCTTCGTCCACCATTGCTGCTGGCAACTTGGTCGGCAAGCCTTCGCCCATCAGCGAGGTAAGATAGATAAGGCAGAACAGCGGAGCAATGATCATGCAGAAGAGAAAGAGCGGACGATGCGAATACATCTTCAGTTCCCTTCGGCCTATCATGGCGAGTCTTCTGACTGTCTTGCTTTTGATGTTCATGATGTTTTGTTTTTTTATTTGCTGATGTTCCTGTTGGCATCGTCTTTGGCTGATGCCGACTTTTTCAGTACAGCCGACATCCCTGACAATATGCCGTCCACCGGCTGCAGTGGATGTGCCTGCACCTCGAAAGTCTTGAGGTCGATATCGTCGAGAGCCTTTGTGGCTTTCCATACGGCAAAGGACCCCACGTCCTTCATCAGAGTGATACGCACCGGTATGGTCTTGTCCACAGCAGGTACGTACACCTCTGCCTTTGTTCCTACGGAATAGCCTTTCAGTTTGTCTTCACGTAGATTGAATGTGAACCACACATCGCTCACCACTGACACGTTCATGATGGGAGCTCCCGTGCCGACGAGTTCGCCCACCTCTGGGAATATCTCTGTTATCTGTCCGTCGGCAGTGGCTGTCAGTACGGTCTCGTTTATGTATGAGTTTACTTCGGCAATGGCTCCCTTGGCACGTTCGGCCTGTGCCTGTGCCATGCTCTTGTCTTCTTTTCGTGTTCCGTTCACAGCCATGTCGTATTTTGCTTTGGCTGCTTTTTCGGTGGCTTTGGCAGCCTCATACTGTGCCTTTGCCTCGTCGCGCTTTTGCTCTGCCATCACTCCGCTTTCGAAGAGACGCTGCACCCGGTTGTAAGTCTTTTCCGTTACCTCAACCGCAGCCTTCGCCTTCTGCCACATCTCGTATGCGGCCTGTATGTCTTCCTGACGTGCTCCGTTATATGCTTTCTCTTCCATGGCTTTTGCAGCATCGTAAGCGGCGTTGGCCTGCGACAGCTTGGCCTCCACGTCGGGCGCCTCAAGCACGACGAGCGTGTCGCCGCGGTGTACAAAATCGCCTTCCTTCACCCTTATCTCCAGAACGCGTGCCGGCACTTTTGATGAGAGGCGATAGTCAGTGGTCTCTGCTTGTCCTTCGAGTGTCTCTTCCGGGCTTGTGCGAAACAGTCCGACTGTGATGACCACTACTATCATGGCAATCATGACTAAAGCCATTGCCAGTATGTTGGTGAACAATTTATTCTTTTTCATTTCTATGTCTTTTCTTGTTAAACGTTTATTATAAGTTTGTATTGATTGCGCCGATGGCTTTTCTCAGATACAGATTGGCAAGGCGTATGTCAACCAGGGCGTTCACCCATTCAGACTTTGCCTTCAGCCAAGCTGTCTGTGCTTCCATGACATTGCTCAGCGTCACCACTCCCTCTTTCATGCCGTGATTGGCATAGCGTAGGTTTTCTTCGGCTTCGTCCACGCTTCGTACGGTGGTCTGGTATCGCTCCATGCTTTCCTGTAGTTTCTGCCGGCATTGGTTGACTTGCAGTTCTATCTTCTCCCTTGCCTCTTCTGTCTCATATCTGTGCATGCAGGCTTCCGCCTTTGCTGCCTTCACCTTGTATAATCGGTCGCCCCAAGTAAGTATGGGCACGTTAAGCGTTACGCCAACGTTCCACATACCTTTCATTTTCCGTTCGAAACTGTTGAAAACCGAAGGATTGCTTGCCATATATCCGCCCATCAGCGCCAGCTTAGGCAGATATTCCGCACGCGCCAGCTTTATCTTCTCGTCATATATCTTGTTCTTAAGGTCAAGCGCCTGAAGCTCCTTACGATTGCTTTCTGCCTGTGTAACCAGATTGTCAGCGTTCTGGTTGGCAAGCTCTATGTTGTTTGATATTTCTGTCGTCTGCGCTTTGTCTTCGATGTTGCCTTCCACCTCAATCGGCTCGTCCATATCCAGACCGCATATACGACAGAGGTTCATCCGTGACAGCTCTATGCCGTTGTTCACCTGTATGAGCATTACGCCGGCTTCATTCACTTTCACCTTCACGCTCAGCAGATCAGCTTTGGTGGCCATGCCTTCCTTCACAAGTTGTTCCACATCGCTCTCCAGTTTCTCCACCAAAGCTTTGTATCCCTCTGCCAGTTTCTTCTTGCTGTGCAGTGCCACCAGATTCCAGTAGGCATCGTCCACTTCCACGATGACGTCCTGCATGGTCTTGTCATACATCGTACCCGAGGCTTGTTCGGCATATTCCGTTATATTGTTATACGCACGTATCTTGCCGCCCATATATATAGGTTGTGTCAGTGTGACCGCCACCACGCCGGCGTTTCGCGTGTCGGTATGCAAAGCGTCCACCAGTCCTTGTCCTACTTTGTTCAGCTGTGTACTCATCGGAGCAAGGTCTGGCACCAATGCCGAAAGTCCGGTTCCGATATTTGACAGGGTGTGCTTCTGTTCATCGCTCAGCAGCGACAGCTCACGGCTTGTATACATGTATGCTCCCGTGGCAGAAACCTTTGGGAGAAAGTTTGTCGTGGCTGACTTGTGGGTGTAATGTGCTGCCGCCTTGTTATGCTTCTCCATAAGAAGCGTCTTGTTGTTGCTCACAGCCCGCGCTCTCAACGAGTCGAGCTGCCAATAGTTGCCAATGGCGTATGAATTGACAAAGGCAAGCGACAGTAGTCCAAGCATCAATACTTTTTTCTTCATCGTGTTATCTTACTTTCTTTTTTTATTTGTTTGGCAAAATTACTACCATCAGAACACATTTTGGTATCCAATAGTGTATGTTTAGTGTCCTGTTACGGAATTAGTTCTTCAACAGGACACTAATTTTGCATATCGTACCAGTAAATGCGATAGTTTATTGCTAAATTTGCCAATAAATTCTAAATATACAATATGGCAACATTCGACAAAATAGACACTACGGACATCAGACAGTTGACAAATAGTGAATTTGTTGACTATGCAGACAATGATGTGGTCATAATTGACGACCTGCGCAACTTCTCGAAGTTGCAGACAATAAAGCTCGATTTTCTTCTTATCATTGTGGTGACTTCGGGTCGTGTGGCAATGAAGGCTGGCAAGGTGGACTCTACGGCTTCTTGCAATGACATTATCATCTGCCAGCCTAATACCATACTGAACGAATGTCTGTTCAGCATTGACTTTACGGCAAAGGCAGTGTGTCTGTCTGCTAAGGTGGCGCGTAAGATGCTGCATATAAGTGACGTGCTTGACCTCTCTTTCTATCTTAAGAACAAGCCCATCATTCATGTTGACAAGCCGACGATGTGCACATTCGAGAAATATCATACCCTGTTGTCAGAGCAGTTACTGAAGGAGGACTCAAAATACAAAAAGCAGATTGTAGGATATCTTGTCAGTTCGTTTCTGTTCTGTCTGCTGAGCATCATCGAGCAGACCAATCCGGAAAGAACTACCATGCACATCTCGAGGAGCAGTGTGTTGTTCAAGCAGTTCGTGGAGTTGCTCAATTCCTTGGAAGTAAAGCCAAGAAGGGTTGATTATTATAGTAGCAGATTATGCATAACCACCAAGTATCTTTCAAATATATGCAAGGAGAATAGCGGAAAGACGGCATACGAATGGATTGTGGAGTCTGCGGTGGAAGACATCAATCGCCTTTTGTCTCATTCGGACATGAGCATAAAGGAGATTTCCAACTATCTGGAATTCCCGAACCTCTCCTTCTTCGGAAGATTCGTAAGGGCACACCTTGGCTGTTCGCCTACAGAATACAGAAGAAGGAGAGACATAAAGGTGGAAGCTTCGCAGCGGGGAAATCAGGACAAAGAAAACACAAGGTAGCGGACGGCAACGAATCGCCGTCCGAATTATGAATATTGTGTTTTGAATTATGAATTGCGCGCCAAGGCACATTATGAATTGTTTATGGTTGTTCTCTTGATTGTATAAAATACCTCGTAGTGTTAAGTACATAGGTAATAGATCTCTTCGGGGATTGACATGGACAGACGAGATAGAGATACCAGAAGGTGTCGAGAAAATTGGATATGATGCTTTTCTTATTGTATGCAAAGGTAGAGCTTTTAGCCTTTAAGCCACTATTGCACAACCCCTTTCTTTGAAAAGAACGTAA
>ERZ1026878.1860-NODE-1860-length-11513-cov-14.141124_pt1 | contig 11513 bp, 12 predicted proteins | sample MGYA00380169_ERZ1026878 | MGnify/ENA primary metagenome ERZ1026878 (study PRJEB33269, sample SAMEA4719805) | human gut metagenome | biome: human-associated habitat; feature: organic feature; material: feces | place: Cameroon | collected 2013-10 ...
GGAAGACGGCGATGATATGAAGCTTACCAGCCTTCAGAGTATCTCCGATTTCATGACATGCGCCGGAAGGACTATGCCGGAAAACATCCGCCTGTGGGCCAGAAGAAATCTGGCGGTGGCCAGATCCCATGAGGTGTCTCCGGAAGAGAGAAGACATGCCCAGAGAGCGCTGTCCATCATGATGAACATTCAGTGGAAGGGCAATTACTTCGAAGCCATTGATCCGGTGGAAGCCAGACGGATCCTGGACGAGGAATTGTACGGCATGGAGAGAGTCAAGCAGCGGATCATGGAGACCATTATCCAGATTAACCGTACCCACACCTTACCGGCTTACGGACTGCTTCTGGTGGGTCCGGCCGGAACCGGTAAATCCCAGATCGCTTATGCGGTGGCGAGGATCCTGAAATTGCCCTGGACAACATTGGACATGAGTTCCATTAACGATCCGGAGCAGCTGACCGGAAGCTCCAGAATCTATGCCAATGCCAAGCCGGGCATTATCATGGAGGCTTTTTCCATGGCGGGAGAGTCTAATCTGGTATTCATCATCAATGAGTTGGACAAGGCGGCAAACGGCAAGGGTAACGGCAATCCGGCGGATGTACTTCTGACACTGCTTGACAATCTGGGATTCACGGACAACTATATGGAATGTACCGTTCCCACCTTTGGTGTCTACCCCATCGCCACTGCCAATGACAAGGAGCAGATCAGTGCTCCGTTAATGTCCCGTTTTGCAGTGATCGATATCCCGGATTACACACCGGAGGAGAAGAAGATCATTTTCTCCAGATTTGCATTGCCGAAGGTGCTGAAAAGGATTGGACTGCAGGCAGACGAATGCACACTCACCGAAGAGGGACTGGATGCGGTGGTGGAGATCTATTCCAACACCAGTGGAATCCGTGACCTTGAGCAGGCGGCGGAGCATCTGGCAGCCAATGCCCTGTATCAGATCGAAGTGGACGGGGTAAAGGAAGTTGTATTTGATGCAGAAAAAGTGAAGAAATTATTTCTATAAGTAATAGAAGCAGGTAGTCGCAGGATGCGGTTGCCTGCTTTTTGTGCAAAGTCGGGGGCTTTTGCCCCGGCATCATTATAGAAAAACGAGTAGAGGAGAGGGACATGACAAAGAAAGTATTAGTGATCACGGATGCACAGAACGAATTCATCACCGGGGCGCTGGGAAACAAGGAGTGCGAGGCGGCGGTAAAGTATATCGTTGCGGCAGCAGAAAGCGGGGAATACTACAAGGTGATCTTTACAAAGGATACCCATACGGCGGATTATCTGCACACCCAGGAAGGAAAGCGTCTGCCCGTTCTGCACGGACAGGAAGGCACAGAAGGATATAAGATCCATCCGGATATCGTGAAGGCGGTACAGGAGCATTATGCGCCGGAACAGATCTTTACGGTGAAAAAGCCTACTTTTGGCAGTCTGGATTTTGGAAATACGCTGAAGGCAATCTGGGAAGAGGTGACGGCAGCAGGAGAGGCAGCAGAGGGTGAATATCCCATGGAAGTGGATTTTACCGGATTCTGCACCGGAATCTGTGTGTTAAGCAATGTGGTCATGGCAAAGGCATTTGTACCGGAAGCGAGAGTGTGTGTCATTGAGAAGGCCTGTGCCTGTGTGACACCCCAGACGCACCAGACGGCCATCGCAGCTATGGGACCGATCCAGGCGGATGTGATTTAGAGAACATATCATATTTACACAGTTGTGAATCTAAGAGAGAAAGAGGATAAAATCATGCAATTACCACAGATCATCAACAGCTTACTGGAAAATGATATGTACAAGTTCTCTATGGGACAGTGTATCTACCACCAGTTCAGCGCTTATAAGACTACCTGGACCTTCAAATGCAGGAATACAGATGTATTTTTCACATCTGAAATGGTAGAAGAAATCAAGGCGCAGATCCGGGCCTATTGTGACTTACGTTTTACGGAAGAAGAACTGGCTTATCTGGAGAACGTAAAATGGATCAAGGGTTCCTATGTGGATTTTTTACGTTTGTGGCAGCCCAGATACGAGGATTTTGAGATCGGCACGGAGGCGGACTGCGGTCTGACCATCGAGACCAAGGGATCCTGGCTGAATACTTCTATGTATGAGATCCCGACGCTGGCTATTGTTAATGAAGTATTTTTCCGTATGAATTATGACTATGAGAAGCTGTATGCCTCCTTCCGGGAGCGTCTGGCAGACAAGCTACAGAAGCTGGTGGACGGAACGTATTGCCTTGGAAATTTCAGTGAATTCGGTCTGAGACGCCGTCTCTCTGCAGAGGCACAGGAACTGGCAGTACAGGAGCTGGTGGGGCATAATAAGGATTATAAGGACTCCGCCTGCATTGGTACCTCCAATGTCTATCTGGCAAAGAAATGGAACGTGACACCGGTAGGCACTATGGCCCATGAATGGATCATGTGTACCGGGCAGGGCAATCACAAGCACAATCCGGCATATTCCAACTGGTATGCCCTGGATGCCTGGGTGAAAGAGTATGGCATTTTGAACGGAATTGCTTTGACGGATACGATCACCACGGATTGTTTCCTGAAAGATTTCCAGCTGACCTATTCCACTCTGTTTTCCGGCGTGCGGCATGACAGTGGGGATCCCTTTGCATGGGGGGAGAAGCTGATATCTCATTATGAATCCCTGGGAATTGATCCGAAGCGCAAGACCCTGCTGTTCAGTGACAGTCTGGACTTTGCACGGGCGGATGAACTGCGTAAGGCATTCCGGGACCGGGTGACCGTGGCTTTCGGTATCGGAACCTATATTGCCAATGATACCTGCGAGGAACCGTTGAATATTGTCATGAAGACCACTGCCTGCAACGGCATGGATGTGGCAAAGATCTCCGATACTCCCGGCAAGGAAATGTGTAAGAATGCGGATTACGTGGATTATCTCACCAGATGTATCAGATGGAGACTGGAACATGACAGATAGGAAGCAGCAGAAAATCAGAAACGGCGGGAATACAGCATGGATGAAAAAAACAGAATAGAAAACAGAATCGGTGTGCTGGATGGAATCCGTGCCATAGCCATCGGGATGGTAGTGTGGTTTCATTTCTGGCAGCAGACATGGCTGACACCGTATCTTCGGATTCCAACAGAGTACACAAAATATATTGGACTCACGGAGATCAACCTTGCTGGATGGGTCAGATATGGATTCGTTTTTGTGGATATGATGATCCTGCTCAGCGCATTCTGCAATTTTTATCCTTATGCAAGATCTATTGTTCTGGGAGAGGACTGGCCGGATACGAAGACATTTTACAGAAAGAGGGCAGCAAGAATACTGCCTTCTTACTATTTTATGTTGGCGATCGATCTGTTTTTCTATATTTTACCGGGACATAAATATCGGAATGTGGGAGCATTGTGCAAAGATATTGTGACACATGTATTTTGCGTTGCACCAAATTGGTCGGACACTTATATATCCACCTCTTTTAACGGCGTGTTATGGACGGTACAGATGGAAGTGATCTATTATCTGCTGCTGCCGTGGATCGCAAGATTGTTCCGCAAGTGGGCCTTTGCCACTTATAGTGTGATGTTGATGATTTCCGTTACAAGTACTGCGGTAATTCTGAACTGTTTTGCGGGAAAAGAGAGAAATTATGGAAATAATATTCTGACGTTTATGGGAATCTATGCCAATGGCATGCTTTGCTGCATCCTGTATGTCATGTGGAAGAAATATGTGACAGAAAATAAATACTCGCGGCTGGCAGGAACAGTGATCTCTGTTTTGTGTATTTTTCTGATGAACGGGATGATTCATAAATACGACGGGGATGTGAATCTGCAGGCAGTTCAGTTGCAGAGCCGGCTGGTGCAGTCGTTTCTGTTTGCATTGTTCCTTTTCAGTACGGCCTGTGCGGGAGAATATTATCAGAAACTATATTCCAACCGGGTGGCATCACTTTTTTGCAAATTTTCCTATAATCTGTATCTCTGGCATCAGATGATCGCCGTCTGGCTGAAAGAAAAAAGAATTCCTTATTGGAGCGGGGATACGCCGCCAAATATGACAGGTGACCGTGTATGGCAGTGGAAATATCAGATACTGATTATCGTGGTGTCTGCGGCGGTGGCGGTAGCGGTTACTCTGATCGTGGAAATTCCTGCGGCCCGATATCTGCTGAAAGACAGGGACAGCCATAAGGAAGAAGGAAAACAGCATGACAGGATATGAACATATTGAGCACACGTTTGCACCGGTGTACGATGCGGATTCGCTGGTGCTGATCCTGGGAACATTGCCCTCGGTGAAATCCCGGGAGAACCATTTTTATTACGGACATAAGCAGAATCGTTTTTGGAAAGTGATGGCAGATCTGTGCGGGGAACCGGTGCCGGAGACCATAGAGGAGAAAAAGAAAATGCTGCTGACCCACCATATCGCCATATGGGATGTGATCCAGAGCTGCGATATTAAGGGATCCAGCGACAGTAGCATCCGCAATGTGGAGCCGACGGATATTCGAAGGATTCTGGCGGAATCACAGATCACGCGGATCTATGCCAACGGTAACAAAGCAGGAGAGCTTTATCGAAAATATCAGCTGCCCCTGACCGGCATAGAAGCCACGGTGCTGCCCTCCACCAGCCCGGCCAATGCGGCATGGAGGCTGGAGAGTTTGTGCGAAGTGTGGCGGGAGACGATAGTACTTTTATAATTTTTGAAAAAACGACAAAAAATGAAAGTACTATTGACAATTCATGAGATGTTTTATATAATTTATGAAATGATACCAAAGGTATCAAAAGCAAAAGGGGATTATCGTATAGAACAGACCGCGCATCTAATAAGGATGCGCGGTCTGTTTTTATATATGGCATATAGTAAAATATAGTTTAGTAAATCATGATTGTGTTCTCTTTAGATTGTCTTAGTTTGGCTGCCAGTCTTTTTGCTACAACGCTTATGGCGATGAGAGTATCAATAAGCTCTTCATCAACTTCATCGATAGCATTGGCTGAATCATTCGTTTGTGCCATTAGTCTCAACCTCACTTTCCGATTGGCTTTTTGCCTTTCTAACTTTCTAAGTTCAGAGCCGAGATGTTTTCCGGGCTTTTTGAAAAATTCTTAAAAAACCTTTTGAGCTCGGTTCATTGCTCCTGTCTTTCTAAGTGGAAGCGGGAGAGAAAATTCCGGGGAAAGATGAATAATTCTTTCAACAGAAAATAAGAAAAAATATGAAAAATAAAAAAACTTAAAACATACGCTTGACATACACGCAACCTATGTGTTATATTTTCTACAGAAAACTTTCATAAACCATACAATAAACATACGTTAATTTTACGGAGGTAATGAATCATGGGTAAAACAGTTGCAGTAAGAGGTAAGAAAGAAACGGTTGCGGTATTTAACAAGTATGGAAAATTATCAGGTAATCAGGATCAGGGAAGACCACAGTCTATGACAGACATTGTTAGATATGTTGCCGGGCTTCCTATTTCAGAAGAAACTAAATTAGAACTTAGAGCATCATCAAAACTCACTGTTGATGTGAGTGATATTGATGAAAGTACAGTTCCAGCATCAATTAAGATTCCTGTTGATGTAACAGATGAGGAATGGAATAAGGCAATGGATGTATTCAAGTATGTTTTTAATCTTAAAGGAAATCCTCAGATGCCATACTTTATTAAAGTAGCTGGAATGGCAGCGATTAAGAAACTTGAAGAACAGAATGCTGAGCTCGGTATTGTTGAGGCAGCAGAAGATGCTAACACAAATGCAATGGATATTGATGCATTTAAAGAACTTAGTACTGATGATAAGCTTGTGGAGATTTACAAGTTATTAATTGAGAGAGGTGTGTAATTTGAAAACAATAACACAGTTAAACAGAAAAGATGTACAGGTTTTGCGTAGTAAAAACTATGGCACAAACGGAAAAAATATCACAGTTACTTACCAGGAGGTAAAGGATATGCAGAAGCATTTGCAGACTTTATATACAGGTGGTATTCAGATGAGTTTTGCTGAAAAAATAGCTTGTAGAAATAAGGAGTATTGATCGTGGAAGATTTTTTTGAATTAGAGGAAATGAGTGAAGAGGTGTTAGATACAGTCCGAATGCGACTACTGAAGAGGAACTCGAATATGAACTCGAATGCGCATCTTGGAATCATAATACTGTTATACAAATAAGAAGTTGAAAGGAGTACATTGATATGAAAGTTACAGAACAATTTGAAAAAGAAATTACCCCGTTTTTCTGGGTAGAACATGAAGAAAGTGCTTCTGTCTGCCTAAATGTAGGAGAATACCTACAAGAGATTTTTGATACTCGTGCGGATGAAGGATTTGAGGGGAACGGTTATGATTGGGGAAGTTTAGCACAAGTATTTTTGGACGAACAGTGTGTAGATTTGCAAGAAAAAATATGCTTTGATCCAGAGAGCAGCATGTTCTGCGTCTATTCAAAAGATAAAAATGCGTTGGCAGACTTTATTCTTCGTTTCAAAAAAGCCTGTGAGGATAAATCCTTTATTTTAGACTTGTTCAGTCGTGCTGAATTAGACTAAAAATTCAATTCGTTACGGTTTCGACTACTAAGACTCATGGGCGGAATTGGGATAAAGGCAAAGGTGTTTGGAGAAATCCTTAGTAGTAACCGACTACTAAGCGATGGCACACATACAAAACTTTGAACATAAAAAGCCACAATCGTTGGGAGCAAGAACACAGGGATTGTGGCTTTTACTAACATAGCTATTGCAACTAAAGTCGGTGGTTTTTGTGCAAATTCCTTATTTATAACGGAGTAATCTATATTAGGCTCAATCTCTGTTATCAAATTGCAGCAAGAGGATGGGAAAAGCTACAGTTCCATTCATACCATCCGGGGAGTGCTGCGACCAGCCTTTCAGATGGCAGTGGATGATGACATTCTGGTAAAGAATCCATTCGGATTTCAGCTTGCCGGAGTGTTGGTAAATGATGCAGTTACAAGAGAGGCAATTTCCAAAGACCAGATGAGAAAGTTCCTAAAGTTTGTGCATGACGATGTGGTGTATTGCAAATATTATGAAGTGGTGTACATACTCTTTCATACGGGAATGCGAATATCGGAATTTTGTGGCTTGACGCTGAAGGACATTGATCTTGAGAACAGAACTGTAAATATTGACCACCAGCTGCAGAGAACATCGGATATGCGGTACATCATAGAAACCACAAAAACGGATGCTGGAACAAGAGTATTGCCGATTACAGAGGATGTGGCACAGATGTTTCAGGCAATCATCGAGGACAGAAATGCATCGAAAGTAGAGAAATCCATAGACGGCTATAGTGGATTCCTATTCTATGATGATAATGGAATGCCACTTGTGGCAATGCACTGGCAACATCGTTTCAATCATATGGTCGGCAGATACAATGACATCTACCGGGTGCAGATGCCAAATATCACGCCTCATGTATGCCGACACACGTATTGCTCGAATATGGCAAAATCGGGAATGAATCCAAAGACGCTGCAGTACCTCATGGGGCATTCGGATATATCGGTTACAATGAATGTGTACACGCATATCGGATTCGATGATGCTGAGGAAGAACTGCAACGAATGGAAGAGTTTAGGAAAGCGCAGGCGGAGGTTGAACAGAAGAAAGAGAAACCTATGTCGCAGAAAATGTTTAGAGAACTTGAAAAGCAAATAGGATATGATTTGGATTCTCAAATGCATCCAGAAGGAAGAAGTATGACAGTAGAGGAACTGGTGGAACGATATCTTTCTACTAGAATTGGCGTAAAGCCCAATACAAAAGCCAATTACAATTTTGTAAAGAACCTTATGAAGAAAGAAGATTTTTATTATAAGAAAATTGGCGATGTCAAAACCTCAGATGCAAAGCGGTACAACGATATCTATCGGATGCAGATGCCGAATATCACTCCGCATGTTTGCCGGCACACGTATTGTAGCAATATGGCGAAATCCGGCATGAATCCAAAGACACTGCAGTACCTTATGGGGCATAGCGATATAGGAGTTACGCTTAACACCTATACGCATTTAGGCCTTGAGGATGCAGAGGATGAATTGAAGCGGCTGGAGGACTTGCAGAATGCCAGAAAAGAATTGGAACGGACGCAAGGAGAGAAGCCTGTGTCACAGAAGATGTTTAAAGCGATATAGGAGAATAGTTAGTTTGGAGGCGCTCTGGCGATAGCTGGGGCGTTTTTTGTTATGGAAATGAGAAGAAAATGACGATATAATATATGTGTTTAGTTTTATTGAAATGAGGTATTATATGTACGGCATAGAATTTTATGATGAATATTTGTTACATATGGGTAATTTAAAAAACAAGCCAGATTTAGCCACGCCATATAAAATAGAATACTTAAAAACGCTTATAAAAGATAACAAGGTTTACAAATTTATATCATTCCAAGAACATAGCGAGATCAAGTTAAAAACATTAATGGAAGAAAAGATATGGTTTTCGTTTTACAAGATGCTAAATGATGACACCGAGTTTCAAATTAATTACAAAATAAAGAAAGTTGTTAGCAAAACGGGTTGCAGTAAAGATTACATAAAGTTAATCACTAATTATCTTACAGAGATGTATGACGTTTTTTCTCTTACATATTCATATGAAGATTATATGTGGAGAGAGTATGCGGCGGGAGGCAATGGTGTTTGCGTAGAATATAATGTTGGAGATTATGACTTTTTGTATCCAGTTGAGTATTGTGATAAAAGCGCAATTGATTTTACGCAGATGATTATTGAGGCAATAAAAAATGAGGGGATGGCATTATCCATTATTCCTTGGGTTGTTAAAAATTCATATAATTTGAATGCTAGACTCGACTCGACTCGGGAGAAAGAGGTAAGAATATTATATTGTCCGTATGATCTTGCAGAGTTTAACGGAGGACGTGTTGAATACAATATAAAGGAGCGAAGGGGGTATAAAGGAATTGCCAAACCACTTACAGAGTTCGGGATGACAACATCAAGAATAATTATAGGCAATAAATGTAATCAATATATGAGCAGTGAAATAATACGGTATGCGGATAAAAAACATATTTATTATGATTTTCAGAAAGACTAATTTTCGGAGGAAAAATATGATATCAAAAATTAAATGGAAAAATCATTCTGTGTTGGGAAATCTTGAACTAGATTTTACAAAGGATAATGGGAAAATATATAATACAATAATTTTAGCAGGAGAAAATGGTACTGGAAAAACTACAATTTTAGATACAATAAGTGAGTTTTTGAATTTGGGAGCTGTTACCCCGTTTGATTATATTGAGTATAAAATTGAAGATGATGATTTCAGAATATATTACGGAGATCAAGATAACCATAAATTAGGTTTTCATCAAAGAGAGTCACTAAAAACAGGAGAGAAAAAGGGGATTTATTCTAATAAAAATAATTATAGAGAAACCATTAATAATGATTTAGAAGATATTAGGCATTATGGTATAGCATATTCAAAAGCACGTTCAGGTTTTAAGACAAATATAGTAAAGTCTTCTACAACAGAGCAAATTGATGATAATAAGTATAATGACGATGAAAAAGAAGATTTTACTAATATAAAACAGTTGCTTGTAGATTTGTCATCACAAGATAATGCTGAATGGATGAGAATAACAAAAAACGGCATTAATATGGATTTTGAAGAATTTAAGAAGCAGTCAAAGCTATATCGATTTGAATTAGCGTTTAATGATTTTTTTGATCGGATGAAATTTAAGGAAGTGGATGAGACAGATCCTAATGAAAAAAAGATAATTTTTGAGAAGCATGGTAAAAGTATACCTGTTGATTCTCTTAGTACTGGAGAAAAGCAAATTGTATTCAGAGGGACACAACTTTTGAGAAATATGAATTCGATAAAAGATGGTGTGGTATTGGTGGATGAACCGGAGCTAAGCATGCACCCAAGATGGCAGGAAAAAATATTAGATTACTACAATAAGCTTTTTATAAAAGATAATATACAATTGGCACAAATGATTTTTGCAACACATTCTGAATATGTAATAAAATCAGCGTTGCAAAATTCGCGGGATGCATTAATTATCGTATTAAAAGAAAAAGAAAATGTCATAACTCCTGTGAAAATAACTGCTCCGTCAGTTTTGCCTACAATTACATCAGCAGAAACAAATTACCTTGCATTTAATATAGTTTCAATAGATTATCATATTCAGTTATATGGATATCTTCAAGCAAAAACACAAAAACATAAAATCAAAGAATGCGATAATTATATTAAAAATCATCCATCGTATGATTCAAACAAATATGGTAAAATGTCTCAATATGGAAACACTCAGTATGAAACGCTATGTACGTACATTCGTAATGCAATAGATCATCCGGATTCAGGTAATACATATACTAAAGAAGAATTAAGAACTTCTATAGAATTTTTAATAGAATTATGTAAAGAAAATGATACTTAGTAACAAGTGATAAATGTAGAATAAAAGAAGAAGGCTTAATAAAAGCAGAAAATTGTAGTAATTGCTGGCGGGTTATGGAGGGAAAGATACATATTGGTTACAATGTATAGAAGGACACTGGTATGAAAATGTTAAGTAATATACTTATGAAGTAGTAATCTATCCACTTTTTACTACGTTTCTACTACGATTGCTGTACACATCTTGCAAAATTTTGCTAAGATTTGCATTTTATGTACAGAAATGACCAATACATAAAGAAAAATTAACACCGCGCAAAACGCTGCAAATGGCAGCAGAAAAGCGCCTTTTGAAAGGAGTTTATATGAGTATACGAGTGCTCTTCGTCTGCCACGGCAATATCTGTCGTTCCCCCATGGCGGAATTCGTAATGAAAAAATTAGTATCCGATGCCAGACTCACCGCCCGCTTCCAGATCGCCTCCGCGGCCACCAGCACAGAGGAAATCTGGAACGGCATCGGGAATCCGGTGTATCCGCCGGCGAAGGCGGAGCTGGCGAGGCATGGGATCTCCTGTGAGGGGAAGCGGGCCCGGCAGGTGACGAGAGCGGATTATGCGGAATATGATTATCTGATTGGTATGGATGGTGCGAATATCCGCAACATGCTGCGGATATTCGGGGGAGACCCGGAGGGGAAAGTAGCGAAGCTGCTTTCCTACGCGGGATCGGAACGGGATATCTCGGATCCATGGTACACGGGAGATTTTGGGACAACCTATGCGGATGTTCTGGAAGGCTGTACCGCATTCCTTGAATATTTACAACAAAACAGCAAAATCGACACATGATCTGACACTGTCAACACTGCATACATGACATGGATGTCATGCCTGAAAAGTTCACAGAATCACCACATTTTTCTCACAATTTCTTCGCAGATGTCTTTTATTATAAGAGGCAGATAAGGGGAAAGAAATGTTCACAAGATTTTTAATGGAACAGGAGGAATGAGAATATGAGAAGATGGAATTTACCCCAGGTGAATAC